>Ga0307929_1002324_pt1 | contig 12471 bp, 10 predicted proteins | sample AceLakmetage1330_FD_203160 | JGI IMG/M metagenome (GOLD analysis project Ga0307929, IMG submission 203160) | Saline water microbial communities from Ace Lake, Antarctica - #1330 | ecosystem: Environmental > Aquatic > Non-marine Saline and Alkaline > Saline | place: Antarctica: Ace Lake...
ATGTCGACCAGCTCGCAGTAGACGACCAGTTCGCGGCCGTTCCGACCCAGTACCTGTTCTCCGCAAAAGCTGTTATAGAGATGCAAAACACCAGAACCAGCACAATTAATGCCGCTAACATTTGTGTTGTTTTATTCATAATGTTTTTCTCCATTTTGAGCTTAACCACGGATTACGTGGATAGGTGCGAATTATTGAATCTTTCGTAACTGCTCAGGTAGCGCAACGGTGGATCCTTTTTTGATTAGAATAGTCTACCCTCCCACACACACACGTTTCTCGTTTTGCTCCATGGGACACCGCCCTACTTTGCTTCGCGCTCCCCAGTAGCGCGGCTCTCTGAGCTGCGCCTCTTCCTACTGAAAAATGATCACCATACCTGACGGCAAGCCTTCCCAGAGAATCTGATCATAATGATCCACCCGGTTGGTGGAATCGTCCGGATGCTTGTCATTCGGATTCTCCAGACAGTGCTCCAGCGAATCAACGTGGAGATAAAAGTTGGTCAGGGTCATGGAGCTGTTGGTGTAAATCAGGATGTCACCCACCCATTCGTTGGTTGTCATAGTGACGTTTCCATAGTTTGTTATGATCAAGGAGGTGTCCTGTAATTCCATTAGCACGGTGTTCGTGGTAGGTGGAATTGGTGTGTCTCCATTGGCGGACATTCCGTTGTTGTCGATGAAGATCGTGCCGTGTGCCTGATCTTTGGTCTTCAGGCACACGGTTCCGGCACCCCCATTGCCGTTTCCCGATCCTCCCAACGCCTCAAAAGTTACACCGCCAAAGCTGGCGGCGTCTGTCAGATACACGGCGATCCTGCCGCCACCGGCGCCATAGCTACCGTTGGCTGTGACTGCCACATTGCCAGTTATGGCCCCCGCGGTGAGATAAACGCTGCCGCCGGCGCCGCCATAGAAGGTTGCCGTTGCTCCGTTTGCCGAAATGTCCCCCAGAATGTTCAGTGTGCCTGCTACGTGCAGTTCAATGGAGCCTCCGCCCTGAGCGTAAGCGCCGCCACTGCCCCAGTTGATGGGCGCGAGGATCGAGCCGTACGTGTCAATGCCTTGATGCTCCCCGTCTCGGCCTCCGTGCGCCGCGGGTGAGTTGTTATCTGCCGGTTTACCGGGTCCGTAACGCTTAAAGTATCCTTTGCCGCTTCCATCAATCGAACCGCCATTGGTAATCGTAAGATCGCCGTTGATCGTAAGATTGAGGCGATGACTTTCCGTCACCATATCCCCAAAATGAGTCAGCATGCCGTTAGTCCCGATGGTCAGGTCCGTGTTGATAAAGAGACTGTTTGTGCCTCTTTGAGCAATGTTTAAATTTGTCAGTGTAAAACTCGATCCCGGTTTGAAATCGCCTGTATCCAACGCCAGATAGGAGTTGGTGTCTCCGCTGAGTGTGCCGCTATCGGATATGTCCAACACCGCATTGGTGCTATTGAGGGCGAGTACACCTGCATTGGTGATCACTACGCGATCGAAACGGTTGCTCTCGAGTATCGTCGCCGCTTTCGTTCCTGGCGCGTTTCCGTTGTTGTCGACTCGCAGTTCGCCGTAAGTATCAGTGCTCTTCTTCAGGAAGATCGTACCCGGTCCGCTATTGCCACTTGTCCCGTCTCCCGCATAGGCAGTGATGGTCAGATTGTCGAACGATACACCGTTGGTCAGCACGACGGCGATTCGACCGGCGCCGCCGTCCGCACTGTTGTTGCCGCCGTTGACTGAGATTGTCCCGCCGCCGCTGATATCCCGGCTGGTTATGAATACACTGCCACCCGCCGGCGCATAATAGCCGCTTACGCCAGCGTCCATGTCGATGGCTCCGTCAATCACCGTATCTCCTGTGACCGCCAGCTTTATGGCTCCCCCGCCGGGCCCATGACTGCTGCCGGAACCGAGGCCTATCGGCGCCTTGATCGAGCCGTACGTCACGCCCGACACCGCTTCACCGCCGTGACCGGCTGTCCCGTTATAGCCCCACCCGCCGGGGCCCAGCCCTTTGGGAAAGCCAAGCCCAACGCCGTCAATCAGCCCAGCAGTACCCACGGCGAGGTCGCCGTCTACCGTGAACGTCCTGCCGGTCCCGTTGCCGGCAGTAGAGATGTACTGACATCTGATTGTTCCATTAACGGTCATGTTGCTTCCGATGGTGAGTGCCGCGGCCGTGCCCGAAGTGAACGCCCATGTACCGGTGGATAGGTTGAAATCGCCTGAGACACTCAGGTCCCGATTCTGGATAATTGTGCCCGTATAACCGTTGGTCACGTTCACCGCACCCACGGTGCCGTTAAAGGAAGCATCCAGCGTAGAATTCCCCGTGCCGTTGCTGTCAAAGATTGCAGTGTCCGATGCGCCCGGTACGGTAACTCCACCGCCGCCACCGGAGGATGTCGACCAGCTCGCAGTAGACGACCAGTTCGCGGCCGTTCCGACCCAGTACCTGTTCTCCGCAAAAGCTGTTATAGAGATGCAAAACACCAGAACCATCGCAATTAATGCCGTTAACATTTGTGTTGTTTTATTCATAATGTTTTTCTTGATTTGTGCTTAACCACGGATTACACGGATAGGTGCGAATTATTGAATTGTTCGTAACTACTCAGGTAGCGCAACGGTTGATCCTTTTGATTAGAATAGTCTACCCTCCCCCCGCGAGCGCAACAGAAAAATACTTGCTGAAGATCAGATTACCTGATCTTCTACGGTATTAACCACAAGAGCAAGGGGTCATCCATTAGAGGCGAGGTCAAGAGATAACTAGTGATTGACGTAAAGCGGAGCTTGCGATTGTACTTTGCGCATCATGCGTATTTTCTGGAATTGCTTGCCGAGGTGAGCTCTCGATTCGCAGTGGGGATTCATGCTTACGTACTGATGGGTAACCATTACCATCTTCTGGTCCAAACCCGCTCGCCGCACCTAGGCTCGGCTCGGCGCGCGATTGAAGGAAAGGAAATGCGAGGGACAGGTCCAAATGTGACTCTGGGATTTGAACAGGAGGTAGTAGAGAACGCAGAGGTTGAGAGGGGGAGGTTAGTGCGAGCGTGGGGCCTTCTGAGAGCGTTTTCATTCTTAGTAGTCACAAGCGAGCAAAACGTTGTAGCCCCTGGAAGCGTCTAGTTCTGACTGATTTGTTCAGACCTGTTTGATTGTATAATTTCTACTGAACTTTCGGAAAGCACATCCACAGATGTCCAAGGTTGTCGTCTTCACCGAAGAAAATCTGCCCGTCTCAACCTACAACTGCGGCACCAAACATGTAGCCATAGCGACGACGTTCAATCACCGAAACACCCATGCCAAGATCCTTCGTATTTCGACACACTGGATCATAACAAAAGAACCCCGACATTTCGTCGCCACACCATCCGAACAGTCTGCCGTCAAAGGTCAGTCCGCCGCAATGGTCTAAGAAAGTACTCGTTGGAAAGGTTAAGTCCCGTTCTTAAGTTACCGGGCCCAGATTCTCAACTCGTCCCCATTCTCCTTCGTGTAGCCAGATGCGCACCAGGTAAGAGCTAGCTATCCAGGTTACGGCATACACGCATTCTCCGTCCGGGGAAGAGACGGCATCATATAATACGCTGTGCCAACCCGTCTGCATCAAAGAATTGTGCGGCAGGGTAAGTAATGACCTTTCTAGCCGACCCTTCTCCGGGTCATACCGCACTAGGTGGCCATGGTCGTCTGAGGTCCAAACACGATGCTGTTTGTCTATGAACAGGACCTGAGCGTTAATCGAGCCGATCCGGCCTATGTCACGCCGCTGACGCTTCTTGATATCATAAACAATAAAATGATCCCGAGGATAACTCAGAGCATATAAAAGGCCTCTTTCCTCATCTAGAGCTAGGCAGCGGCAACCCTCTTTTGGCAACAATGTATCCCGCCATAGCACTTTGTCGGTCTTCGTGTCGAAAGCCAGCAAGGCACTGCTTCTGAAGCAACGTTTCTCGTCGTGCTACGAACCAAACGGTGAGTAGGCTGGTTGGTCGACAGGCGGGCCGGACAGATGCGAAGCCATGTAGAGCACCCCATCGAACATTGAAGGAGCAAAGCTGTAGTGGATTTACATTGAGTGGCCCGGCCCGAATCACGGGGATCATCCACCATATCATCCATATCAAAGAGATAATCTAGGGAGTCTGAATACTCGTTATAGCGAACCACTTTAACAACTTCACCTGGAGTGGTTTCAGCGCATGCCGCAGCATAGATGCGGCCATCTGGGCCAGTGGACAGAGACTAGCACGAATCAGATACTGGGTGCTTTGAAAATTCGTACCACGTTACCTGATAATCGTTGTTATTCTTCATGATATGTAACTAAACGTTATCCGAAAAGGTCTTTTTGAACAACGGTTCCGAGTTCAAGGTCCCGAGTTGAAAACGCGCAGAATCTGATTGACAAATTGTGTCGCAATATGCTATCATTCAATGACTTAATATCACTCAAGGAGCTAGACATGTCAACATGTGTGACACAAAAAATGATAGTGGAACCCTCCCCCATCTACAACCTGATTCTACCGATCCCAGACACTGACTTTCGTGATTTTCTTGACGAAGTGGACGAATTATTCTGCCATGCTCTGGGAATCATTGAAGCCATTGTTGGGGTCTGTGCTCAGGGCGGGAGTTTCAAGGTCGCTTGCGACGCCATGGATCACATCACCGTAGCTGCAGTCTGCGGTGCCAATGAGGAGCCCCTTTATGTCCTGCAATCACACTGAGGATAGAATGTCTTTCACCGGGGACGCCACTCGCACCATGCCTGAGGACGCTTTGCGTGCGCCCTACTACCGTTTGGGGTGTGGACTGAGCCGGAGCTTGGTCGCCATTCACTCGGGGCAGTGCCGGGTCGCTTTTCTCGGTGGCTCGATCACCGCTATGCCGGGCTGGCGGGCGATGGTCTGTGACGATCTGGAAGCACAATTCCCCGATACACAATTTGACTTCATCGATGCCGGTATTGGCGGCACCAACTCGACCTACGGTACCTTCCGTTTCGAACGGGATGTGTGCTGCCACGGGTGTGTCGATCTCCTCTTTCTTGAGTTTGCGGTCAATGATAGCCGTCGCACCGGAAAGCCCGGCAACGAGCTTCGCACCAAGGCCTTCGAGGGAATCATCCGACAGGCTATAGCCCTCAACCCCCAAATAGATATTATCGTTCAGTACCTCTGTGACGCGTCCAAGGTCGAGGCCTACGCACAGGGAATGGAGCCCGGTCCCATCACCGACCATGAGGCAGTCGTTCGCCACTACGACCTGCCCGTTATCAATCAGGCGACTGCCGTCATCGCCGGACTCAATGCCAAGGAATTCGTTTGGAAGGAGTTCTCCTGCGACAGCTGTCATCCTGCCCCCTTCGGTCATAATCGGTACGTGAGGGAGATTAAGACCCTGCTCGCGGAGGCATGGGGCGCCGATGCGCTGCCGATTGCCGTTGCCATGACCCTGCCGCCGCCGCTTCACTGCGACCACTTGGGTAGAGTACGCTTGGTTTCCAGCTCTGAGGCTGCCATCAAGAGCGGATGGGAGTTTGTGAAGGGGTGGGAAGCGGAGAAGGTCTGCAACTACTCAGGGCCTGTTGATGTGTTTACGGCTAAGACTGCTGGTGCGGAGCTCGAATTCGCGTTCAACGGTTCCATGCTGGCCCTGAGTGCCATTGCCGGCATGGATGCAGGTACCCTGGAGATTATCCTGGATGGTGGCCCGCATACCTTTTTTGATCTTTTTGACGAACACTGTCCCAAGTTCCATCGCCCCGTATTTCCTGTCCTCCTTTCTGGACTGCCTGAGGGGGGGCATACCGTGCATATCCGTCTGGCTGCTGAGTCCAATCCCGAAAGTGCCGGTACCGCTGCGCGTATTCTCGCCTTTGGGGTTAAACGTTAGATTTGGAGCTAACCAATTCATGCTCAACCCTTAACTCGGAACCCCTAACCCCTTACCTGTTTCCAATGGCCCAAAGTACGGCCAGCATGACGAAGAAGTAGGCGACAAGGACGAGCTGGTAGCGGGGCCAGTTGCGCTGATACTGGAAGTAGCTTTTCGAGTCCCGGTGCCAGATGAGATCATCAATGTCAGGCTTGGTGTTTTTGCGCGTGAGCAGGCTTATGCCATAACCGACTCCTGCCGTTACCGCACAGCCGATGACGTTCCACCAAAGCCATGATACGCTGGGAGCGAACCGCCACAGCAGTAGGTTGACCACAAATCCTGCTACGATCCCCACCGATACCCCGATGTCGTTCGTTCGCCGCGTTAGTGTTGCGAGCAGGAAGGTCGCCAGAATAGGTCCGTTGATGAGTGACCCGATCTTGTTGATGGATTCGATGATTGTCGTTGATATGGAGCCCACAAAGAACGAGAAGGCAACACACAGCGCTCCCCAGAATACGGTGGTTAGCCGGGACCAGAGGATGGCGGTAGCTTGCGAGAGCTTATCCTTGACGAAGAAGCGTTCTATGATGTCCCGCATCGTAGTGGCCGAGAGGGAGTTGATGGTGGAGTCAAGCGATGACATGGCCGCCGCAAACAGCGAGACGATGATCAGACCGATGATTCCGTGGGGCAAGAACTCAAGACAGAAGGCCGGAACGGCCAGGTTGTAATTGGTCTCTCCGGTTGCGGGATCTGAGATGGCCCCGATGAAGTCGGGATGTGTGGCGAGATAGGCTGCAATGGCGACGCCCACCAGGCAGTAGGTGATCACGAGCGGAAAGCGAAGTAGCCCGTTGAGGAAGAGCGACATATTGGTCTCGTCCACGTTGCGTGCCGATAATTCGCGTTGTACCTGAGTCTGGTCGCATCCGTAGTAACTCATGTAAAGAAAGAGACCGCCCAAAAGCATGGGCCAGAAGGCGAAGGTTTTTCCATCGCCAAATCCGTGTCCGCTGAAGTTGAGTGTTTGTGCCTGCTCTGCGGGGAATGCCGCCCACATAGCCCTCCACCCGCCAAGCAGATCAACGGCGCAGACAAGGCACGCCACAATGCCGATATAGAGAATGAACATCTGGATGACGTCGGAGTACACCACCGCACGGATGCCACCGAGAAAGTCATAGATGACCGTAATGGTTCCCAGAACCAAGACGGCGACCCAGAAGGGGATGCCAACGAGTTTCTGAATGACGAGAGAGATCCCGTATACCGTAACCCCGGTTGCGAATGCCCGCAGGATTTGAAATAGCACGGAAAGCAATGTCCGGCTGACGATCCCGAAGCGGTGCTCCAGGTACTCATATACGGAGACCACTTTGCGACGACGAAAGAAGGGCAGGAGGAAGAGCATAACGCCTACCATGGCTAGCGGCACGGCCAGTTCATATTGCAGCCACAGTAGACCTCCGGCAGCGATGACAAATGCGGGAGCCCCCAGCAGGCTGTTGGTGGAGCACTGGGTGGCCATGGTCGATAGCCCGATGGTCCAGTAGTGCATGCGGTTGCCGCCGAGGTAATAGTCCCGCTCATCTTTCTGGAATCTGCCGACGAGTGCGGATAGCAAGACCATCCCCGCCATATACACCGCCACGATAACCCAATCCCATATGTTCATGCATACCCCCGAATAAAGGACGTTATTTCCAGTAACTCTCGCTGTGGTAGTATGTCCACACAATGGCTCTCTTGCCAGAAATAGATTTTTGGGGTTCTGACTTCTAGGCATGTCCGCCTATATTTGTGCCATATGGCATTTTTAAATACGCAAAGATAGCGTGATTTGTCATCCCGAGCTTGTCGAGGGATCTCAGGCCCCTGGTAATGCTTGAGATTCCTCGGCAAGCTCGGAATGACAATAGCTTTTTTGTATAGTCTGTGTTCAGTGCCTTTCAATGCCATATGGCAATATCTTAGGGGTGGGTGGGTTCAGGGCAGCATGTCTGCCTTATGCGTGGTTACGAGTTCAGTGTTCTGAGATGCATAGGGGGTCTATCCCGAACGGCACTAGCTTAAGCCATTCGAGCACATCTCCAAGTGCATTTTCAATATCCAACAGCCAACAAGGAATATCCAACCGAACAAACAAAAAAAGACCGCCCGTAACCCCAATATGCAAAAATACTGTTATGTCGCCTCTTGCTCTTGCCCCCGATGCGAGCTCGGTCCCGAAGCGAGTTCGGGATGCGAGCAGATGCAAGCACTTGGATATTGGTTGTTCAATCTAGATGCGTGAAGGCCTTTAGCTAGTGCCGTCCGGAGACCATCACTTCTCTACGGAGTTTAGTTCCTGGCTACGGTCTTTTGAGAGGTCCAGCTCTGCAAAGGCCGTCGCGTCTGGTGGAAGCGTCAGGAAGTAGTTATTGAGAACGTCAATCTGGGCGGAGCAAGACGTGGTCTCAAAACTCAGAATATGACCGCCTTGGGTATGGTCACTGCTAAGGAAGTGGAGGTGATATCCAGGAACGTTGATTCCCTTGACGAAAGCGGGGCACCTGAAGCCCACGATCGTGCCTGAAATATCAGCCATCTCAAACTCGGGCTGATTTTTGGTGACGTCGCTGAGCGGCGGGTAGGGTTTCGTCTGCGCAGGAACGCTGCGCGTTTTCATGATCTTGAAGTGTCCAGCCATCTTTATGGCGCAGAAGAGATTTGGGTTCGGAGCACATGTATTGATAAGTGCCTCGACGGTTTTGAAATCAGAGCCAGGCTTGATGTCGATAGCCATGTCTGGATCAAAATTGCATACGGTTGCAAATGGGGTGTTCAGCGAAAGGTCTGCCATGTAGACCTTACCGTCTGATCGAACCTGATAGATCTCGCCATCCACCACAATCATCTCTCCGTCCAGATGGTCAAACGTACCGATTCCAAAATCACCATGTTTCAGCAGACTTCCGCAAGACATGTTGCCGTCATAGACACCGGCAAGAAGGGCATCAATAGTAGAGGTCTGGAAGACGATATTCTTCGGTGTTGTCGAACAACCGCAAACGAAGGCCAACAGAATGGTAACGAAAAATGCTTTTTTCATGCGGCAATCATAACAATTCTTCTCCATTGTGCAACCATACTAATCCATAGCGCTTTTGTAGGACGTGCTTCCTGGTATTCCGGTAGCGCGTATAGCTCTTCTGTGTGCTTCGTCTTGTAAACCTACACTGGATTGTACACTCTCCAAGTGAGATGTGCGCAATGTGTCTGTAATCTGAAATGGAGAATGCAGAGTATGAAAACCATAATCAAAGACTTTCCGTCACGTTGATAGAGAACGCATTCCATAAGAAAGCGAGGCGCTAGATGAAAAAACACAACACCTCTGGATTTGGCTTACTCATTATTGGCAACGAAATTCTTGATGGCCGTCGACAGGACAGCCACTTTGTGGCCGCCCTGAATGCACTCAGCGAGCGCGACTTGAAGCTTGAATACTCTCTTACGATTCCCGATCACGTCGACACAATCCGGCAGCAGCTCGAGTGGGCTTTTGCGGGTTCTGTGCCTTTCTTTTGCTGCGGTGGTATTGGTGCCACCCCTGACGATCTCACACGTGAGTGTGCCGCGGCGGCGGTTGGGGTCAGCATTGAGCGTCATGTCGAGGGCGAAGCGTTGCTACGGAAGCGTTGGGGGGCGGATGCTAGTGAAAGCCGCCTGCGGATGATCGACTTCCCGGCGGGATCGGTTCTGATCCCGAATCCCTTCAACCAGATCCCCGGTTTTTGTCTGAAGCAAGGCCATTTCCTTCCCGGGTTTCCGCAGATGGCTCATCCGATGATGCAGTGGGTGCTTGAATCATGGTATGAGTCCGGACAACCCATGATCCGTGAGTCATTGGTACTTCCCGGCGCTCGCGAAGCCGACCTCAGCGATATCATGGAAACCTTTGTTGCTATGCATCCAGACCTATCCTTCTCCAGCCTGCCGCGCTACGTTGGGACCTCAACGGAGTTGCACCTAAGTATCCGTGGTGGTGCCGAATCGGTTCACGAAGGCATCCAAGCACTCAAGCAGATGCTGACACAATCCGGCTACGACTTTACCATCGTCTAGCAGCCTGTCGGACGTTGATCAAAACACGTCAGTAGCAAGGCATACTGTCCAAACTGCTAGTAAGACCCTATCCGAAAAGGTCCGTGGCACGAGAATCTTCGAATATCTAAGCTTTGTCGATTCCCCTCTTACACTTGCATCAAGATTAAGGCAAAGATTACGCTAAAGATGGGGGATTCAAAATAGCTTCGCCGACACTTAAAACGATCTCGTTGGAGCAGTAGGCGCCGCTATTTGGGGCGAGGGCGCCCCAATTTTATTTTTGCAGGACTTCGCTTGATGCAGTAATGGAGGTGGTCCGCCCTCGGTCCGCAGATTGCAGAGAGTGGCACCCCCGCCTTTTAGCTCGTTTTAAGCTAAGCTGTAGCCGCACACAAATCCCTTTGTCTTTACCCTAATCTTTGCCCACGTCTGCGGCCCTTTTCGACAAACGACTACGGCGAGCGGTTGTCAGCGTGCAGGGAGAGACACAAAAAAACACATCGGTGAAGAACCAGAAAAGTAGACAAAGAGGATGTTGAGCGTGCGTTGATTCTGGCATCATCCCGAGCATTTGGTCGAAGTGCGACAGAGCCTTGCTTGTGTTTCCTCAGATAGCCCGCGTGTTTTGAGAATGTTGCGTGTGTCGCGGACATCCTTAGCAATCTGGGTTACCAGTTCTTCTGTGGTGGCGAAGTACCACTCATCGCGAAGATGCTTGATAAAGTGGGCCTCAATATCATCGGCATACAGCGATCCCTCGAAGTCGAGTAGATGGAGCTCAAGGACCGGGGGCACGGCTTTATCTTTCGCAAAGGTAGGTCGAGTTCCAAAATTGAGAACACCGTCATAGAACGTTCCGCTAACGAGCGCTTGTACGGCATAGACTCCGAGTGGTGGGAGTGATTCGTTGTGAGGATCAAGGTTGGCGCTGGGAAAGCCCAATGTGCGCCCAATGGCGTGGCCGTGGACGACGGTGCCGAGTACGCTGGCGGGGCGTCCCAGCATGGCAGCGGCATGGTCGAGTTCTCCGTGCATAATGGCTGCTCGAATTCGGGTGCTCGATACGGTTTCGTTATTATCCAATATTGGGGGAAGGGTTGTGACGGTAAGATTGGCTTCGCTTCCGAGGTGGCGTAGCAGGTCGGGGGTTCCTTTGGCGTGTGCACCAAACCGCCAATTTTCGCCTACAATGATTTCCGATAGGGTGGGGGCGCAATGAAGCATCCATGCGGCAAAATCGGGGGCCGGCATGGAGGCAAGTTCCTGTGTAAAGGACAGGGTTACACAGCCGTCAACACCACAAGCGTCGATCAGTGCGAGTTTGTGGCTTGTTGAGGTCAGTATTAACGGCGCGATTGTCGGGCGAAGTACTTTGAGAGGATGGCGGTCAAACGTGAGAATCCAAGCTTCGCCCCCGCGCCTCTGGGCCGCTGCGATGGTGTAGTCAATGATGCTGCGATGTCCGCGATGCACGCCATCAAAGAAGCCGACAGCTAAGGTAATCGGTTTGGCGCGGTCGTGAAGACCACTAAGCTCTTGCAGACGTTTCATGCGAATTGATGCAATGGCAGTATGTGTTTAAGTAGTTCGTCTTTGCTCATTTTCAGTGCCTGATCCAAGGGCAATGCCTGTTGGATATCGAGGTCGCCCGAACGGGTTCGGCGAAGGCGGATGAGGTGTGCGTAACAGCCCAAGTCCTCACCAATATCATGACAGAGTGTTCGCACATAAGTGCCTTTGGTGCAGCGCATTACAAACTCTGCATCCGGAGATTCAAAGCGGAGCAGCTTGAATTGATACAGGTGAATGAGCCGTGATTTTCGCTCTACTGTCTTTCCCTTTCGGGCTTGTTTGTAGAGCGGTACACCATTTACCTTCACTGCCGAGACCATGGGGGGCATTTGCATGCTATCGCCCAGATGTTTTGCCATTTCATCGCGAACCTGCTCTTCGGTAATACCGGATGGATCCCCTTCGTTGATGATCTCGCCCTGTGCATCCTGACTGTCGGTAGCCGCTCCGAGTCGAAGGGTTCCCTCGTATGTCTTGTCGGATCCCAGAAATTGGTTAGAGAGTTTGGTGCCTTTTCCCAGAAGCATGATAAGCAGCCCAGTTGCCATGGGGTCAAGGGTTCCGCCATGCCCTACCTTCTTGATTCCAAATGTGCGCCGGATGCGGTCGACGATGTCGTGAGAGGTGGGCCCCATGGGTTTATCGATCAGGAGCACGCCACCGAAAGGGTCAACGGGCTGGGGGGGGGCGGGAGTATTAAATCGCGAGCCTTTGTCTATCATGCTTCTATATCCTGTTCCTACTGTTAGTCGCCACCCTTAGTCGAGTACACTTAATCCAACTTCTTTGTCGCAACTACCTAGCTAGATGCCCTCCGAAAAGGTCGGAGGCACCAGAATCTCCAAATTTCCTTATCTTTGTCGCGAGCTTTGTCGTAAGCTTTGTCAATTCCTCTCTCAAACCTGTTTCCCTT
>Ga0307929_1002326_pt1 | contig 12464 bp, 16 predicted proteins | sample AceLakmetage1330_FD_203160 | JGI IMG/M metagenome (GOLD analysis project Ga0307929, IMG submission 203160) | Saline water microbial communities from Ace Lake, Antarctica - #1330 | ecosystem: Environmental > Aquatic > Non-marine Saline and Alkaline > Saline | place: Antarctica: Ace Lake...
AAACAGAAGCGAGATCATATCCTTACTTCAGTCCATCCCAATGGTTCCGACGGTCGACCTTGACGAATTTCTATTTTTCATTGGCCACAATCACTTGATGGGAAAAGGTATTGGGATGGTCGACATTCACCTTTTGGCATCTTCTCAATTGACGGGGATACCTCTATGGACAGCAGACAAAAGACTGAAATCCGCGGCAGATCAACTCGAATTGACATTTGAATAATTGGCTCATGTCGAGTAGACTGGGGCCTCCCACGGCTGTAGGCTGAGGTTTGTTTTCTCCGTTTGCCGCCTGGTTTCCCGGCGGTGCCACAGTATTTCAACCATACCTTCGGTTGTTCCCCCAGTCCCTCACGGAACCGGACAAGCGGATTTCCCATACATCCGGCTCTTCGGCTAACCATTCAGATCGCCTGTAATCTACGACATGGACCAAAAATCTTTATCACTTGATTAAGCAAAAAGCCAATATAGATGCTCAATTCGATAATTATCTTATGGTACCTGCCCCCAGTTCTTTCTAAATAATATCCTGTAACAAATTGATATAGTGATTGTTTACGTGGAAGTTTCAGCGAATGGCATGATCTTTGCTTTTTTCATTCCATAACTCGTATCGAATAATGACTTATGGCACGCTCAGGGACCTGTATTCCTGACAGCACGTACGCCTCGTTCTCATACGAAAAAGGCAAATCCGCTGAAAAGCGGTGACGCAAAACTACGGATCTAAAGCCGAAAGGTTATGATAGCCGCGTTGCCGAAAGGGACATTTAGAAAAGGCCCTTTGGTAAACCAACCAAAAGGCCTTTCTCTTTTTTTGTATGACCCCTTGGCTTCCTTCATTTAAGCCAAAAAGTAGTTTACACTTTCGTGATTTCGCGTTTTCGCAGAGAAATTGGAAACTGGAAATTGGAAATTAGAAAAAAACACATTAATTCGGATCTGTTATCCAATTTCCAGTTTCGAATTTCCAGTTTCAGCATCCGATTTTCAGATTCGACGTCCGATTTTCAACCAGAAAACATACCCCATTTCCGGGAAAAGTGTAAACTTATGAATGAAGGATGCCGACCCCTTAGTATATTTTGAAGGCCGAGAAGATCCGGGGGGTAGAAGGAAAAAATAATGGGCATAAAAACAGTTGTTCTTGGTTTTGGAAATTTGCTTCTAGGCGACGAAGGGGTCGGGGTTCATGCCGCCCAGGTCCTTTCTGGAAATTGCCCGGAGGGAGTAGAGGTCAGAGACATCGGGACAGCCATTTTAGAGGCGATCCCTGACTTTGAAAAGGCAGACAAAATCATTGTTATCGATGCCGTGAAGGCCCATGGGATGGGTGCCATTTTCGGAGGAAAAATGCCCACTTCCCATGCCTATATCCCTGGTGGGTTTACCGCCACGCCTACCCAGGATAAAATTGACCTTTTCCGTGAGTATCTCAGAAGTTTAACAACCTTCATCAAAAACATCTATCGGTCGGATGTGGATGCTGTTGCAACGGCCTTTCCAGAATATAATGGCATCGGCACAGGCTGTGAAAATCTCATGGCCTATGGAGTCTTCGAACTGGATGAAAGCGGTGAGAACAAGCTTCTCAATCAGGGGCACGTAAAGAATGGGGGAACCGGGATGCCAAGCAATATCAATGACGACGATATCACGGAGTTCGTTACCTATTCCTGGTACAAAGATACTGGACCGCTTACGCCTGAAGATGGGGAAACCATCCCCCTCTATCCCAAGAACGATAAGGCCTATTCGTGGCTCAGGGCGTCCCGATTATTAAACGAACCTTTTGAAGTGGGAGCCCTTGCAAGGATGTGGGTGAATGGAGATTACCAGGATGGCATCTCCGTCATGGATCGACATCTGGCGCGGGCTGACGAGACCCTCAAAATAGCAGAGGCCATGAACACCTGGCTGGATGAGCTTGATCCGGGCGCGCCTGCCTTTGACGGCTACTCTTTACCAAAGAACGCTTCCGGGGCAGGAATGACGGAGGCCCCGAGGGGCGCCCTGGGCCACTGGGTAGAGATCTCGGATGGAAAAATTTCACGCTACCAGGTAATAACTCCCACCTGCTGGAATGCCTCACCAAAAGATGACAAAGGTGTTCCCGGCCCTATGGAACAGGCCCTGATCGGAACGCCGGTGGAAAATTCCGAACAACCCATTGAAGCCTTGCGGGTGATTCATTCCTTTGATCCCTGTCTTTCCTGTGCCGTACACGTTATGCGACCGGATGGAGAGCCTGTCATTGTGCGGGCCGGTATTCGGTAATCCAGGGGATGTCCAATGCATCATGGTTTTCCCCCAGGCGGAGACGGCACACCGGGGGGGGGCCTTTATGCCCTTTCCTCTCAGACCGGAGAGGAAAGTCTACGGATAGCTTAGAAAAGAGTAGTCAGTGTCCATCCATTAATATAACCAACAGACTGACCGGTTCAATAAGTCTTTAGGACGTTCATAATACTGGATGTTGTTTTTCGAAGCTTTCAGGACAATGAGCCAATACCCCGTCACATCTCAGAACCGGTGTATGAGCTTTCGCAATTCTCATTAGCCTTTCCTTCGTTAACCCTACTGCACCTGCACTACCACTGAATCCATTCCCCACCAAGGACCAACCGGACTACCATCCGGTGGATCAACGGCAAAATAGAAAGTGTAATTCCCCAATGGTAGAGTGACATTCAGAACCTCAAAGGAAGAAAATGCAACCAACGGGGCCTGGACACACAAGTTGATCCCCGGCGACCACCCGGTCGGGTACACGTAGGAATACCAATCATCCGGTGGAGAAAAGGGTGTCTTGGCGGCAATCCACCAGTCAGCCAACTGACCTCCGTAATTGCCCGGGTTTAGCCCTACCGTAATTGAGATGGGAATTCCCTCCTCTACCTGAACGGAGCCATCCTGACCGTCTGCCTTGATGTCGGGAAAACTGGATTCCGAGGCTTGATGTTCGTCAGCCCCTATTTCTATACCAGAGCCAAGGGGTCGGCTGTCCCCATCAATATCCTTTGTTAGACCGGCGAATACCTTTCCACTGCCACTCCGGGTCATTTAGTTGCCCTGGACTGTAGTAGATATTATAATCAATTTGATTACCCGTATTGGTTTTGTATTGGTTGGATACAAATAAGTTCTGGTTGTTTGCAAAGAAGATATTGTTCATTATTTCATTATTTTGTGTATCATATTGGAGGCAAAGTTCCCCGTTCCCTTCTTCAGCGCTATCATTTTTATAGCAAGTGTTGTTTATGATTTTACAGTGCTCCGTACTCCCTCGCTCAGTATCATAACCGCCAAGGGAAATTCCCATAATATCGTTATTGTAGACAAAGTTATTTTTGACAGTGATATAGCTACTGCTCTTACCTTTATGTTCACTCGCTATTTCGATACCAATATTACAATGATGCACTATATTTCTTTCAATAGTAATATCAGTACCGCCATCAACGTAAATACCATCCCCACTTCTGCCTCCTCCATAGGCGGGGTTAGTCAACGTATCAATATTATACACTAAATTTCCACTACAAATTCCATCACGGGCACTGTCCAGGGAAGCAACAGGACATATACCTTCATGTCCTATAAAATCGATACCAATGTTGTTATTGTCATGAATGGTATTGTTGGAAACCACAAAATTCTCAACATTTCCATTGAGAACCAACGACTCACTCCACCCTAAGACGCAGTTCCTTATTTCATTCCCATCAATGAGAACGGTATTGATCGATCCTGTTTCATCGTCCCCATAAAGTGCGATCCCATGCGCGTTGCCATCTTCCGAGTTATTTTGGATGGAATGGAGCAGGTTGTCTTTGATTTCGAGGTGATGAGATGCGCCAAACACCCAAATGCCCGCCGGCACGGCATTCCCCTTTGATGTAGTCAGATTCCTGAGCTCAAAGCCAATAATTTTCACGAAAGAAACATCTTCCAAATAGAACAACCCCGTGGAATCGATTACGCTCAGGGCAGTACCATCAATAACAGGCGTTTCAACTGGATAATTTCTCAGGGTAATATATCCGGCGGCCGCTGTGCCTGATTGGCTGAAGGTTACGAGCTCATTGTAAGTCCCTCCTCTTACATAAATCGTATCTCCGGGAAGCACGGTGTCAAGCGCGTACTGAATAGACCTCCATGGCGCTGCAAGATTCCCTTCATTTCCGTTATCCCCATCTATAGCCACATAAAAATCAGAAGCTTCGGCTATGACAGCCATTACCATAAGAAAAAGCAGAATAATCAATTCGAAAGATCTTTTCTTCATGGCTTCCTCCTTTCAAACTATGGTAAAAAGGATGAAATTAATGAGTTAAGCGTTTCGAGATTGCTGCCCGAGTTTTGGACTATTCAGTTTTCGAAAAATTGTGATACGCGTTATACAATCCAAGGGCCCCGGTGGACCTTTTTGAGCTTGCGGGCGGAAGAAAAAAGTCCATATGGATCAAGGAAAAGCAGATGAAGGCCTTAAACTTTAACAGTGATACATCCTGAGGGCGAGACCGATCTTGTGATCGAATTGCCTATTTATGACCCGTTGAAAAAAGGGGCGGTAGTCTTTGTTGTGGAAGGGGAGACAATACAATCCCCTCACAGTAGGTGGCTAATAAGTATGACGCCTGCCTATATCAAAGGTGAAGAGTTCGCCTTTCCCCATCAATTTCAATAGTGGTTTTTGAATAGGTAAATTTGTTAGTTATCTTACCATCTTCAAAATGCATTACATCAACGCCTCTTCTTTTTTCAGGTTTTCCCTCGTTCCCGTTTTCAAACGAAGGCCATTCAAGCAACCAGCGGTAAAGGACCTTTTGTTCTTTTTCATCGATGAAGGTTTCTTCTTCGATAAACCTAAAACCCCCGTGGTTGGCAAACCATGGTCTCCATGCTTTCCGGAGAGCTTCTTTTCCTGTCACTTTTCCGCCCGTCCAATTATCAAAAACCACATCTTCATGAAAGAGGGCCATAACTCCTTGAAGGTCATGATTGTCCCAGGCAAGATTCCATTGTTTCAGAGCTTTTTTGATTTCATTTCTTGAAAGTGGCATCCATTACTCCTTTAACGGCTCCTTTTTTTTGAATTGAAAACCCACAGTGCCCACAGTTATATTACGGGGATGGGCACCAGCTCTCATTTCCATCAACGGGGCATCTGATTTGCGTACATTGAGAACATCTTGAAATGACTTACATTGTCAAAAAACAAAAAATATGATTTATAGTATTGTAGAATGTGACCGGGATGCAACATTTAAGTGACCTTTTCCAAATAATATGAAAGCGCTCGCGGCTTCGCGAAGCGGAAATAGCGATTCCAGACTCACTGACCTTCGCCCCCGTTGATTTCGAGCAACAGACATTCGCCGATGGCCTGAATCGAGCAGATTTCAAGGCAAACGAACCTGCGTTTTTTTCGATGCTTGGCGTTGTGGTGTATTTGACGAAGACAGCCGTCATGGAAACATTCAAGTCTATAACTTCATGCTATAAGGAAGCGGCATTTCTGAGGTGCACCCAATCTGCTAAAGGAGGAACTGGCTATGGAATCATCAAACGAGTTGAAGGCGCTTTATCTTCGAAGTTGCGAGGCCATATCAAGTGGCGACTATTCATTTTTCGAACGGTACTTCTCCAACAGGGATGGTGTACTTGCGATTGGTACTGACCCGACGGAATGGTGGTCAGGTTACGCCACTATTACGAAGGTATTTAAATCCCAGCTAAAAGAATTAAGTGGCCTGTAGCTCCTTGCAGACACTCCCCAGGCGTATCGTGCCGGTTCGATCGGTTGGGTCGCCGGCCAACCCATACTCAAATTTGCAGATGGCACGGAAATGCCGGTCCGATTGACTGCGGTTTTTCAAAAGGAGGAGAATCGTTGGAAGATCGTTCAGTGGCATTTTTCGATGGGAATTCCCAATGAGGATTCCATTGGTGAAATCTCAACGACCCAGTGACCAGCGAAGGCAGTCCAGGGAGTGTAATTATGAACGCACGATCGCTTCAAACTTTTCTGTTATTGGTTGTTTTGCTAATTTTCCCCGCTCTGACTTCCGGAGAGCAACTCAAGCCCATTCAGTTGCCGGAACCGCAGATTGACACCGGCAGGCCTCTGATGCAGGTGTTGAATGACAGAAAGTCTTCCCGCACCTTCAGCACCCGCGAATTGCCCGATCAGGTGCTTTCAGACATGCTTTGGGCGGCGTTCGGTGAAAACCGACAGCATTCGGGAAAACGCACCGCGCCCTCTGCCATGAATTGGCAGGAAATCGACATTTACGTCACCACCGCCCGGGGCCTTTACCTTTATGATGCGAAAGCCCACGCCTTGAAACCAGTTCTCCCGAAAGACGTCCGGCAGCAGCCGGGCGTCAGTCGTTCGTCGGGGAGGTGCCCGTGAACCTCGTCTATGTGGCGGATTTCTCGCGGATGGGTCAGGCGAAAATCGACGAAAAGGTTTTCTATTCTGCTGCCGACACGGGCTTCATCAGCCAGAACGTTTACCTGTACTGCGCGTCAACGGCATTGGCCACGGTTGTACGCGGGCTTATAGACAGAGCCACTCTGGCGAAGATCATGGGGCTGCGACCGGGCCAGCGGGTAATCCTCTCACAGTCGGTGGGATATCCAAAGTGAAGAAGGGGGATCAAGTCTGCCGGTGACTCTTGCTCTCTTTTGGTCGTTTGCCTGCTTTTCCTATTTTCTATTTGCTATGCCACCAAAAGCCAAAATTGATGCTGCAGGTGCACTTCAGCACATCATTGTGCGTGGAATCGAGCGCCGAAAAATCTTTTGGGACGATCTATGTAATAAATCAATACCTGCCCCCCATGTCCCCCTTGACATACTCGTTGCGAGAGTCATATAATACCCATAAAAACGTTAACAGAGTTATATATGGCTAAAAATACGCGAGCAATATCCAGCCTTCCGCCGGAAGTGGCAGATAACATTTCCCGGTTGGGAGAACACATCCGTGTCGCCCGGAAGCGCAGGGCTATGACCCTGGACGATATGTCGTCGCGCATGTTCGTGACCAGGAAAACTTTATCACGGCTGGAAAACGGCGACCCTGGCGTCTCCATGGCCGTGTTGGCGTCCGCCTTATGGGTGTTGGGATTGGACAAGGACCTTCGGGGGATCGCCGACCCGGAAAAAGACAAGGTTGGCATCCACAAAGAACGGCAACGCCTTCCCAAACGGGTTCGGCCCTCTAAACCTACATTAGATTTGGACTTCTGAGCATGGCAGAAAAGAAAATCACAGTTTTCATTTATTTGCCCGATGAAACGGTCGCGGTTCCCGCCGGAATTTTCACCCATGAATCCGGTCCAGGAATCGGATCCTTTGCCTATGGCCGAAAATATCCGGAGCGCGAGAATGCCCTGCCGGTGGACCCTATTGCCTTGCCCCTTGGTCCACCGCCCAGGGAAGTGAGAACCAACAAGGGATTATACGGCGCGTTCCGGGATGCGTCCCCGGACTATTGGGGAAGGCTGGTCATCGCAGCAGAGCGCAAGGTTCCACCCGAAGCCCTTTCGGAAATCGACTTCCTGTTGGACACCAACGCCACCCGTGTGGGAAACCTTGATTTTCGGGAAACCCATGAGTCCCCTGAACCGGAACTGGAACCGCCGCATTTCAACCGGTTGGCGGATATTCTTGACACCGCTTTCAAGATCGAGACAGGGGAGGAAGTTTCCCAACACCTTTTGCACCTGTTGCGTCAGGGAACCAGTGTGGGAGGAGCGCGGCCCAAATGCACGGTGGAGTGGGAAGACAATCTCTGGATTGCAAAGTTCCCCGCTAAGGACGATACCTTGAACATCCCCCGGATCGAATACGCAACCATGACCCTGGCTGGTGATTCTGGGATTCGGATCCCGCCCATGCGGCTGCAATCGGTTAGGGACAAGGATGTTCTCCTGGTTCGGCGGTTTGACCGTGAAAAGATCAAAAACGGCTGGGTGCGGAAAGGTTTCCTGAGTTCCCTTTGCCTCATGCAGTGGGACGAGGCGGATCGTCTGAGTTGGGATTACGGGGCCATCGCGGATGCCATGCGACGTCATGTGCCAGTGGAGAACATCCGGGAACTGTTCCGGCGGATGGTTTTCAATATGCTGGTGCGTAACACGGATGACCACCCCCGGAACCACGGGTTTCTCATCGATGATTCCAGCGTGACCCTTTCCCCTGCCTACGACATTGTGCCGTCCATCACCCGGCTCGGAGTGGGGACCGAGTTTTCCCTTGCCATGTCTGTTGGAAATCGCGGCAGGGAGGCGACTCTTGAAAACGCCCTGAGTCGCGCAGTCCGGTTTGGATTATCCAAGGATGAGGCAGAAGGAGAAGTGAAAACTCTGATTGCGACCGTTCGCGGATGGCGGGATCACTTTTCATCGGTGGGTTGCGAGGATTCGGAAATACGGGCTTTGGAACCTTCTTTCAGCGGGATGGGGGACGGGTATTGATGTAGAATTAAACTCTCTTTTTCAAACGATTTCTTTCAAATAGAATATTCCGGAACAAATCGATACTGTCATTGGCCTAAGTCAAATTTCTGTTTTTTGTGTTAATGATGGTAATTATTTAAAATGTAAGAAATAAAAGACGTTCAGAAAGCGCCGGTTAAAACCGCCACACGCTATGAAAGGAAAATTATTATGCCCGATATCCATAAAAAGGCCATTGATCGAAAAGTAAGACTGTCCGATGGAAGTCAAAAGAAACTAAGTCAGTTCTGGGAAAAAGAATCCCTTGCGCTGGTGTTTATTCGGCACTTCGGCTGACCCTTCGCCAGAGAGCAAGTGACGCAGTTGCGTGACAAGGCGGTCGATTTTGAGAAAGCCGGAGCCCGCGTGGTGCTGGTCGGAATGGGTCCCCCGAAAGAATCCGAAGAGTTTCTTAAGAAGTTTTCGATTCCGTTTGAGATGATCTGTGACCCCGATCGAAAGCTTTATGAGGCTTATGGTCTCAAACGAATGGGGGTTCTGGGTTTTTTCTCACCATCCCTGGCGTTAAAAAGTCTTTCTACCGTCGCAAAGGGCAATCTGGTGGGAATACCCGAAGGGGATGTGAAACAACTGGCGGGCGTTTTCATCATCGACATTACGGGACATGTAATGTTCCGTCATCTTTCCCCTGATCCGGCAGACTTTGCGTCTGCAGAAAATGTCCTGACAGCGATCAAAAGCCTCAACAAAAACTCCGTTTCATAATTGGAGAAGGAAAATTTTGAATATTGTCCAGGGTGTGGGAAAGAGTGTTCCGTTCAATCGAACCTATTGGGTGGTCCCCGGAAAATTCTTGGCCGGAAACTATCCCGGCTCAGAAGACCAACAGCAGGCCCTTCATAAACTGACAGGATTTATAGACCACGGAATCCGAACTGTCATTAATTTGATGGAACCAAATGAGTTCAACTGGGCCGGCAAGGCTTTTCAAGGGTACGAGAATCAGATGGAATCCATTGCTGCCTCGATGGGCCATTCGATCACTTTTGAAAGGATGCCCATTCGGGATACCTGGATTCCTTCAAGAATTCATATGATGGCAATCCTGGACCGGATCGACGGTTCGATTAAGAAAGGAAAACCTGTCTACGCCCATTGCTGGGGCGGCAGGGGCCGGACCGGGACTGTGGTTGGCTGCTATCTGTCAAGACATGGACTCACCTCAAACAGAAATGTCTTGAAAATGATCCAGGAACTTCGGAAAGGCACTGAAAATCATCACATGCCTTCACCGGAAACCTCCCAGCAGGCCGATATGGTGCTTTCGTGGGTTGAGTCTGAGTAAACCATTTACTTTTACTGAATCGGAACGGGAAAAATAGCCAGTCTGATCGAGAAAGAAACTATGTATTCCCACGCTGGAGCATGGGAACGAGGGGACCAGCAAAAAAAACTGAGGCCTGATTAGACGACCTTCATAGTGATGCTTTGATCGCTTTGAAGGCTCCTTGTCCAGTGGCAACGAGCTGGCCTTCCTTGTCAAGGATGTCCGCTCTGACAAAAATAATTTGGGTAGCCTGATGAGTAATCCAGGCCTGGCAGGTGAGGATATCTCCTCCGGCCCGCTTAGTGTACTGGATGTCCAGATTTATCGTTGCACAATTGTGTCCTTCTTCAAGTCTTGTCAGTACCGCCCAGGCCATGGTGGTGTCCATGAGAGTAAACAATATCCCTCCGTGCGGTTGCCCCTCAAAGGGCCAGCAGAAAGTCGGTACCGGTCTGAGTTTCGCGCGTGCCTTCCCTTCTTTCACTTCTTCGACAACAATCCCAAGGGCTTGATACAGTGAATTGCTGTTATGGCGGGACATTTCTTCAGAAGAAAATTCCATGTCTGGCTCCTTATGATTTACAATGGTTGAATACGGTCGCTGAGATCAAAAAGCTTTCCGGCAAGACGTTCAATTAATTTTCTGTGGGTGATTTTTTCCAGCCAAGGCCTGGGAATACCATTTACTCCGTAAAATGCTCCTGCCAGTTGACCATATACGGCCCCGGTTGTGTCCGCGTCATCACCAAGATTCACGGCCAGAAGGCAACCGTCTTCGAAAGAAGTGGAATGGCAGAAGGCCCAGAGTGCCGCTTCCAGGGATTTTACCACATAGCCCGTGCCTTTGATTTCAGGCGGTTCCTTATATTTGAACCTGCCCTCTGCGATTTCAAAAATTTCTTCAACCAGGTCGTCCTTCTGCCAGGTACGCCCGTCTGGTCGATACCCCGGCGAAAGAAGTTCCTTCCTGGAAACACCTTTGACGGCTCCCGCAATGAGCCCTCCAAAATACCGGCAGGCATCAATACAGGCCCTGGTGCCATGGGTCGTGGTGGAGCTTTTTCCGGACAGTTCAATGGCTGTCTCAGGAAAGTTGGCGTATAAAAGAGGGACAGGAGCCAGTCTCATGATGGAACCGTTTCCAGCTGAACGGGAACCTGTGGGGCCAGAGATGGGGTCGCCTGTTGCCTGAAAATCTTCCAGAGCTTTTCGAACCGTGTTTCCGATATCGAAGCATGTGCCATTGCTGCTGAGATAACCCTCCTTCCACCATCGTACATATCGCTCCATTTGGTCTTTGGGATTGAAATCCCCACATGTTATTAGACTCTCTGCAAGGCAAAGCGCCATAGATGTAACATCCGTCCATTGCCCTGGTTCCAATCTGAATGGCCCACCTCCGACCATATCGGTCAAAAGAGAAAAGCTGCCTGGCGCCTTAAACTCAACCGTTGTCCCAAGTGCATCTCCTGCAGCCAGTCCTATCATGCACCCCTGATAGCGCATTTGCGCTGTAATCATGTTGGCTCCTCCCATCTCAGTATGTACTGTTCTTGTTCTCTTGTTTCCGGGGTATCCCCGGCAAGGAATTTACCTGGGACCACCCAGTAACATTGCGCTATCGGTTGAGACGCCATTATTAATGAACCTTCCCTCAATCTCTTTAGAATAAGGTCTGTTGTCAGCCCCGCTGCAGGGGATGATCTTGTTTGCGGTTGTAAAGTGGGCTTGTTTCGGCCACAATGGGATTTCCATACCGGTTCGCCATTGTTTCCGCCTCTGTTCTGATTTCTTCCCGGAGAGATTCCGGTTCAAGGACTTCGGCCTTTGATCCCCATGTCATGATCCAGAACCTGATCTCGTCGGTTCCTGCAAGATCAGCCTCAAAGAGAATGGATCCGTCATCTTGAGGGTGGATCTGTTGGGATTCGTGGCAGATCTTTTTTTTGATGTAACCGGCCACATTGGGATAGAACCATACCTTTATATGGGTGCCCTCCCCCTGGTATACCCCGAAACTTGACCCGGTGAAATCCTCCAGACTGAAATCCTCCGGCACCTCGAAAGTCTCCTTTGTCTTATGGAGCATCTTGATCCGGTCCAGGGCGAATATCCGGACCTCGTTTCGCATATGGCAGAGACCTATCAGATAAAAGGTTCCGTTAAAGAACCAGATCCGGTAGGGGTTTATTTTTCGCCGGGATTCTTTTCTGCTGCTCATGGTGTAATAGATGATCTCGATGGCTTTCCGATTGATGGCCGCATCATTTACCTGCTTCAAGATTTCCTTGAATTTTCCGTAATCTTTGTAGGGTTTTATTCCAAGGTGAAGGGTCTGCTCGACATTTTACACATTGATCGATTCCGGCGGTAAGGTGGTCTTGATCTTCGCAAAGACATCCAGGGAGTCGTAAAAAACAGTTCCGCGAAAGACCTTGAGCATGTCTCTTCCGAAATAAAGGGCCATGAGCTCTGTCAGACTGAACGGGAGAGGGATCTGGTGCTTCACCGTATCCAGCAGAGACCAGAGGGCTTTTCCATCCAATTTTTCGGTATAGATGAACCCCCGCCACCTGGAGGGCCTCCAGATCACGGTAAAGGGTCCTGGGATGGCATTCCAGATCGTCGGCGAGTTCAGCAGCCGATTTTCCTCTCTTAGA
>Ga0307929_1002327_pt1 | contig 12458 bp, 10 predicted proteins | sample AceLakmetage1330_FD_203160 | JGI IMG/M metagenome (GOLD analysis project Ga0307929, IMG submission 203160) | Saline water microbial communities from Ace Lake, Antarctica - #1330 | ecosystem: Environmental > Aquatic > Non-marine Saline and Alkaline > Saline | place: Antarctica: Ace Lake...
CCTGCATGGAGACGTTTTGAGTTGATTCCTTAATTCCCCGGCAACATTCATGCTAATTTGATTATGGTTTAAACTGGCTCCGGTCATTGCAAAAATTTCACCGTCAAAATACTCATATTTGATGTTTGAAGCTTGATCGAATTCAAGATACTCTTCCGGTGTTATCCGGATCTTTTTTTGTGGTTTTGTATTCATAGCTTACCTCCATTCGATTTTTCTTTTGTTGTACAATAACGGAGTCTGACCCAGATAACATTCAGAAATGATAGCCAATAGACTCAATTGGGGCTCATATGAAGGACGTCGATTAAAGTAAAGAAAAAGAACGCAGGATAGTTGCCAATTGTTCATCTGTTTTTGAAAGTTCACGCATTGCATTGATAACCCGACTTAATTTAGCCCCATCAGTATTGGACAAATCAAGGATCTGCGCAACATCATGTTCAATACGTTAAACTCTTTCAAGCACAGGTTTCATCATGGCACGTCTATCCCAAGCTATATAACTGAACAAGGCCACAATCAATGTAATAATGGATCCAAAAAAAACAATCATGGTATCATTTAAATCATCAAGCCTTTTACTTAAATCATCAAATCTTTTACTCAGTGCCTCTTGGCCGGATTTCATCTCTGAACGTAGGTCTGAAATTCTATGATTAAGAGATTGTTGTCCGGCTTCCAGCTTGGCAAGTTTTTCTACAACCTCACGGTCTGTTATATCTGGAGCCGGTTCCAAAGCCAATAATGCACCCGGAATAGCAAGTTGAAACAAGATAAATATATATAATATTTTTAATTTTATTCTCATGAAAGAAGAATAAACATGTCATCTAAAAATGTCAATAAGTGTTAATTTTTGATCTAAAAAATCAAAAAAAACAACCGGAAAAAGGGTCAAAAGCCAACATCCTTAAGGTAGAACTCATAGATATTATTGATATTTATTTATGAATGCTGAAAAAACATATGTATGGTTACTTATATAAATGGGGGATGAGTTGACAAAACCTACCTTAGGGTGAAAGGAGAGAAACGCAATTATTTCCTGATATGATTGACATTTTTTGGATTTTACTGTTTCACCTTAAGGTGCCTTTAGTCAGTTCACTCCCCAAATGGGATTTGTCAAAATAATGACGGTGAATTAAGTTGTGCTAAATAGAAGAGTTTATGAATTTATACTTTTATCAGGTCTTGAGAATTCATGTGAGTCCCAGCAAAATCGGCCATAATGAATGCCTGCCCCCTTCTGATATGTGTCAAATAAAAAGGATTGATCATCCAATAAAATAAAATGATTGCATTGATTTTTCTGGCATATTTATTGCTTTATTATATCTTGAAATTATTGAAACCGTTAAGGGCTCTGGAATAAACTGTGTGCTTTACCCTTTGTTCAGCAATTTCCGGTCATCATTTAACTATCTGATATTATTTAATATTCATCAAAGTGGTTTCGTGAGGTTAGAAGGGTTAAATGTAGTAATTATAGATAGTTGGAAGGACTCGCTGCGCTCTCCTTCCAACCAAAAGTTGCAACAGACACGCTTCGCATGCTGATGAACTTTTGGTTATCCTCAATCAATCCGGAAATAGCTGCCCTTTGTTCCGGCAGGTTGTTTGACGATGATGATTTTCATAAAAATGAACGATGAAAAAAAATCAATAGTGCTCTGCCCTGTTATTTGAGTAGGCGCTGTTTCAAGGATGGACATATGCAGGTAAATAATCCCACTAACAATGTCCTTGCTGGACCGGATATTCTTCGGCAAAGCAGTACGGGGAAATCTGCTCAATTTCAAAGACTTCTTCAGGAAAAAATTGCCCCAGTGGGAAAAAATATCCCAGAGATGGATCCCCCAGATGACAACCTCACACAGCAGCGGGTAAGCCTGGGAACCATCAGTGCGGAATTTCCCACCGTTTCCCATTTGTTGTATGCGTCTTCCCATAAAAATGAATGCTGGACCATTCTTGACAGAGAAGTGAATGCGGAAAAACCCTTTACCCGTATTCCTTCGGGTACGCCTATCTATATGGATACCCGTACCTCCGAGATTATTTGGGAATCATCATCACCTGAATCCATGGGTGTCAGCACCCCTAAAAATAACGTTGCCCAGGAAGTTAAATTAAAACCTGATATCAGCATCTCTGGGGTGTCCATAAAACCGGAGATACAATCAAATTTTGCCCACCCCTTGTCGAGAAAAAATTCTGATGGAACGGAACGTTCCCCATCGTCCCTGTCCATACCTGTGGCAAACGCTTCCCATGGCCTGGATCAGGTAGTGGGGGCTTTTATAGGTACGCCTTACTCCCGGATGAATTGTTATGAATTGTTGGTGGAAGGGCTGGAGAGTATGGGGGTTCAGTATGGGGGGAAACATGGCCTGTCACGACATCTCATGGATCAAGCTTCCCGGGAAGGGCGTTCGTCTTACAGCTTGCATTCCGGTGAGGGGCTCTCCCAGGCCATTGGTTCTGATGTGTTCATGGAATCAATTCCCCGGGTCAAAAGCGTCAATTCCCAGTCCCGAGCGGTTATGAGCAAGATGAGCGACGTTCTCCAGGAAGGTCAGATTCTCTCGTTTTCCACCCCCACAAGGGGGCACACCGGTGTAATCTCCAAAAAAGCCGGGGAATGGACCTTTATTAATTCCGGTGTCATGGACCATAATCTGGCTGGTAAAAATGGGGGCAGGGCAGTGGGGGAAGAAGGGCTTGATGCGGAGATTAAAAATTGGTTTCAACGTGCACAAAAAGAGGGGAATGGTTTAACCATAACGCTTGGGGCCGTGGATACCGCCAAACTTGCCCAGTTTCAGCAGCCATCCTTGGTGAGTCTTTCCCAGCGGGTGTAATCTTTTTTTGTGAAAAAATTTAAGGTTCCTTCCCTTTTGTCCGATAAAACTAACAGGTAACGAAAAAAATGGTTTCCATCTTTAATGATGCTCAACAAAAAAGTCAGCCCATTTGGAGATGGCCATAAATTTAAATGCTTAGCTCAACTTAAGTGCAAGTGTTATCCATGTCCAAGGTTGAGTGACTAATGGGATAGAGAGGAATCAATTTATGATACCAGCAGGATATGCCAATTACACCAGAACCGTCGCCACAACAGTTACAAACAAAGAGGATATCCTTATACTTCTCTATGATCATCTTTTAATCGAAATGAAAAAAGCCCGCATGGGTATTGAAGATAAAAATGCCAAACTGAAAGGGGAAAGTATTTCAAAAGTCCTTTCCATTGTCGTAGAACTTGTCGGTGCCCTGGATCTTGAGGCCGGGGGTGATATGTCTGAAAATTTATCCATGCTATACCACTATGTGATGGATCGCCTGACCGTTGCCAATGTTAAATATGATCTGGCAGCCCTTAACGAGGCTGATATTGTGTTGAATCAACTCTATGACGGATTTAAGGATGCCGTGCGACAGCATAAGGCTTCTAAAGTCATACCATCGGTTTCCCGGGAAGGGATCAGTACTGCCGGGAGGTTGTCCATTGCCGTCTGATGTTAATGCATCGCTGTATAAACGGTTAATAAAAATAGGAAGTCAGGTGCAGGTTGCACTTGATGAAGATGCCGATGCCCAGGTTTTTCTGGATTTTCTGGAACAACATCAGGCGGTTATGGCTGAATTAAAGCAGGTGAACATAGAAAATGATCCGGAAATGCTGGTCCTGATCCAAAGGACAAAAAAAAAGGTTGTTGAGGTGATAGAGCAGATTTCTATACAGCGGGATGAACTGGCAGGGCAGATCATGCAATCTAAAAGCAAAAAAAGAGCATTTGACGCTTATCATAAAATTTAGTGAAAAAGACAGACAATATTGGTTCTTTTAATAAAATACATGGCTGTAACCACCCGCCACAACGAAAAATGAAACTGTCATGATTCCAGCCATTTGGTCGGAGTTTTATATAACATACATGGCAGTCACCGCCGCCACAACGAATATTGGGTCGTAGACGCGGAGCCAAATGATATCATGCCGCCCCCCCGAGGGGCAATGGGCCCGGCCCGGAACCGTAGACGGCCCAATTGGCCGGTTCCTATTGCCCCTCGGGGGGGCTCTGCTGAGGTTGCCTGGAAGCTTTATTTTCTTATAAAAAAACAGACATGGCAAGTAACCACCTGTTACAACGAAATTTGAAACTCTCATGATTCCTGGTTGTTGGACGGAGTTTCATATAAAAAAAATTAAAGAAGGTGCATCATGATGATTGAATCCGTAAGTACATTGGGAAAAATTCCGCCAATTTTCGATCCTGTGACCCAGAAACCCTTATCCCAGGATGTGATGTTCGGCCAGACCACAAAAGGTGCTGATAGCTCCAGCAAGGAAGTTCCAGTCACCACGGAAAATTCTAAGCCTGATAAGGACGTGGATCGTATCTCTAAAATTGTGGATGCCGTTCAGGAATCCATGGAGATGATCCAGGAAAAAAATACCCAACTGATGTTTTCTGTCCATGAACAGACAGATAGGGTGATGATTAAAGTTACAAACCAAGCTTCAGGTGAAGTCATCCGGGAAATTCCTTCACAGGAATTTTTGGACCTTGCGGCTAAATTTGAACAAATGGTCGGGTTGATGTTTGACATGAAAATATAAGAGACCCAGCAGTTTTTGATCTACCATTTGGGGTTGGTTCTAAGACCGGCCACTTTTGAAAATTCAAAACTGTAGTCTGATATAACCGTCTAATAATAGAACTAATATTTTTCAATGATAATTATGTCGGACTGCAAGTGGCCGAAGATCGGATCAAGACCTACCATTTAATCCGGCTGAAATTTTTAAAAATATGACTTCTTGACGGTTCATAGATCAACGGCTTTGCTTCATAAGATAGAGCTTCGTATCTGCTTGGTGAATCAAATCCTGTTCATTCTGAAGGGTGTCTTGATCGGTGAGTTTTTTATCCGTTGCTCTTGCTGTCGTCGAAATTCCATAACTGATGCCCACAGCTATTTTTTGAGATTTCCATTCAAATAAGTGTCTGGATACGCTTTCCTGGATACGTTTTGTCATGATTTCTGCCATTTCCAAATCTGTTTCCGGCAGCAGGATGGCAAACTCATCTCCTCCATACCGGGCCACGACATCCGTGGTGCGCACGGATCGTTTCAAACAGCCTGCCAGTTCTTGCAACACCATATCCCCTGCCAGATGTCCATAAGTATCATTCACATTTTTAAACTTATCTCCGTCAATCATAACCACTGAAAGGGGTTTATCATACCGACGACTCCGGTTAAATTCATTTTGTAAAACTTCCTTGAATCGTTTGTGATTGTACAGACCGGTCAACCCGTCCATGTCAGAGCGTTCTTTTAAACGGTTGAATTTTTGGGCATTGTTCAATGACATGGCAAGGATGTTGGACAATGTGGACATTAATTCGGAGTTAATGTCATGGGAGAGCGCTTCTGTCTGGGGGGTGAGGCACACCATTCCCAGCAAGTTGCCTCCGGTATGAAGGGGTAGAACATGGGCAGGGGGAAACAATGTTTTTTCAAGATTACTGGTATTATCCATTTTTGGGGGAAACGGCATGCAGTGGATGGTTTCTGGAGGGATGGTTTTGCCGGATAGTGTCAAAAAAATGGCAGACATCTCTTGGGTGATGTCTGTAAGTGCATGGGGGCTTACATCTCGGTCCGGTGTATGAAGCCTGAGATACCAGCTATCACCAATGCGGTAGAGCAAGGAAAATAGTTGCAGATCCACAACCTCCAGAAGTCCGGCATCCAGAACACGGGACATGATTTCATCCCAGTGAAGGTCGTAGGCGATTTTGCTGCTGAGGCGGTTGATGAAATTTAACTCCCGGTTTTTCCGTTTGAGTGCCTGTTTTTCAATTTCCAACCGTTCGTTGACATTCTGTAAGTCATTCATCATGTTAAGAATACGGATAAAGGCCTTTCTGTTTTCCAACCCCCCCAGCAGTGCATCAAATATACGTTCCGGAATCAACGTCTTTTCAATGAATGCATATACCCCTTTTTGCAGTATTTTTGAGATGTTATCTGGGTCAGGCTGATTGCCGTAAAGAATAATGCACGCTTTGGAACCATGGGCCTGGAGGTGGCTTAAACAGTCATCGACTTTTTTCTGGCCCAGGCTGTAATCAATGATGATGGCGGAATACCGCTCCTGGGACATGGCCTCTTCAGCAGTATGGTTGAGTCTGTTGGTCTGGATGGTATAGCCCTTTGGTTCAAGAAGCGTGTTAAAGAGTTGCCAGTCTGCTTCGGTGTCACTTATAATAAGGGTTTTGTTATTCATGTCCATTTCAGTCTCTGTTCCAGATGTTGTCGATTAAACGTTACGTGCTGGATCTAACTCATCAAGTTAAAGCATATGTCTCTGGTAATGGTATGTTTCATGGTTAGATTTATGCAGGAAATATGCCATTTTTTTAAAAAATAAATTTTTTTTTAATCATGCTCCCTCTGAAAATTTTGTTCCTGTAACACAGGGCTTGTGATATAGACACTTAATGGGCGTATTGCCAGAATGTTTTGGCATTTTCATATAAAAAAAACAACAAGTGGAGAGAAAAACATGACGAACCCAGTGAATCAAATGGATCAGGCAATGAAATCCATGACAATAAAAACCGGTAAATATCTGACGTTTACCCTGGAAGATGAAACTTACGGTATCGGTATCCTTAAGGTAAAAGAAATAATTGGTATGATGCCCATTACATCTGTTCCACAAACGCCGGAATTTGTTAAAGGCGTCATTAATTTGCGGGGAAAGGTTATTCCCATCCTTGATCTTCGATTAAAGTTTACCATGGAACCGGTTCCCTATTCCGAGAGAACCTGTATTATTGTGGTGGAAATTGAGTCCAATGAAAGCACTGTCTTGATTGGTGTGGTGGTGGATGCGGTTTCCGAAGTGCTCAATATACGGGAAGAAGAAATTGAACCAACGCCAAAGTTCGGAACCCGACTGAACACCGAGCATATTCTTGGCATGGCCAAAATGGAAGGGGGGGTGAAAATTCTTCTCAATATTGATCAGGTCTTATCCGCAGAAGAGATCTCATCACTTGGAAAGGTCTCATAAATTAGAAATTGCCTTGTGAATCGAGCGAATAGTCTAATTTCGGCTTTCCTCGTAGGGGTACCAGTCTGATTTTCTCAATGCAGACGTTTTAAGAATGGCCACGTCGTTGGTTAATGTGTTGAAAACGATTTTCCTGCCCAGCGATCCCCCCACATCTTCAGATACAATGTGGATGTGCATGCGATTTAATATCTGTCTTGCCATGACAACGTTGTCTCTGCCGATGTCCCGGGGGGAGACCGCTTCATTAAATGCGCCGCCAAAAATTTGAGATTGAATATGTTTTGCCTTTGATCCTTGGTGGATCATCATGGTGATCAAAGCCCGGGTGGCCACGTTCCCATATATGGGAAAGGCCCTTTCTTTTTTTCCATTTGCCGGGAGTTTGTAAAGATTCATCCCTCCAATTTTTTTCTTTTTGTCAAAAAGACACACCGCAACACTGGAGCCTACAACAGCTGAGATGGCAGTGGGCACTTCGGGCAAATAAATGAATCCGGGCTTCAGAAAATAATCGACAACGGCAATATCTTTTGTATTAGTTTTCATGGATATAATTTATGTTAGTTTTAATTGTATTTTTATATAAAACTCCATCCAAAGGACTGGAATCATGACAGTTTCAACTTTCGTTGTGGCAGTGGTGGCTGCCATGTATGTTATATGAAAATGAAGTGTCCAAGTGCCCTCAGCAGAGCCCCCCCCCGATGGGCAATAGGAACCGGCCAATTGGGCCGTCTACGGTCCCGGGCCGGGCCCATTGCCCATCGGGGGGGGCGGCATGATACTATTTTCATTTTTCGTTGCGGCTGGTGGTTACAGCCATGCATGTTATATTAGTTTTAAATTTTCCCGATCATATTCAAAGCTGCCTGGGGAATTTGATCCAAGGGAAGTATTTTATCCACCGCATTGAGCTTTACAGCCTCTTTGGGCATTCCATAAACCACACAGCTTTTTTCATCTTGGGCAATGGTGGGTGAGCCAACCTGCTTCATTGCCAGCATGCCCTTGGCACCATCTGATCCCATGCCTGTTAAAATGATCCCCACGGCATTGCCACCGGCATTCATGGCAACGGTTTTAAAAAGTACATCCACTGCCGGTCTCTGATGATGCACCCGGGGCCCGGTTTTCACTTGAACATAATACCGGGCACCACTTCTTTTGAGCAGCATATGAAAGTTGCCAGGAGCGATGAGGGCTTTACCATTGGTAATGGTCTCACCGTCAACTGCTTCGGACACGGTGATTTCACACTCTTTGTTTAATCGTTCGGCAAACGCTGCTGTAAAATTGGGTGGCATGTGCTGTACCACCAGAATTCCGGGAGCGGTACGGGGCATCTGGGTTAGTACCCTTTTTAATGCCTCTGTGCCACCAGTGGAGGCACCAATGGCAATGAGTTTGTTGGTGGTTTCAGACAGAGCCCTGGGGGCAAAGGTGGCTTTGGGGGTAGCTGGTTGTATTCTTTTCTTCAGCCTGGACCTCACATCAATGAATGCCACCGCCTTTATTTTTTCAATGAGCTGTATTCCCATATCCCCCACAGAGTAAGCCACAGATGGTTTTGAGAGAACTTCCAAAGCACCCAGAGACAATGCTTCCAGGGCCAGTTTGCTGCTTTTCGGGGTCAGGGAGCTGACGATGATTACCGGAAGGGGGTAATGGGCCATGAGGTGCCTTAAAAAGGTGATGCCATCCATGCGGGGCATTTCAATGTCCAATGTGATTACATCTGGTTTCAGCTTGACAATTTTATCTCTGGCAACATAGGGATCCGGGGCCGTGCCCACCACTTGTATTTCAGGATCCTTTTCCAATTGCTGTGAGAAAATTTTACGAACCACAGCAGAGTCATCCACGATTAAGACTTTGATTTTATGACCCATTTGAATTAAATTCTCCTTGGGTTATCTTTTTTGATATGCGCTTGGGATTACATGGGACATGGGATGGTTTATGCCGTTAAGGCTTTCTGACATGCCCACAAAAAAATAGCCACCGGGTTTCAGGGCGGTGAGTAGATTGTCCACCACTTGTTGCCTTGTGGCATTGTCAAAGTAGATCATGACGTTTCTACAGAAAATAATATCAAACTGATCCGAAGGGTGATCTGAAATCAGGTTGAACTTGGTAAACGAGACATGGCGTTGCACTTCGGGTTTTACGCGAATACTGTTTTCCCATTTACCTTTCCCTTTTTGAAAATATTTGGAAAGGGAGGGTTGGGGAAATTTTTTTAATCTTTCCCGGGGATAAATCCCCTGTAGGGCAGTCTTGATAACGCTCTCTGAAATATCAGATGCAAAAATAGAGAATTTAAAATTCGCTTCCAGTAACTGCGCTGCTATGGAATAAGCTTCTTCTCCGCTTGATGATGCCGCACTCCATATCTTTAAAGGTAATGATGCATTCAGATGCTTTATCATGAATTCACAATGTTTATTTTCCCTGAAAAAATAGGTGTGGTTGGTGGTGATGGCATCAATGAAGCTTAAAAATTCTTGCTGACTTTGGGCCAGTAGTTTGAGATAAGTAGAGATATCTTTTGATTTTGTGATTCGGATACGTTTGGCAATTCTTGCCCTTAACAGTGCCAGCTTTTTTTCCCCAATAACTATGCCAGATTCCCTGTAGATAAGGGTGGAGAGATTTTTAAGCTGCGAAGGGGTGATTTCTGTGGTATATGTCATTCATCTCTCTTGGCTGTTGGATATGTTGCGTAAGACCGGGTTTGGTGACTAAATTTTTTTGTTTAATATAAAGAAAATTATGGAAGATGTCAAAGCTTTACAATTTGATATTTTCCATAAGCCATTTATTGCATTTCAATTATTGCATATGCCATACAGCCATTTGTCATCACAATATGCGGTCTGTTTAACTATGATAGCAATATTTGGCATCCTTACATCTCCCTGTTCGCTTATTTTTTTATGCAATTATTAATTTAAATACCACAATATATTGTGGTTAGTCGATTTAAAAACATGGCTGCCCACTTAAGGCGGGATATTCTCAAGGCTTTTCATGTGGATAATTAGCTTTCAGCCCCTAAAATTCAGGCTGCTAAGTCGCTTGATTTTAAAGGCTGTCCGGCCTTAAGTGGGTAGCCTAAAGTCCTTTTGAAGGAGAGTGTACCCTTTTTGCAATACTGTCTCCTTCTCAACTCTTAGAAAAGGGATAGGACGAGGTATTAAGAAGGGTTTTTCAGGCTATTTCCCCCGGGCTGATCTAAAAAGGGTACACTCTTTGAAGGATGCCCAATATTTAAGCTTTACATCTGAAACTAAAAAAAATTACAGGTAATTTTGAACGCTGGAATAACACTATTATCTTGACACCGAATGAATACGGCTGATAATTAAATGTTCGATGATCCAATTTTCAACCTACCTGTTTGAGTGAAAAAACTGCTTCATCGAGTGAATTGGGAAATGTTCTACAGGGGAAATCAATAATAACGTTTCATATACATGGACTGGGATATATATATGACGATTAAAGAGCTTAAAAACCAAATAGAAGATCTGGCAGGTCAGGTGACCATTATCAGTTCAGATGATATTAATGGTATGGGGCACATGTTGAATTTTCTGGATGATATGAATATTTCGGCCTCTTCGCTTGGGGCAACGCAGCTTTGTGAGATCATTGAAGTCTACAAAGCGTATGTGGGACAACTGGTTCTTGGCGAGTGTCAGGATCTGCACCCCCTGGAGGAGGGATTGCGCTTTATCCGGGAGGAACAGCATTGTTTTGAGAACAATGAGCCACCGGGATTTGAAATGTCTGCGGTACATCAGTTATTTAGTGATGCTAATGATATAAAAGAGGCTGATTCTTCCCGGGAAAATGAAGGGAAAGATTTGGGGACAACATCAGCTGAAACCATTGTACATGAGAAGGAAATATCCGAAGATGATCTGGAAATTTTAACTGATTTTGTTTCTGAATCCACTGAAAATATTGAGAGCATAGAAATTAATTTGGTGGAACTTGAATCCGATCCCACCAACAAGGAGATCATCAATGATATTTTTCGTCCCTTTCACACCATCAAGGGCGTATCTGCCTTTCTTGATTTAAAAAAAATGAACAAACTGGCACATGTCACAGAAACATTTCTTGACAGGGCCAGGAATGCTGAATTTTTAATCAATGATGTTGCCACCGATGCCATTCTCACATCGGTGGATATCCTGAAATCATTATTACAGCGAACCAGTGAAGGGGTTTATGAAAAAAGAATGCCCCTGGATGATGACATTGATATTGATACCATTATTTTTAAGCTCACGGAACTACCGGAACAGATTATAAAAGGTGAATCAGACAAAGTGGGTGGTATTTTGATCCGCGATCACCATGTGGGGCGAGACGCTGTGGAGGCAGCCCTGGAAAAACAGAAAACAATGCCGGAACGGTCGATTGGCGCCATCCTGATCTCTGAAGAAAACGTGGATGAAACAGCGGTTGATTCCGCCCTGATGTCCCAGAAAGCACTTCGGAAGAATGTGGTAACTCAAGTAAAAGTCAGCACTGATAAGCTGGATGACCTGGTGGACCTTGCCGGAGAACTGGTCATTGCCCAGTCCATGCTCAGACAAAAGGCATCGGCAGACACTTCCTTGCATAACAGCCTTTCGCAATTGGGCCAGATTGTTACCAGCATGCAAACGGTGGCCATGTCCATGAGAATGGTGCAGATTAAATCCACATTTATGAAAATGATTCGCCTGGTAAGGGATCTTTCCAGGAAATCGGGTAAACAAGTCAAGCTTGAAATGCGTGGTGAAGAGACGGAAATTGACCGAAATGTCGTTGATGCATTATATGAACCCATGGTCCACATGATCAGAAATTCGGTGGATCATGCCATTGAACTAAGTGAAGATAGAGCACTTGCCGGCAAACCCCCCCATGGGAAAATTGTGCTGCGGGCCTTCCATAAAGGCGGCAATATAATCATAGAAATTGAAGATGATGGTAAGGGGCTGGATCGAAATAAGATACTTAAAAAAGCGATATCTACTGGCCTGGTCAAGGCGGATGAGTCCCTTAGCGATCAGCAGGTTGACCAGCTGATCATGGCCGCCGGATTCTCAACTGCCAGCAAAATTACGGATATTTCCGGCAGAGGCGTGGGGATGGATGTGGTAAAAAAGGCCATTGAAAAACTCAGGGGGCAGCTAACCATTGTTTCCAGACCTGGCCAGGGAACAAAATTTATCATTGCGCTTCCCTTGACACTTGCCATCATTGACGGCATGCTTGTTCGTATTGGAAAAGAAAAGTATATTCTCCCCACATTGTCTGTTCAACGATCCTTTCGACCGGAAAAAATCAATTGTAA
>Ga0307929_1002329_pt1 | contig 12445 bp, 12 predicted proteins | sample AceLakmetage1330_FD_203160 | JGI IMG/M metagenome (GOLD analysis project Ga0307929, IMG submission 203160) | Saline water microbial communities from Ace Lake, Antarctica - #1330 | ecosystem: Environmental > Aquatic > Non-marine Saline and Alkaline > Saline | place: Antarctica: Ace Lake...
TAATATATATTCAATTCCCGTATAGTGCCCCATCTTATGACCAACACCTTAAAGTCAAAGTATCGCTGGAGTGCTAAGGGCTCAAAGGACACTCAGACACATTAAATTACAGGACAAAGGGAACAAACATCCGGGTACGTTGGATGTAGTTCTGGTATGAAGGACCGAAAAAAATCAAGTTTTCACGCTCTTCTGTCCTGGCCGTCATATAAAGCGCCAAGGTAGTGGCAACCACCGGGATCGTTTTGTACAAGGAGGGGTCCTTGAAAAAAGTCCCCCAGGCAAGAAAAAGAAGTGACGCGTACATGGGGTGGCGGATATACTCATAAATGCCATCCTCTACGAGGTTGATCGTATTTTCAAAGGCAAAGTTTTCTGCTATTTCCATCCTTTTTGCCTGGCCTCCCATTTTTTTCAGCAGGAACACTCCATGAAGAACCATGAAAATTGAAATCAGAAGAAGTGACCAGGAAAGTATCTGAAACAGTGAAAATGGGTCTTTAAACCAAACCGTGACATTGAGCATCAGCAGAAGTAGAATGCCTTCAAAAGCAAAAAATCGGTAAAAACCGTGGCACCTGGGGTTGTGGAGAGACTTCCAGGAAATTTTTATGAAAATCAGGGAGAACACCATAAAAAAGAGCCCCCGTGTGGCGATGCTTAACGCCATTTAGTCCTCCTCCCCATGGTAAATGGACAAATCATCAAACAACTGACTGGAAAACAGGAGTTTCCTGAATTTAATGAGACTGTCATGAAAAATGGTTGAATTATCGTAGGGAGAAAACTCCTGGTTAAGGATTTGATAAATTTTTCCGGTAGCGTGTCCAAGCCTGTGGGCGTTTCGAAACGAAAGTGCCTGAAGGTCTGCAAGTATCTCAAGGGTGATGATGTGTTTGGCATTGCTGACCAGCTTAAATGCTTTTCTTGCTGCCACAGTTCCCATGCTGACCACGTCCTGGTTGGTGGCATTGCAGGAGATAGAGTTCGTGCTCATGGGGTTTGCCAGGTGCCTGTTTTCCGCGGTGGTTGAGGTGGCCAGGTACTGGGCACCCATAAAACCCATGGTCAGGCCAATCTCTCCGGGAATCAGATGTTCGGGAAGCCCTTCGTTGATACTTTTATCAAGGAGCTTGTTAAGTCGCCTTTCAGATAAATTACAAAGGGTTGACAACCCAATGCACAGGGCATCCATGGCAAAGCTGATGCTTTGGCCGTGGAAATTGCCCCCATGAATGATTTTTTTCTTTTCCGGAATGATGATGGGGTTGTCATTGCTGGAGTTGGCTTCAATTTCAACGGTTTTTATGGCCTGATCCAGCGTCTCTTTGACTGGGGCCAGTATTTGGGGGGTACACCGGATGGAATAGACATCCTGGACGTTGATATTGGTTTCAAAAACAGGCATGTCTTCAATGGCCTGGCATCTGATCCGTTGATGCATGTCCTCACGCCGGGTGATGTTGCCCGTGCCCCTGTAAAGTTTTTTTATGATATCGGATACGGCGATCTGGCCGGGATGGGGCTTGACATGGTGAAGATCCATATCAAAAGCATCATCAATTCCTCCGAATATTTCAATGGCAAAGGCGGCATTGATGCAGGCAATGTTCAATAATTTGCTTGCTCCGAACAGGGTGAATGCGGCAATGCCTGTCATGGCGGCGGTTCCGTTTATCAAGGCAAGCCCTTCCTTGTAGCTCAGGGCAAGGGGGACAAGTCCTGCTCGTTCAAAGGCAATCTCTGTGGGCATCAACTCCTTTTGATAATAGACCTGCCCTTTGCCGATTATGGCAAGGGACAAGTGCGCCAGGTGAATGAGGTCACCGGATGCCCCCACACTGCCACATTCTGGGATATAAGGGGCAATCCCCTTATTGATCATGTCCCTCATCAATTTCAGAAGTACAATTCTGACACCGGAGTACCCCTTTACCAGGGTGTTCAGACGGATGGCAAGGATGGCCATGGTAATATAGGGCAAAATGGGGCTGCCAAGTCCTGCTGCATGGCTGACTATGAGATTGTGTTGAAGGGCTTCAAGCTCTTTTTCGTTGATGATTTTATTACACATGGGGCCAAAAGAGGTATTCACACCGTATATGATCTTTTTTTCTTTGACGGCAGTTTCAAGGAATTGTCTGGAAGCCTGGCATCTCTCAAGGGATGTTTCATCCAGTTGAACTTTCTTATCTCCGATTCCAATGGCAACTATATCTTTGAAAGTCAAATCGTTACCTGTTAAAGTGATGGTCTTGCTTTTGTCCATTTGATTTTTTCTTTTTTGTCTGGAGAATTGTAACTTCTCATTGTTAATGGTCAATAGATCCATGCGTTTAAATTTTCATCCACACGCCCATCTATAAGAATAATTCAGAGATGTTAGGGACTTCATCATAAAGAATTACCCACTCTTGCATGCAACACTCTGGAGAGTCGGTCTGAAGCTCATTGATGTTGGGTATATTATTTTTCATTAACTCTCTTATGCATGAGACACCCTAATCTGAGATCAAAAAATGTAATTCGTTTGCGCTTTTTGTTAAATTGATAAACCTTCTTATCAGCGGTTTCTTTTGAGATTATTCTGGTTTCAGGCACCACCCTGATCTTTGCACGTAATCGTTCGCAAATCCACTCCCCTGGATCATCTTTGCAGGAAAGGGCCGCATAAAGTATAATCCTGTCTGTTTGGTCATCATTTCTCATAACCTCAATATATCCATTATAATACCGGGGGTCTCCTTCAAGGACTGAGATGATGGCATTGGGGAAAACCGTGGTTCCTTTATATTTAAGCATCTGTTTTTTTCTGCCAATGATGGGGGCAAGACGCTGGGTTGTGCGACCACAAGAACATTTTTCAGCAATCAGGTAGGAGATGTCCCCGGTTTTAAATCGTATCAGGGGCATGCCTGTAACCCCAAGAGGCGTGACCACAACCTCTCCCTTAACTCCGTCAGGGGTGGGTTCTCCGTTGCGATCCAAAATTTCAAGGACATTAAGTTCCGGTCTTAAATGTCCCCCGGATCTTGCTTCACACTCACAAAAAGTCGTTGCAATTTCAGACGAGGCATAAGTTGAGTATATATTTGCATTCCACATACGCTCAAGCTCCTTTGAAATGGGAAGCAATACAAGATTTTCATCTTTTGTGGGTTCCCCGATGGCAATGAGTTTTTTGATGGTGCTGGCTGCCGGATCTTCATTATTTTCCAGTGCATATTGCCCAATTTTGTAAATCAGGGAAGGAACACCGACGATGGCAGTTGCGTGGGTGAGTTTAATCATTTCCCAATGTTGGGCGGCGCTGCCTGCCCCAGATCTTACCATTCGTGCCTTTAATCTGAGCCCCCCCAGGAAATAGGCAATCCCGGCCATAAAACACCTGTCCAGGGCCGCACAAACAAGAAGGGTATCGGTTGCATCAACCCCAGCCATGGCAAAGGCAATTTCTTCATTGTATGCAAGCCGTGAAAGATCACTGGATGTTTGGGAAATAACTGTGGGAGTGGCTCCTGATGTGGCAGAGGTAAGACAGATATCAACAATTTCCCCGGGGGGTACACACAATAATTCATGGGTGTCTGCAAGATCCTGTTTAGAAGTCAAGGGCAGTTGTTTGATTCCATCTATATCTTTTATCCCAGAAAGCTCTATCCCCATTTTCCGGTACCAATTTTTGTAAAAGGGGGAATGGGTGGTGGTATAGTTTATATGCCTGAGGAAAAGCTGTGTCTGGATGGTTTTTATTTCAGACTCTTCTGCAAATTGAAAGGATGCATGTTGTCTGGCTGAAAAATCTGCAATTAATTTTTTTTTTGTAAAAGAGTACTGATCATCTACTGGTTTCGTATTACGCATATTCTTATATAAAACTCCGTCCAAAATACTGGAATAATTGGAGTTTTAAATTTTATTGTGGCAGGTGTTTACTGCCACGTATGTTATACAAAAACTCCGTTAAAGTGCTTTGTAAAGTTTAACCATAGCCTTTAAAACATAAAAAATGAACCCTGAAAAGGTAAAATTAACATTGGCAGTCCTGATATCTTAAAAAACAATCTATGGAACGGTGCTAAATATATTGTTATTTTAAATAAAATAAGATACTTATGCTGCGAGTTGCTTTTGAGTGTTTTTAGGTGCAACATTTTGAAATGATTTGTTATGTAAGATGTTTGGCTCCCTATGTTTTTCCATGGTAAACAAAATCTTGATTTGTGGTGTGGCGCACACGGATTCAAGATATATTAATAATCAATGATGGTTAAAACCATGGAGAATATCAGAGAGCCAAGTCTTTTTAATTATTATTTATAACGGCATCTTTCGTGTCTTTTGAATTCGTTGACTCTGCATTCAAGCTTGACAGATAAAGGCCAGTTGAGTAATAATTTGGTTTAATATTTAGAACCTGTATAGACGGTTTGAATATTCAGGTTCTCAGGTTATGGCCTTAAAATATCATACAAAGTAGTCATTAAAATGGAGGGTAATTATGTTTAACAAAAAGCAATATCTCTTGATATCAATAGTATTATTTTGTGCTTACTTTATGACGTCACCCGCATTTTCTCTTGAATCGGTATATCTGGCAAATAATATTCATTACCAGGCAAAAAACAGTAATGCCAATTGGGCAAGTTATGCAAATTATACTGATCCCGGTGCTGGACATCACCTCCTGCCGGTGAATACCAAAGTATCCATTGGGATAAAAACTACTTTTAAAGGCCGTGGCATTCTGATTACAGTCCATGAAGATGGCAAGAAGATTCATATGGAATATAATAAGCGAAATATGAATATGTCCATGGATGAATATATTAAAACCATTACATCTCCTGAAAAAATATCTTTAAAAAAAATATCAACGATTGACAAAAAGGGGATTAAGGAAGGGAAAGCGTATGTTGGCATGACCAAAGACGGGGTCAGGATGGCGCTTGGATTTCCAGCGCAGCACAAAACACCCAGCCTGGAAGACAATGCCTGGACTTACTGGCGAAACCGATTCAAAACCACTGTGATCAGCTTTGATGGAAAAGGTAAGGTTTCCTCAATAAGATAGAGCCTGTTTAAAAACTATCAGGTCCTAAGCCTGAACCCCATTTTCCTACAGATTCAAATTTAAATACGTCTGGAACTTATAAATGAAAGTTAGAGATGTGCCCCAGGACAATGGCATGATTGGCCACTATGGCCAGGAAATATGCTATGCCGTTAATGAAAAAGGTAGATATCAATTGACCCATAGCATGGGATGGGATGTTAAAAATGTCGTTAATGAACAGGCTTGGGAACTCATTTTCCTTGAAATAAAAAAAACCCATGAAAAGGTCATCAATAACAAATTAAGCCCCTTGGCATTTCATATGATAACAAATCAGATGGACCCCGGCCTTCTGGGCAAATATGTTTCAATTGCTGGCTGGAGAGTTAGACGTCATCTGAAGCCCCGTGTGTTTAAAGGTCTTTCAGACTCTATTCTTTCGCGGTATGCTGAAATATTCAACATGACCATTAATGATTTAAAAACGGTACCGCTTAAAATAGATATTGAAACACTAAGAAATAGATAATTATGATCAATATAGACTTTAAACACAGGCAGTCTGCCCATTGCGAAAGCGGGGTGACTTCAAACCTCTTGTTTCATCACGGCTTGGACTGCTCGGAAGCACTGGCTTTTGGAATCGGTGATGGCCTTTTCTTTGCGTATCTTCCATTCATACGGTTAAATAATCTTCCTTTGACCACTTACAGGTGTGCTGTCGGTGAAATTTTTAAACGTGTGAATAAACGGCTTAATGTTACAGTGACCCGTCAAAAATTCAGATCACCGCAAAAAGCCATGGATGCCTTGGATGATAAATTAAAAGAAGGCATACCCGTAGGCTGCCAGACGGGTGCCTATTGGCTTCCCTATTTCCCTCCTGCTTTCAGGTTCCATTTTAATATGCATAATCTGGTTGTCATCGGAAAACAGGATGATAATTATTTGATAAGTGACCCGGTTTTTAATGAGCCTGTTTTATGTCATAAAACAGATCTTATGAAGGCCCGTTTTGCCAAAGGCGCACTGGCCCCCTCCGGCGCTATGTACTATTTGAAATCCGTACCTGACAATCCTGACGTTCAAAAGGCTGTTAAAACAGGAATCAAATCGGTGTGCAAAAGTATGCTCAAAATACCAATCCCCATATTCGGTGTGAGAGGTATTAAGTTTCTTGCTGGCCGTATCAGAAAATGGCCCAAAAAATTGGGAGAAGAAGGGGCTGTAAATCACCTGGTTCAGCTCATAAGAATGCAGGAAGAAATAGGGACCGGCGGCGGTGGTTTTAGATTTATGTATGCGGCCTTTCTCCAGGAAGCAGCCATCATACTTGAAAATGACAAGATTAATCCCCTTTCAGAACAGATGACATTGATCGGTGATACATGGAGAAAGTTTGCCGCATCCGGTGCCAGGATCTGTAAAGGGCGTGCAAAAGCAAACGACACCTATGATGAAATTTCTCAAATTCTTATTCAATGTGCTGACATGGAGAAAGTGGTATATCAGGAATTAATGGAATTAATAAAAGTAAGATAAGGGGTGCGTTGAACTCCAGGAAAAAATATGTCCTTAACGCTGTCAACATCTCCCATACTTATAAAGGCGCTGCCCAGCCCTCTTTAAATAATGTTAGCCTCACCATTGAAAAAGGAGAGTTGTTTGGCTTGATCGGCCCCAATGGTGCAGGTAAAACAACACTTATTTCAATTCTTGGCACCCTTTTGAGACCTATCACAGGCAGTGCAGAAATCTGTGGAATGAATCTAAATAAATACAAGGCTGAGATCAGAAAAAATATTGGACTGATTCCCCAGGATCTGGCATTGTATTCAAATTTGACTGGCAGAGAGAATCTTTATTATTACGGAACATTGTACGGAATAAATAAAAAACAGCTACGCAAGGAAGTTGAAAAATATCTTGAGCAGTTTGGTTTGACCGAAAAAGCAAATAATAAAGTGGCCACCTATTCCGGGGGAATGAAACGAAGAATTAATCTTTTGGCTGGCATACTTCACAAACCCTCACTTCTCCTGCTTGATGAACCCACTGTGGGGATAGATGCCCAATCCAGAAACATGATTATGGAAAATCTTATTTTGCTCAAAAACCAGGGTGTAGCCATGATATACACAACCCATTACATGGAGGAGATTCAAAAACTGTGTTCCCGGGTTTCAATCATTGACCATGGGAGTATCATTGCAACGGGAAGTCCGCAAGAGCTTATAGAAGAGAACCCCGGTACTTTGGATCTTTCAGATCTTTTTTTGAAATTAACGGGGAAAACACTCAGGGATTAGCTTCAAGCAATGAGAAAAATGATTGCATCAATCCAAAAAGAATTATTGCTATTATTCAGAGACAAGACGGGGCTTATTCTTCTCTTTATTATGCCAGCATTCCTGGTTCTGGTGGTTACCCTTATTCAGGAGAATGTTCTAAAAACTAATATTGGCGTTCTTTTTCTGGACAAGGACGGCGGTGAGATTGGGCAAGAGCTGGAATTTTTGCTTGAAAGTTCTGAAACCATCGAGATTATAAAATCAATTGACGGATCTGCGGTTACGGAAAAGAAAGGCAACGAGGCCGTGGCCGATGGATCGTATCAGTTTTGTATTATTATCCCCCGGGGAATTACAAATGCAGTAAAAAAAAGGACCCTTGGGAATGTACGGAATAATTTATTTAATGAGTCAATGGTAGAAAAAATATCGGTTCCAAAGATAACCCTTTATTTTGATCCAACCATTCAAGGTAGCTTTAAAGTTGCGATTAATAGTATCCTCAGTCAGGTAATCCAGGGCCTTGAACTAAAATTAAAACTTGAATATACTCTGGATTTACTGCCTGAAAAAATTAAAATGGGCTTTCCCGAAGAATTCAGACCCTTTCTTCCTGAGAATGAAGCGTTAATTTCCTTTCATCAATTTGAGCGAATAGATGGAGACCTCATTCATATCAATAAAAAATTTGCAACAAAGAGGGGGTTTGAAAAACAGCCCACATCGGTTCAGCAGAATGTTCCTGCCTGGACTCTTTTTGGAATTTTTTTTATAATTATGCCCATCTCAGGCTCTCTTATCAGTGAAAGAGAAACCGGAACAATGCTGAGATTAAAAGCAATGCCGGTATCCTATTTTGTTATTATTTTTGCCAAAATTGCAGCCTACATATTAATATGTTTCGGACAATTTGGGATTATTCTTTTTGTCGGAAAATATATTATACCACTATTTGGCTCTCCTGCCTTTGATGCCGGTACCCATTATCTGGCATTTTTTATGATTCTTTTAAGTTCTATTTGTGCTGCCACAGGGTATGGAATTCTTCTGGGAACCCTAATGAAAACATATGAACAGGCATCCATGTTTGGGCCGGTTTCTGTTGTTATCGCTGCTGCCCTGGGGGGGATAATGGTACCTGTCTATGCCATGCCAAAATTTATCCAGCCCCTTACCATCTTATCGCCACTTTCCTGGGGTCAAAATGCATTTTATGATATCCTGCTGCGGGGCGGCGGGATAAAATCTGCTTTGCCCGAAATAAGCGCACTTTTTTTATTTTTTCTGGTTAATCTATTGATTGCCTGTTTTTTTATTTTTTATAAAGATCGGAAGTGGGGTGTCTAATATCAGACTTTTAGGGTCTCTTCTCTTCCTCCGTATTGTCACAATCAAAATTGGAGATGTAAATGGCATTAACCTGCTTAAACGAGCTTGAGCAACAACTTTTGGATTCTATTGTTGAAATTTGTGAATTTGCCGAGCCCATACCGGATCATATGACCAGTGATTCACCCTTGATCGGCCCGGACTCTCCCCTGGGACTGGATTCACTGGATGCCATTGAGATTCTGACCATGATACAATTAGATTATGGTGTTAGAATTACTTCAAGGGAAACGAGCATTGAGGTCTTGAATTCTTTAAATTCCATTGCCGATTATATTCAGACCCATCGGGATAAGGCCTAAAAGTTGATGATTGTATGAATGTGATAGTAAAAGGAATTGGATCTGTCGGCACCCGTGATGGTGATTTAAGGGCTGACACTGCACACATCTGCCAGTATATCCCACCAAAGAAACTTCGCAGAACAGATCATTTTACTCAGTTAGCCCTTCTTGCTGCATGTTATGCCATTGAGGATGCAGGGTTTAAATTAAATGAGTTCAAGGGTGAGAATATTGGGGTTATTTTAGCAACAGGGCATGGTGCCATGAACACTACCTATGCATTTAAAGATTCCATAAACTCCAGAGGCGATTCCTTTTCATCTCCGACGCTGTTTTCAAAATCCGTACACAATGCAGCCATGTCAAATCTTACCATACAGCTTGGACTCACCGGACCGAATTTAACCATCAGCCAACATTCTTTTTCTTTTCAATCGGCACTGTTGACAGCATGTCTCTGGATCAATGAGGGAAGCTGTGAGTATGTCATGGTTGGAGGGGTGGATGAATTCAGTGAAACCCTTGGATACTGTATTGAAAGATTTAATGATGAAAAAAAATCGGTATTGGATTACAATAATGCATATACAAAGAAAACCGCTCCCGGAGAAGGGGCATCATTTTTTATATTATCAAAATCTGATTTTACCGGAAAAAAAGAAAAGATGAAACATCCGGGTTTTATTTCTGATCTTGTAATGGGAAACCTTACATCCAATCATTTGCCAATAGAAATAGACACTCACCTTATTATTGATGGCGATTCCAATCGCATAAAAAACTGGATACAAAGAGATCAGATTAAAAATAAAATCCATTACCTGGAAAAACCCTACGGTGATTTTTTTACCAATCCTGGGTTTGACTTGATTGCAGCTTTCAGCCAATTAGAAGGGTATGGAAATATCACCCTGATTTATATTGAGGAGGAAGGACAGTTTGTTTTGATTAAACTAAAGAGGATAAGGGACTTCAGATAAAATATGCAGATACTATTAATTAATCCACCCAATAGTGGAAGAAGCATACCGGAAGAAGAATACGGAATTGATTCAATTAAGATGATTTTCCGGGGAGAGCCCCTGTCCCTTGAGGTATTGGCAGGAAACTTAGAGGGGCATGCGGTACAGATAACAGACCTTAAGGCAGATCCTGAAGCCCTCGACACATACCTTGCCACATCGGGAAAACCGGATATTGTAGGAATAACAGGCGTTACCTGTGAGGCCAATGCTGTTTTGTCCCTGGCAAAAGGATTAAAGAAACGATACAAAAATGAAAGCCAGGTTCCGGTGATTGTCGTGGGAGGGCACCATGCATCCTGTGATCCTGAATATTTTAACCGCAGTTATATTGATTATGTGGTTCGGGGCATTGCAAAACAAAGTTTTAGAGAACTTGTTGACAGTTTGGAAAAATTGAGGTCGTCAGATAGTGGTGCTGTCAAAATTCCCGGGGTTGCGGCAGTAACAGGCAGTGGCCCCTTGCAATATATCCCCAGGAAGTACAGCTCCTTGGATCTTGTTGATCAAAAACCACCTCGCTATGACCTGGTTGAAAAGCACAGGGATAAGTATGTCATGAGCGGTGTCGGGGGTAAAATCGGTTTTGTTTCAACGGCTTTTGGCTGTACCCATAATTGTTTTTTTTGCAGTATCCCCACTCTTACGGGCGGGAAGTATATTTCCCATAGTATTGATGCGGCAATCAGAGACATGAAATGTCTTGAAGGTATTGATCTGATTCGGTTTGTTGATGCAAACACCTTTGGTGATACCGTCCTTGCCCACGCGTTTGCCAAGGAATTGGTTGCCTCCGGTTTAAATAAGAAAGTCGTTGCAGATGTTAGAGCGGACACCGTTGTTAAAAATCCGGAACTTTTTCAAATCTGGAAAGAAGCTGGATTAATGTCGGTTGTCATTGGCTTTGAAGAGATTGCTGATAATCGTCTGAAAAAAATGAACAAAAAAAGCTCCAACGTCATGAATGTAGCAGCCCTTAAAATACTCAAGGAGATCGGAATCAAAGTCATTGGTGATTTTATTATATCTCCGGATTATGACAACAATGACTTTGAAAATTTAACCCGGTTTATTGATAGCCATACGATAGATCTCCCGGTTCCATCCATACTTACCCCTATACCAGGAACGCCTCTTTACAGACAGGTGAAAGATAAAATCAAAATTCATAATTTGGATTATTATACGTTTTCCAATGCGGTTACACCCACAAAGCTTGATACCAAAGTATTTTATACGCAATATTCTGATCTGATGAAAATGCTACATAAACATATAACAAATTAAGGGCTCAAAATATGGATGTTTTTATAAATGATATTTCATCGTTTTTACCCAATCAACCAGTAACAAATGATGAAATAGAGCAGGTGCTTGGAAAAATAAATGATATTCCATCCATAACCAAAAAACGGATGCTGGACAATAATAAGATTCTCAAACGATATTATGCCATTGATCCTGTAACCCATAAGTTTACCCATACCAATGCACAATTAACTGCCGAGGCTGTAAGAAAATTACACCCCTATGACGGATTCAATCTGAAGGATATAAAATGCCTGTGTTGTGGCAGTACCAGTCCGGATTTACTGATGCCGGGGCATGCACTCATGGTTGCAGGAGAATTGAAACTGCCCCCTTGTGATGCCGTATCAACTGCAGGAATTTGCATTGCCGGCATGACGGCCCTTAAATATGCCTGCATGAATGTGGAAATCGGTGCCGTGGAAAATGCAGTCGCAACGGGTTCTGAGCTTGCATCCTCCTATATGCGGGCCAATTATTTTAATTTGGAAGTAGACCCGAATGCTGATATTACAAATCAACCCATACTGGCTTTTAATGCGGATTTCCTCAGATGGATGCTTTCCGATGGGGCAGGTGCGGCATTTGTTTCTAAAAATAAAAATGAAGCGGGCATCTCCCTGAAGGTGGAGTGGATAGAAAATTATACCTTTGCAGGTGAATTTGACACATGCATGTATGCGGGGGGGGTTAAAAGAGAAGACGGGTCTGTCATGGGGTGGAGGGAAAAAGACAACGCCATTGATGCGGCTGCACAAAATTTTCTTGCCGTAAAACAGGACACCGCGCTTCTGGGGAGAGAAATTGTCAATACAGCCATGGGTCGAACACTCAAAATGGTGGTGGATAAATACCAACTTAAACCATCAGACATAGACTGGTATCTGCCCCACTATTCTTCGGATTATTTCAAGGATAAATTTTACCAGGCCATGAAGCGGATAGATTTTGAAATTCCCTATGAAAAATGGTTTACCAACCTGCCCACCACGGGAAATATTGGCAGTGCATCGATTTATGTGATCATGGAAGAGCTATTCAAATCAAATAAATTGAAAAAGGGTCAGAAACTTTTATGTTTTATTCCTGAAAGCG
>Ga0307929_1002330_pt1 | contig 12444 bp, 3 predicted proteins | sample AceLakmetage1330_FD_203160 | JGI IMG/M metagenome (GOLD analysis project Ga0307929, IMG submission 203160) | Saline water microbial communities from Ace Lake, Antarctica - #1330 | ecosystem: Environmental > Aquatic > Non-marine Saline and Alkaline > Saline | place: Antarctica: Ace Lake...
CGGTAATGTTTGCATTCAGGGTGTTATCCTGAATGTTACCGTAAGCCGTGCCACCATTGTTCAGCGCACCTATTAGTGTTGACGCAGTCAGGTTTTCGAAAGTCTCACTGTTAGTGACGTCTTCGTTGAAGCGAATAACGTTGACACTGTTGGCAAGCGCAATGTTGTTGTTGTTCATGCCTACGGTTACACCAGTAACCGCCTCAAGGCCATTAACGATGTTGGTTGTAACGGCAACATCAACGGCAGAATTCGTGTTGGCTGTTAGTGATGGGTCTGTCTGGTTATCCAGGAGTGTAGTGAAGTCCGTGGCGTTGAAACCCATCTGATTTGCATTGGTAATTGTATGGGTCGCATTATCGTGCCAGTTCACAACAGAGACCTTACCAAAGGTTCCAGTAAACTTCAGTACGCCTGGGTTGATATCGTTGGAGTGCATCACGACAATGTCGTTATCCCCGGCACCCATTTCGATGGTCGACAGGTTAAATCCCGTTGCCGAGTCGGTGCCAAGAAGTGTGTAATCAACGTAATTGTCAGCAGCATCATCAAGTATGTCATCCGTTGCTGCACCACGGGTATCTTCAAAATCGCGTTGTATCTCTGTGTAGATGGTGTCATCACCTACACCAAATTCATTGACAGCGCCTTCCCAAGCCAAGCCATTGATGGCCGGAACAGCGGTTGCAACATCAACAAAGTCGTCAGAATCAAGAGTTGTTGTCTGGATAAATCCGGCTTCAAGTGCGGACAGATCACCAGCAGACAGAACAACTTGACCCGCAGTAGGAGCTGCATCAACTAAGGTTGGCTGATAGATTGCAATGCCAAAGGAATTTTGCCCTTCGTAAGTAGGGGTGATGGTCAACATCTGTGTTCCATCATTCAGCGTGTAAGTCAGCAGTTTAGACAGAACCGGGTCGCTATCAATGGCGTCCATAACTGCCTGGTTGATCGTGGTCTGATCGCCAACAAAATTATTTGCAGATATTGTGTTGATATCGACGGTTTGTTCAAAACCAGCATAAGTAATTGTTAGTTCAGCGTTATACAGAACGCGTGAAGCAAAGTTTTGAGCAGCGGTGCTTTGGCCAATAGTAATGGCCCCGCCGGTTCCACTATTGACAGCATCGCCGGTATTTATATAAACAAGGTCATCGCCAGCACCTGCATCAATGTTAGCGTTGAAGTCGTTATCCATATCGAGGGTATCATCACCAGCACCGAGATTGATATCGATATTGTCCAGCAGCATCATGGTTCTCTGGGACACGCCATCATCTGGTATAAAAACACCAGCAGCATTTGTGACTCCACCATCGTTACGATCCAACGCAACAGTATCATTACCGGCACCAGCGTCGAGTGTAAATGTTTCGCCAAGAGCATCAACAGAGTCTCCGTCCAGTGTTGCCATTACCGTGTCATCACCACTGCCCATGGATATACTGTAATCTTTACCGGATGAAACAGCATCAGCTTCGACGGACATCCAGTCATAACTGTCATCGCCCGAGCCAAACCGTGTTGTCAGAGCCATTTGCGACGTGAAGGTAAGAGGCGATGTTAGGGCAGTCGACATAGCAAGTGAAAAGTCACCACTAAATCCAGTGGAGTTGATGAGGGTCAGTTCCTGGCCACCACCAATGACGTCACGAATCGTCAGGTCTGCACCATCCCAATCAGCATGGTCGGAAATATTGACTACTGTAAGGGCCTGGTTAGTTGAACTCACGGTGCCAAGGTTAGATGGCTGATCGTCGTCACCATTGACGGCAATCTCGAAGACTGCAATACCGTCAGTCTGATCCTTATCAGAATCACCAAACGCATCATTGCTTTTACCACCAATAACCAGATTTCCACCTTCACCATCACGACCGGCTTTTTCAAGCTCAACATTGACGGTAACCGGGTTAATAGCTGTCTGTGAATCTGCACTGAACTGGCCATAAACGTCATAGTTGCCCAGAATATCTTCCACCTGGGAATAACCGATCGGGGTCACAGTCGTGCCGTCACCGCTGGTCAGAACAATAGCGGGGATCGAATTTGAAATTGAACCATCGTCCAAGCCGGTAGTGTCAGTAATGTTTGGATTAACTGTTAGAGTCGTACCGGCTGAAAGAGTACCATCTGCAATCAGCGCCTGGAGCTCATCTTGTAGAGCGGCAACAAAAGCATCATGGGTTCCGGCAGTCAGGGTAGCCGGATCGGAGATCTCAATAGCGTTAGTCAGATCTGTGGGATCTGCGTCACCGAGAACAAAACGGATACCGTCAACGTTAATACGGTTAAGACGATTGGCATTCCCGTTCAGTTCGGCATCCTCGTCCAGCAGGAAGTAATTGGCTGAAGCTTGTGACGTCTGACCGGACAGCAGATAATCTTCGTCAAAGAGCACTGTCAGATCCGAAGCGTCATTATCGCTGTCGAAGTTGTCGGTGTGATCCATGGTGATGGTTATTGCTTCTGTATTGCGGATAGTCCCATCGGATGTCAGGGTGGTTAGATTTTCGATGGTCAGGTCGCCGTCGGAGTAGGCAGAACCGATTTTGACAACATCAGTGATGTCTTTGGCGTCAAGGACTATAGCGTCAGCATTGCCAGTATCCATTGCTTCGATCTGGATGTCTTCAATACTCTTAATGCTTGGCTGAACGTCCATCTGGTTGTCACCGGTCACACCAAAAAATTCAGGTACCAGCTCTGCGTACAGGGTATCGGTACCTGCACCACCGTCGAGATCGGCGGCAGTGGACAGGGTGTTGGACACACCGCCTGCCCAGGGATTCTGGGTGATCCCTGCATCAAAGAAATCATTGTTGGCGGTACCGGTAAGTGTATCCGCATCTGCAGTAAGGCGGAACGTCTCGCCTGGCACTTCTGGATCTATAGGTGCGACAATTTCTGCATCCACTTCTGCCTGTGCAGCTACAACGCTTGCAGCTGTTGCATCAACCCCATCAATAAAACCTACAAAATCTGCAAAGGTTGCGGTATCTGTAATGCCTGCAAGTGTGCTGGCAGCATAGTCGGATACGAGAACCTTATTGTTAAACTGGTCCTGGGCGTCACCAGCATTTTCGGGATCCTGTGCCGCAATGATTAACTCAGCAATTACTTCTGCCCGTGATTTTCCGCCGTCAAGCTCCGAAACCCAGTAAGCAATACCTTCCGCATCGTCTTCAATGGTTTTACCAAGGGTGTTTTCGTAGATATGTACAATAAAGTCCTGGCTATCATTCAGACTTTCTCCAAAATAATCTTGTGCTTTTTCTGAATTGAGCATGGCTTCTGCTGCTGAAACCATATTGTCCTCATTTTGCCAGAATGTGTTTCCACTGCCTTCTGACGCTCTACCTAAAATTGCAACATAAAGTTGTGATACCTGGGTCTGGGTTAAAGCCATTTGAGTTTTTCCTCCATTGGAAATTTAAAAGTTAGTGTGATTGAATGCAAAAAGCATACCATTGTAATTTCATGCCTGATTTTATACTTTAATTTTATGGTTTGTTCTGGCAAGAATCCTTTTGTTTGCAATACAATCTACAATTATCATGCTTTTGGTTTTTGTACAAAATTTATAAGTACTTGCTATATAACCTACATGGCTGTAAGCACCAGCCACAACTAAAAACGAAAGTCCTTTGATTCCAGTGCTTTGGTGGGACTTTCATATAAACATACATGGCAGTCACCACTGCCACAACGAAAAAAGAAAGCTTTTTAATTCCAGCACCTTGGTGAGACTTTCTTATAAACTGCCACGGGCAGACCGTATTCTGGCCCCGGCCTGCCCACAACAAAGCATGAAAGAGTGTTAGGCACATCTACTCTTTCATATAAATATAGTCATAAGTCGAAATTTAGCATTTTTTTCTAAAATTGCCTGAATCTGAAACATTAGACAAAACTTTAAGCAAAATTTGTGCCATTGTTCATAAATAAAATTAAGAGCCACGGGTCAGCTTCCTGCTTTTCTAATGGTATTCATCTGTTTTTCAATAGATGTTATTCCTAAATATGCAATAATCACTGATCCCAAGGTAATGATTGGAATATACATTAGACTATTTTTTTCAATAAATCCAGCATAATCTATACACCAGATTACCAGAAAATGAGTCAGAAAAATTCCATAAGAAAGTGCTCCCATAAGTGCATTCCCCGGCAGTTTTGCAGGGATGTGATCCAGAAGATAAATTGTTGGAATCCCAATTAAAAACCCGATAAATGTCTCCTTTGTGTAGCCAAGGCCAAACAGGTTCTTTGCCTGAAAAATAATGCCTGAAACAGCAATTAAGAGCCATGTTATCCAGGGGTATAATAGATCAAGCCGGCTGCGATGGGGGGCGGCGTTGCTTTTTGTGCGCTGGATGGATGCACCCGCAACAAACATAAAAAAAACCCCGGGAATCAACCGATACCCCCAATAATCAGGATTAATTATTTGGAGGTTGGCCAGCATATAGACACAAAAGGAGGTAAACACTATGAATATTTTTAAAAACCTATGGGAAAAAACCAGGGGCAGCAAAATATAGGCCTGGAGTTCAGCCCCCAGGGACCAGGCCGGTGGAATCAGGAACCGCTCAGGGTTTGTGAGTATGGTGTTTTCAAGAATCATGTAAAAATTAAGGGGTATTATGGTGAGGTTCCCCATGAGTCGTAATGGGGTGAATAGTGGTTTGCCATAGCCTGTAAGTATCAGAAAAAGAACGCTTAAGACAGCCACGTAAAGATAAAGGGGAAAAATTCTGAGAAGCCTGTCCCTGTAAAAGGCAGATAGTTTACCAGGCCCCTCCGGTATAATATCTGCCCATAAATGGGAGACCACATGACCTGCCAGAATATAAAATATCACCACTGCTATGACGCCTGGATTAAGACCGGAAAATCTGATATCCACATGGGAAATAAGTACAAAAAAAGCCAGCGCAAACCTCAGGTAACCAAACATTAAATTTATATTCCTGGTTCTATTGGTTCAGTTTTGGCTTTATTTGACCAGGAGGTGTGTCTGGTTCAAAAAATATCTGCTCCATGCCCATGGCGTGGGATAGCTGGGCCAGGAACATTTGGCAGTCAAGCATGGTTTGGCTTTTTATGGATTCTGACCGCACCAGCATGGCCTGGGCATCTAAAACTTGTGATATGGTTCCAATGCTTGCATTGAAGCGTTTTTTCTGGCGGGTATAACTTTCCTGGGATGCGATGAGTGCCTTTTCAACGGATACGAGTCTTTTTTGCGCCTCTTGGAAGGAGTGAAATGCAACCCCTACCTCTTCTTCTATTTCCATTTTAAGCCGATCTTTTTCGGTTTTGAGCCGATTCAGTTCAAGGAGGTATTTGCGTTTATTGTAATGGGCTGTTCCGCCATCAAAAAGGTTGATCTGGACAGACACCCCGGCGCTCCAGTAGGCATAATGAGTGTCATTGTTTTTAAGGACTTCATAACTTTTATCCACATCAAAAAGACTCACATCAAGATTTACCTTGGGATAATAACGGCTTTTTACTATGTTTGCATCTTTTCTTGCCATGCTGGACTGCAAATTAAGAAGCACAATTTCAGGCCGGGTCAAAAGGGCTTTATCCATGCAGTAATCAAGGTCTTTACCGAGTTCTTCAAGCGGTACTTCAAAGTCATCATTAAATTCAACCAGATCCCGGCTCCTGGTTATTCCAAGCAGACTTTTAAGTCTTGCAGAATGCTTGTAAACAGCTGTCTGGGTTTGCCACAGCATTTGTTTTGCCCCCTCAAGATCAGCTTCTGCCTGGAGTACATAGACATAGGGGGCGATTCTATTGTTGCTAAAGGCCCTTGCCACCTGGAGATCGGATTCAAGGCGTTTTATTCGTTGGGTGATGGTGGAAAGATCGTATCGGGTCTTCAATAGCTCAAAGAAGACTGCTTTAATCTGGTAGGCAAGGTCGAGTTTTTGAATGGCAAGTTGAGCCTGCTGGTACTCTTTGCTAAGTTTTGCCCGGTCAAATCTATTTTTGTTTTCAAATCCTGCAAAAAGAGCTTGATTTATTCTAAGGGCTGCCGTGTTGTTTTTTTGGTCAAGATAATCGGGATCATTATAACCTGAAACATATTCGCTGAATATTTCATTGTGGGAATAACTTGTGGTAACGGAAGGGAAAAATCTTCCCCTCTCGGCCTTTATATCCATCCCCGCCTGGTCTATTTGAATTTTCCCGCCTTCCAGGACGGGGCTGTGTGCAAGGCCATATTCGATACTTCTTTCCAGGGAAAATACTTCAGTCGCCCATGAAAAGGAAGGAAACAACAACATTGCAACACAAACTGCTATAATTTTTTTACCTTTCACATCTGTTCTCCATTTTTACTCAAAGTTCAAGTTTTTTTGAGCCCTTCATCATGTCTGTCGATATAAAAAAACTTGATTATTGAGTTTCAGTTTTTATTTTAACCATAAATTATGGCATCCTTAAAGGCCATGTCCTGCTGGACACAACGAATATTGAAAATGGTATTTTATGCCCCCCCCCCCCCCGACGGGCAATGGGCCCGGCCCGGTACCGTAGACGGCCCAATTGGCCGGTTCCTATTACCCATCGGGGGGGGGCTCTGCTGAGGTTGCCCGGAAGTTTTATTTTCTAATAAAAAAAACAAAATTATTTTTGAAAGATGCCAAATTTAGGGCTTGGTTCTAACGTCGGCCATTTGCAGTCAGTGCTAAAATTAACTTAAAAATATTTGTTATATTATTAAATAGTTATAACACATTAATTCTTTAAAAAATTAGAAGTGGCCAAGCTTAGAACCAACCCTCAAATTTATATATCAAAGAAAATTACAGTACGCAAGATCTTCCAAGTTAAGGGGTTTTCAGAATATTGAGAATCAAGGCAATGAGAACACTCTTTTTTAGGTTAAATCCATCCAGATTTGGTGCGATATGACCACTATGTACAGGCACCCCTGCCATGGGGTTATGGTAAAATAAGTTCAGCCAGTTGTCGGGCGCTTTCTTTCCATGTAAGCCAGGGCATATTATGGGAGGGGGGGGCACTGGCAACGGCATGAAGTTTACACCATTCCTGGAGGGCATCGGCAAGTTCCTGGGGGGTTGTACCATGGAAATAAAAGGCATGGTCTCCGGCCACTTCTCGAAATACGGGAATATCCCTGGCCATGACGGGCAGTCTGTTCTGGGCAGCTTCAATGAGCGGTAGTCCAAAGCCCTCTGCTTCACTTGCGGCAATGAGACAGGTGCTGGTTTCATATAGTTTTTTCAGGCCAGCATCCGCTATGTCCTGAAGCCAGAACAGATGGTTATTACGTTCTGGATGTAATTGAATTTTATCCATAATCCGGGGGATGGTTCTGCGCTGGTTGTTCGGTAAATGTTTCCACCCCTCCCGCCCGACAATAACAAGAGTGATATTCATTCCTTTTTGCCACAGGATTTCAAAGGCTTCCAGGGTTTGCAGATGGCCTTTGCGGGGCTCAAGGGTTCCCACCATGATAAATTTGGGTCCGGTGTGAAGGATTTTCGGCAAATCTTGCTCGGTGTCGCTTATAGCTTTGTAGGATGGCAGGGCGCTGGACATGTCTGCACCAAGGTGAACGGCCCTTATGTGTGGCAGATTTCCCGGGGTGAAATTTTCTTTGATAAGCCACTGATTTAGCCCCAGGGCAACGGCTTCTGAAATACAGATCAGCCGTTGGGAAACCGATGCAATCGTGTTAAGCCACAGGGCATGGGGTTCTTTAGCACCCTGGGGGAAAAATTGAGGGGTCAGAACCGGCAGTAAATCAAACACAAGAAAATTGATGGAAACGCCAAGGGCTTTCCATTTTTTATATATGCCGGCTTTTTCAGCATCCGCCACAGCGTTCGGGCAAAAATCAAGGCCATAAAAAATATCTGCAGGACCAATATCAATGGGTTCATCCGCCAGTGGCAGCCATGGTATCTTCAGTAAAGTGGCGGTATATTGTCTTGCATAGCAGTAGTGACACAAGCCGTCATAACGGGTAAGATAGACGGGTTCCACGCGAATGCCCGGCAGAGGCATTGTGAGCAATTCAAATAACTGTGACGCCACAACCCGCTCGATGCCGGTTTTTAAATCGGTTTGAAAAATGGTGGATACATCCACTAACAATTGGGCCTGTCCCATGATGCATGGGGTTGATACTGCCATGGCCTGGGCCATCTGCTTTAGATCAGGCGGGTTGTCTGAAAGAGACGCTTCCTTGGCAAGGGTCTGGATTAATCCCTGGCGGCCGGTTGCGGTTTTGGCATAGATGGACTCAATGGCAGTGGCATACTGTTCTGCACAGCGTTTTGGCGCATGGTCATGGGCAATGATTTTCCGGGCACGTTCACCCAATCTACTTTGTTTTAAAGGATCTTTCCAAAGTGTTTCCAGAGCCTGAGTCAGGGTGTTGTCTTCAAAATTGTCGGGTAATTTTATGACGGCATCATCGGGCAGTTCCGCCATGCTCCCATTGGCGTTCACAATGGTGGGCAGGCCATGGTTCATACAATCGAGTACAGCTGCAGAGGTTTCACCCCGGGACATGGTGCGCAATTGAACGCCTGCATTGGCCGCATTGAGATAGTTTGTAAATGTCTGTCTATCCACCCATCCGGTGATGAAGACCTGTTCGGTCAGACCCTGTTCATGAATGATGTGCAGGAGCGCGTCGCCATACTCCCCCCGGTTATTCTCTCCCACAAAAAATAAAAGGCATTTTTTGTTTTCAGCAAGCGCAGATGCTTGCCAGGCATTGAGCAAACGATGATTTAACTTTGTTTTACCCAGCATGCCAAAGGAACACACCACAAAGGCTTCGGCATCAATCTTGAGCAATCTGCGCACATCGGCCCGGCAGGTGTGCACAGCTGGTTTTCGTAGAAGAGGGATCAGTGACCACTCTTGCCCTGCAACAGGCGGATACCATTCTTTTGCCAGGGAGTGTGCAAATTTTGAATGTACCACCACTCCCAGTGCATTCTGTAATACCGGAAGATTGCAGGGATATCGCTTTAATATCGTGTCATTGATATTTTTCAAATGCTTTTCTTTAATGGGTCCATAGCCATGGGAGAGATAAAGGTATTGGGTCCAGACGCCCTTTATCTGCCCTGAATTTTCTTCATGGGCCAGCATATCACTTAAATAGAAATCATGCAGAACCACACCCCCCGGATAAGCGGATAGTAGATCCAGCATATGACTGTGAAAAGGGCTGTTACCAAATTGATAGATTATGCGATCATATTCAAGGGCGTGGGTTTTAAACCATGCAATGGAGCGTATGGGAAAATGGGTTCTGCAATATGGATCGGAGATTTTTTTTTGAGAAATGATGAGTTCAATGCTATAAAATTTCATCAGTTCTGGCAGCAGATCATTACTGTAATCGCTGATGCCGCTACGTTCAGGCGGAAGCGGAGAGACAAATGCCAGTTTTTTTTTCTCCAGGCATTGGGAAGCCGGTGCTGTTAGGGAGTGTCCATGGTTTGAATCGTTATCTTCCATTGCCGTCAGTGCTTTTTGGGCCGATTGATCCCAAGAGAGTTTAATGGGGGGAGTCCCGCAGGCCATGGGATGAAACTTAGCGTCGGCAGCCGTTGATGTGGCGACAATATTATCTTTTGACAGTTGCGCCATGGCCTGTTTCAAATCCTGATAGTTTTTTTTGGCCATTGGGGAAAGATGTGCTATTTCCTTTGGTATGCGCTGTGGCTCAAAAGGATTTGTTTCAAAATTAGTGGAAAAGGAAATTTTCATTGCCAAGTGCCGCAGTTGGCTTTTCAAGCGGGGAAACCTTTTCAGGCTAAAATGCACAAAGGAGCGAATCAGGGGGCGGGCATAAAGGTGTTTCCTGATGCCACGCATCAAAGGATTCAATACCAGGTAGCTTGTGTGTTTAATAAAGCGAGGGGGGAGGGGTTTTTTTGAGCGTACTGTATAAAACAGATTTCCAATAAACCTCAAGGGGTGGGTTAATCGCCAGGAGCTACTGGCGTACACCGATTGAAGCGTTTCTTCTGCCAGATCTGCCTGGGCAGCGGTCTGACGGGCCAGGGTTTGCGCCTGTTGAGCTTCCAGTTTTGCCTGGCGAGCTTTATCCTCTGCCGCCTGCGCTCTGAGTTTTGCCTGTTGTATCTGTTGACCTGGATCTGTCGGATCCGTGTTTTGTTTTTGAAAAGCAATTTCCCGGTACAGTTCAACTGCCTGGGTTTCTCTGGAGATCACCAGTGTACGTGCTCTTGTGGCATCCCGTAAGATGGCTGTCATGTCCGGTGTTGTAACGGGTAGCTCCCAGCAGCTGGGGGCATGGCTTTGTCGGATCTCCTGTAGATGGTCAATTTCTTCCTGGGAACCCCCTGATGCCAGGAACAGCGCATGTGCTTTTTGTTCGATATCATGGAAGAAACGGTATTCTTCATCCGCGTATGTGGCCTGGGGAATTGAACAGTCTGAAAAATCAATATCCGTGATTTCATTGGCCGTAAGGATGTCGGTGATTGCTTTGCCATAGATCCGGGATTCTCCCAGCTGGTCAATGTTGATTTGAAGATCTGCATGCTCTCTTCCCTGGCGCAGCCCCAGAAACCAGAGGGTATAAAAAACAAGGTAGCTGTGTTCCGGTGTCAGGGGATGTTCTTTGAACCACTGCATCCGGGTTTTAATATCTCCATGGTGAATACATTTAAAATCAATGGCCCGACGCAGGTTCTGAATAACCTCTGGACAGTCAGGGGCATTGATAAAAAGCTGGCTGGTAATATCAAAGTAGGGGTCAATTTTGTAAGACCACCATTGATCCCAGGGGTTGCGCCACAGATAGATATGAAACCCCCCTGCCTTTGATTTTATGGTGCCGATGCTTCCAGATGTGCGGCACTCCTGGATAACGGGTTGGACAGGAGCTGCATCAATTAATGAGTTTATAAAGCGCATGTCATTCATTGTAAAATAAGCATCGTATATGATTTTTTCTGAAATAAAATCCAGACAGGTATCAGCGACCTTATATAGCTCCATGAAGTAAGGGGAGCTAAGGTGGGGATGTCGCAGAAATGCCATTTTTTCCTTACGTTCAGAGAGAAGTAGGAATTTGTCTGTTTTTGCATAAAATACAAGTTCGTTCAATGGCTCCTGATAGCACCTGTAATTGGCTTTAGAGCGCCGAAAAACATGGAAAAGATAGGTGCTTCCGGCTCTAAAAAGAGAGTGGATAAAAATAGGCTGGGGGATCATAATTAATTATCCATGGAATTTTTTATGTGAGTCATCTTGGTCTGCCCTTGGCAGTTATTGCGCAGTGTGAGTTGGGCTGTCATTTCCACCATTCCGCTTGCCACAGTTGTATCGGAACTTGGGGTGACCCGAAAAATGGCAGCATCCATACGCCTGGAAAGAAATACAACTCCCTTCTTGCCCTCCAAACGAACGCCACAATTGAGATAATAGGTACCGGGAGCCAGAACGTTGCTCAGCTTAAAATTAACATCAATTCTGTCATGGGCATCAAATTTGCCAGTTGATTGATTCAGTTTTTTGGTATCTGTTCCAAAAATGGAGATGCCTTCCCGGGTTTTAATCATCATGGCAAAAACCGGTTCGGTGATTTTAGTGTTAAAAGAGACATGGTAGTGCCATACAAAGGTTGCTCCTGATTCAATTACGTTGATTGGAAGCCCTTGTTCATCTTGTATACAGCAGTTTTTAATGTCGGCACCTCCCTCTCCATAAATTTGTTCACACTCTGCGGTAAGGGCAGGGTCAAAGTTACCTGTTGAAAGGGCCGGTTTGTTTTTTTCACCATTTTTGGGGGTACCACCGAATAGATGTTTCTCGTACGCGTCGCATATTTTTTTAGCAGACCCCATACGGCCAATGGTACCATTATGAAGAAAAATGGCCCGATCACACAGTTTTTTAACGGTTTCCAGGTCATGGCTGACAAACAGCAGTGTCGTTCCCCGGGATCTAAAGTCATTGATCCTCTGGAAACATTTGCGCTGAAAGGCCATATCTCCCACGGAAAGTGCTTCGTCAACAATCAAAATATCCGGTCGGAAGGCGGTGGCCACGGAAAATGCCACCCGGACATGCATTCCTGTTGAGTAGGTCCGCATGGGCTGGTCAAAATAGTCGCCTATTTCGGCGAATCGTTCAATGGCATCCATACGGGATTCAATGGCAGAAGCGCTGTGTCCAGATAACTGGGCACTCATATAAGCGTTTTCTCTACCGGTGAATTCCAGATGGAAACCAAGGCCCAGTTCCAGCAAAGCAGATATGTGGCCCCCCATTTTCATGGTACCTGTTGTGGGATGGGTGGTGCCGGTGATTATTTTGAGTAATGTGCTTTTCCCCGCCCCATTTATCCCGATAATTCCCATTGATTCACCCGGTTTGATATTAAACGTAATCTCTTTGAGT
>Ga0307929_1002331_pt1 | contig 12441 bp, 14 predicted proteins | sample AceLakmetage1330_FD_203160 | JGI IMG/M metagenome (GOLD analysis project Ga0307929, IMG submission 203160) | Saline water microbial communities from Ace Lake, Antarctica - #1330 | ecosystem: Environmental > Aquatic > Non-marine Saline and Alkaline > Saline | place: Antarctica: Ace Lake...
GGCAAAATTTAAAACCCGAACCGAACTTTCGAGAGCGATATCTAAACGAGCAACGACTTTTTTCTTGAAAAACTTTCAATTTTATATACACTAAAATTTATGATTACGTTAAAATTAACACTACTTATTGTTCAGACCTTTCTTTTGGTGTATTGCCTGCCCGTTAGGGCCGGAGACATCCAGGAAGTCACCCCGGCGGCCATGGTGCTGAACCATGCGGTTATGTGTGAATCAATCGATGATTTTAAGCCCCAAAATCCGGCCATTGTGTTTTCCATTGATCTTGGCAAAGTATTTTGCTTCACCACCTTTGACCAGATCAAAGAGACAACCCATATTTACCACAAATGGTTTCAGATGGACCGACTGGTTTCCCAAAAAAGATTAACTTTGAAACCGCCCCAGTGGTCCACCATCAGCAGCATGCAGCTACGCATGGCTGATAGAGGCCCCTGGTACGTGGAAATAACAGACAAAGACGATACGCTTCTCCAACGCTTACGATTCAGTATATCAGATTAAAGGAGCATCATGACAGATGTCTTGAACTTCATGGCCAGCCTCCGATGGCAGGATTTTCTGGACATCGGACTGAACGGATATATCCTTTTCAGGCTCTACGTACTCTTCAGGGGATCAAGACTGATTCGCGTCATGCCCATGGTCATGGTCCTCTGGATTTTAAAGGGCGTGGCACTTTCCGCAGGGCTGGTGGTAACTAGCTGGGCCATCCAGGGAATCATTGCAGCAGCGGCACTGATTCTTATCATCGTATTCAGAGATGAGATTGCCTCGGTGTTTCAGGCCAGAAATCTTAAGGCTTTTTTATGGGGATTTCCCTCCCGGGGGGACATCACCTCCCTGGATATCATTGCACAGAGTACCTTTGAAATGGGAAAAAATAGAATTGGTGCTTTGATGGTTTTTCCTGCGTCCAAAGAGATCAATGACCTTGTCCAGGGGGGTATTGACTGGGATGGGAAACTCTCCCGGGAGATGCTCTTAAGCATTTTCTGGGATAAAAACCCCGTGCATGACGGGGCCCTCATCATCAAAGAAAATCGAATTTCACGGGTGGGGGTCATTCTGCCCCTTTCCCGGCGCAGTGATCTGCCCTCCCGCTACGGAACCCGTCATCGGGCAGGCCTGGGGCTGGCCGAATGTTCCGATTGCCTGGTGATCATCGTTTCAGAAGAATCGGGTCGCGTGACAGTGGTTAAAGGCAATGGAATAAAAGATGTCAGAAACATGGCACAACTGAAAATCATCCTCGAAGGTCATTCGGGAAAGGGAAAGAAAAGAGATTCTGCACTGTGGAAAAATCTGTTTGAATATGGGACATCCGCCCTTGTGTGCCTGACGCTGGTCACCGGCATCTGGTTTGGTCTTTCCCGGGGCAGGGAAACCCTTAAAACCATTGTCGTCCCCCTGGAATACACCGATATCCAGAAAGATTTTGATATCATTGAATCCTCCACCAACACCGTGACCCTTCACCTTGGGGGATCGGTGCCCCTGCTCAAATCCCTGGGACCCGAGCAGATCAAAGTACTCCTGAAACTCAATGCGGCATCCGCCGGCGAGAACATCTACACGGTCTCCAGTAAAAATATTCTGCTGCCCCCGGGGGTACACCTGAAAAAGGTGGAGCCATCCAGTGTCACTCTGGTGCTTGACGGCACCATTGCCATGCAGCTTCCCATCCAGTTAAACTGGTCTGGGAAATTATCCGAACAACTGATTCTGACCCATGCACAGATTAAGCCCCCCAATATTACAGTGACAGGCCCCCAGAAAATTCTTAAAACCATCACCACGCTTTACACGGAAAAAATACCCCTGGACACCATCGATAAATCCGGGAACAGGGAAGTGGCTGTAATCCTACAACCCTCATCCCTGAAGGTGCCAGAAAAAAAAAATATGGTGACAGTTAGCTACACCGTGGTTAAAAGGGAAGAACCCGCCCTTCGGTAAAACCGTCACCTTGAATTAAATATTCTAGTGTCCAATGCCCAGCACATCCCTGGCATATTTGATGCTTTTAATGCATGCATCCATCTCTTTTTGCCGGGCAACTTCCACAGAATCCTCTCCCATGTCCCATTCGATCTCAAAGGTGATACGATCGGTGGGGGAAAGTTCTCGAATGGTATTGTAGGTTTTAAAACAATCGATATCGCCATCCCCCAGGGCAACCCCATGGAAACGAATGCCAAACTGATCCCGATCCAGCTTATGATCGCAAAAATGGTTGGAAAAGGCATAGGGTGCCAATTTTTCCACGGCATCTTCGGGATTTTCAAGAACCCCCATGGAGTTCACAGTATCCACACAGGCCCCCACCAGGGGATGATTGATCTGTTCAATGAGCCAGATAATTTCATCACTGAATGTTTCAGTGTGATTTTCCAGGGCCAGTTTGATTCCCGTTTTTTCCAAGAGCGGAAGAACGGCCATCACCTCGTCATAGACATCACATAGCTGCCGCATGACCATGGGATGAAAACAACTGCCATACAATGGGCGGGGACGCCGGATATCAAGGCTGAGTTTGGCCAGATCCGCCCCCAGTTTATGGGTGATGTGAATCCCCTCTTCCACGTTGTCGGTGAGCCGGGCATCAAATTCTTCGGCCCGGGAATAATTATATTCCAGATAAAGCCCACGGGCCTTTGCCGCCTGATTTACCTCCTGGAGGCGAGCATCATCCTTGGTTTCAAGATCGCACCCTGTAATATGCAGGCCGTCAAGTCCCCATTCCACTGCCTTGTCCATCAACTGCAACAAATTCATCTCTTTGGGTCTTGGCTCCGCCTGAATACCCCAGTTTTGCCCCAATCCCCACAGATGTAGTGTATAGGTATGAAGTCCAAGTTTCATTCTTTTTTCCATGATAAATCTCCTCATAATTAATCGTTTGTCCAGCCATATTTCGCATCATTGCAGTGTCATTTGATGATTAAATTTTCTCCTAACTGACGTTGCGAGGGTCGCAGAAAATCCCAAGTTCCCAGGTCTTGCCTATGGATCAAAGCGTTGTATGCTGCTTCGTTTATGGGGTGGGGATATAATTTCAAAGGTTTGTTCCACAATGCTGTAATCCCTGACAAAAACAGATGGCACCCACCAGCGTATCGTGGGCATACAAGTGAAACATATTGTGAATAGAGTTGATGACCCGGCCCAGGCGGGTGCGATAATAGCAAGGGAAATTTTCAACCACCTTTCCGCTCTCCAGGCATTTGTTAATGGGGGGTATCATCATCGTCCACACGATACAACTCCCGCACGGAACGACCAATGACACCCTCGGTGTCAAAATCATCAATTCTGGACTGGGCATCGTTAAAATGACGAATATGGTCCAGATGGGCAGTGATAACCACCCCTTCATAAAATTGATCCAGAAGGGAAAAAAAGAGATGGGATGCGACATCCACACCTGGAAACAACTTTTGAATTTCAGATGACTTCATGGAATCCTGGCCTAATTTCACCCAATGATTGATCCATTGAACAGGGCATTTCGATGTAAAAATCTGGCGATAAAACCGTTTATGAAAAGGCCTCAAAAAGACCTTGGTGTCTCATACAATAGTTTATAACGTGAAACTCAATGATCAAATGTTTTATGATAACATATTGGGGAGGGGTCAGGCTTGTCAATATAAAAAAGAGTGGGGTTGCTCGTAACATCGGCCAGTCATCCTCATTGGCGGGCCAATGGAGTCAATTCCCTGAATGACATGACTTATTAAGGACTTCCCCAATGAGCAACATAAAAGAGTGTTGTTTTCACCCTGCCTGGAATGGTATGAGTGGTGTCTTCAATCTCGAATTTTTTGCCCATGGAGAAAAATATAATGAATTTTTTTTTAGAATTCGGTTACCTGGGGCAGTTTGTTTCTTCCTTTCTGGCGGCCACCATCCTGCCGTTAAGCTCGGAACTTGTACTGACTCTGCTCCTTGCCAACCACTATGATCCCGTATGGACAATCGCCATTGCCACATTGGGTAATGTGCTGGGATCTGTACTTAATTATGCCATGGGATTCTGGGGCCGCATGGTGGTGGTGAAACGCGTACTGAAAATCTCCGATGAGGCGGTTGAAAAAGCCACGCAGCGATTTTCACGCCATGGCGTTTTTTCCCTGTTTTTTGCATGGGTCCCCATCATAGGCGATCCATTGACTGTGGTTGCCGGTGCACTAAGAGTTAACTGGTTTATCTTTTTATTCCTTGTTACCACGGGAAAATTGTTGCGCTATATTGTCATTGGATATGCTGTTATGTAAAACCGATAAGGCCCATTCCCATTTTTCCGATCAGAGGGTTAATTATCAAGGGGTCAGGCTTGCCCGGAAATCAGCTCCATAGAATTATATGATGATGCCGGGAACATGGTAATGTGCCCAAACGATATTAAAATATTTAATGAATGGTTTGTAAAACTTTTGTCCCCCTTCCCGCGCATCTTTGACTTTATAAAGAAATTCATCCATAAATATTTTTACTGACTAATCCCCCTTATTTCATAAATCAACGGCCCATGTGCTGAAGACTTACACCATGGAGAACCACCTTGTCCCATACAATTTTTGATACCCCGGTACTACAAAGAATAATGCCGCGCATCTCTCAGCTTATATTAAAAATTGCCGGATGGCAGGTTGAAGGCAGTATTCCCAATAGTACGCGGTTTGTTATCATTGCAGCCCCCCACACGTCTAACTGGGATTTCCCCTTTATGCTCTTAGTCTCATTTGCCATGAAAATGAAAGTTAACTGGATGGGGAAAGATGCTATTTTTCGCAAACCCTTCAGGGGTCTTTTCAAATGGCTGGGAGGCATTCCCATTGACAGGAGCAACAGCAATAACGTTGTTCAGCAGTCCATTGAAACCCTGACCCATAACGATAATCTGGCCCTGATAGTCCCCCCTTCGGGAACCCGACAACGGGTGACCCGCTGGAAAACGGGATTTTATCACATCGCCAACGGGGCAAAGGTGCCCATTGCATTGGGTTTTCTGGACTATCAAAGAAAAGCAGGTGGCATCGGCCCCCACCTGGTACCCCAGGGGGATCTGGCGGCAGACATGGAAATCATCAGTAAATTTTATGCCCAGGTGACAGGAAAATATCCGGAAAATGCCATACTTCCCCCCAGCGTCAACAAAACCACCCCTTGAAATAGGCATCCCTCATATGACCTCAAAAGCGTTTTACATTTTTTTGGGAAAAAGCCCCTGACAATGGAAAATGCCTTCAAAAAATGCAAAACAATTTTGAGCGATATCTTATAAGACCTATCACAAAAAAAGAGAGTGTACTTCCACTTTTTACGGATTATTATTGCTTTTTTTTCATTTTGGTCTACTTTATAGAACGACTTAAGAGTTATAACTCATAAATAAAGGAGACCCAATATGTGCGTTGCCACCCTATATAAACATACATGGCAGTAACCGCCTGCCACAATTAAATTTTAAATTCTAATCATTTCAGTATTTCGAACAGAATTTCATATCAAAAATCAACCCGAACAATCAGGAAACATAGAGATGGCAGACAAACTGGATCAATTTCTGGATGACCTCCAGGAAAAAATATTTGATGAAGCAAAGGAAGTGTTGGGTGACAAGGGATTTCATCGATGGCAAAATCCCAGATTCAGGGGAAAACTCACCCACTGTGATGTCCATGCCCACAGCGTTGGAGCCTGCGGGGATTCCATGGACATTTATCTTAAATTCGACAACGAAATAGTGTCAGAAGCCTCCTACATAACTGATGGATGTGGTTCCAGCAATGTGTGCGGTTCCTTTGCCGCAGAGTTGAGTCTGGGAAAACGGGCAGAGGAACTTGCCGACATCACCGGGGAACTCATTCTCTCAAAACTTGGAGATGTTCCCGAAGATGACCAGCATTGTGCCTTTCTGGCCGCTGGTACCGTGCAAGAGGCATTGAAACGACACTATACCGCCGACAATAGAAAAACAAAGGAAAAGACCCAATGAACGACGACCGGGAGATGATAACGGTTCAGGTCAATCTTGACATCACCGTTGAGGCATTGCAAACTGTTGTGGCCAATGCAAAAAAAGCTGCGGGAAAAGATGATCGGGGGGTTTACCGTGTGGATACGGCGGACTGTCTGGGAAAGGTGATTTCACAATTTTTGTATGATCGTGATTTTGATGCGTTTGCCCGGGACATGAATAACTACTGAAGAAGCGTTGACACTTGTTCATCATTTCTGAAAAATAGAAATTATGTTCTAACAAGTGTTAACGCTTCACATGAAAGATGCTTGATTCTTTTATTTACGTGCTTTTTGAAGGGCCTGTTCCGCCGCAATGGTGATGGGTTCTTTGCTGGGTTCTGATGCGCAATCGGGGTTTCCAGCACACATCAGCATCACCAGATCGGCAATCTTCTTTTCACCCAGTATCAAGGCATTGATGGTGTCAATCTCCTTTACCGGTCCTTCAGCGTCACTGATGATCTGCCCCCCCAGTAATTTCTGGGACGCCTTGTCAAACACCAATTTAAGGGTCCAGGGAAGAACCCCGGGGATCATGCTGTGCTTACTCACCGAATCCACCGTGGCACACACCGGGGTAAACCCATTCTGCGCTGCCATCTCCTCGGTGAATCCCGTGGCGGAAATATTCTTTTCAAACAATTTCACCGCACTGTTACCCAGAAGTCCTGGGAAAGGAAGATCAAATCCAGCCAGACGTTTGGCAATGAGACGTCCCTGGATCACGGCAGGTCCCCTGAGCTGAATGGGGGTGGATGCTTTGGTGATAAAATGAAAATTGTCAATGCAGTCTCCCCCGGCAAACACGTCGGGGTCTGATGTTTCCATGAATTCATTGGCTTTTATGCCAAATTGTCCCATCTCAAGACCTGCGGCCGTGGCCAATTCCAGATTGGGCCTGGAACCAACGTTCATGAACACCATGTCGGCCTCCACGGTCTCTCCGGACTCAAACTTAACCCCACTGACATGCCCATCGGTTCCAAAAATTTCAACGACCTTTTCGCCCATACGCATGGTCAGGCCCTTTTCTTCAAGATAGGTCTGAACCGTACCTGCCATTTCAGGGTCCAGCATCAGCCCCAGGGGGTGATCCAGCACTTCCACCACAGTCATCTCATAAAAATCCGGATTGGATTTCTTTAAAAGCGTTGCTACTTCAAGATTTAAAAAACCGGCACCGATAAACACTGCTTTTTTCGGGGCCTTTGTCTCGATATACGATCGCACTTTTTCCGCATCAACAAGGGCTCTCAGGGTAAAAACCCCTTCCAGATCATTGCCGGGAATAGGCAGTAAGAATGGTGAGGAGCCTGTGGAAAGAATGAGCTTATCATAGGCAATTTTCTTTCCATCACTCAAAGACACGGTTTTATCTTCCCGGTTCACCGTTTCAACACGATCAATGACCACGTTGATATTATTGTTTGTAAACATGGTGTCGGGATTAACAATAGACTCTCCTGTGACCAGACCGGCCACGACGTGGGGTAACGCTCAGCGGACAATGAATCGGTCTTCCGCCCGGATCAGGGTGATGTTCACCTCGGGCATCAATTTTCTGGAAAGCATGGCTGCGGGCGCGCCCACACCACCACATCCGACAATGACAAGATTTTCTCCCTTTTTCATACAATGTCTCCTTTATTTTTTAACAGAAAAATGCATTAGTATTCCTGGAAAGGATATATGCAAAAGAAATACCACATTTTGATCATTACCTCACTACACGATAAAAGTCACCCAATTAATGGGAAAAAACGAATAAAATCAAGGAGACTCAACACTCATTTAAAGCAAATAAATTAAATTTTAATATTCATACAGGCGGTATTATCGTTACCAATACGTTAATATCGCACCACAGTAACGTTACTCTTAAAAATTAATAAACATCATCACCTGAACCGCATACAAAAACAAAGTAAATATTCGGTTTGGTAATGTAAATGTTTGGGCAGTGCCCCATATTCGCCTATTTGGGACTGCGTAGCATACTAATGTTATGTGAGCAGGCCCAAATAGATGAAGAGTGTACCCTTTTTGCAATATTTTCTTCCTACCAACTCTTAGAAAGGGGTTAGAGACGAGGTATTGAGAAGGGTTTTTCAGGCTATTTTCCCCGGGTTAATCTAAAAAGGGTACACTCATAGATGAATATGGGGTATTGGCCGAATATTTACAAAAACAAAAGCAATTTGAATTTTAAGGATACCAAACAAAAAAGGTGTTGAAACTTGATAATATCTGAATATCCCTCCACCGTCCTCATGCCCCGGATGGAAAAGCCTTACCCATTGATCCTGGACTTTTTGGCCAAAAGGTTCCCCAACATTCCCAGGGACATCTGGAAGGTCAGGATAAATTCCAGAAAGGTCCTCACCGAGGAAGGAGAAACCGTATTCTTGGACACTCCCTATGTCCCCTTGAAAAGACTCCATTATTTCAGGGAAGTGGCAGAGGAATCTGCCATTCCCTTCACCGAAACCATCCTTTTTTGCAACAAAGAACTCCTGGTTGCCTGTAAGCCCCATTTTCTTCCGGTGACCCCAGGGGGCCCCTATGTAAATGAGTGTCTGCTGCATCGTTTAAAGAAAAAAACAGGAAACCCTAATCTTTCACCCATCAACAGAATTGACCGGGAAACCGCAGGGCTGGTTCTATTTTCCATGAACCCGCAAACCCGGGGGCAGTATCAGGCATTGTTCATGAACGGGGAAATTGAAAAAACCTACCAGGCAATAACAGCCTTCCCCAAGGCGCCGACAAAAAATTCTTGGACCGTGGAAAACAGGCTGGTCAAGGGAGAGCCATGGTTCAGAATGAAAACAGCCCCGGGTCAATCCAATGCCACCTCGAAAATAACCCTGGTAAAATATAGAGGCAACAGGGCATTTTTTCAATTACAACCCATCACCGGCAAAAAACATCAACTACGCCTGCACCTCAGCGAATTGGGATTCCCCATACTAAATGACAGATACTATCCCAAACTCCTGGCGGAAAGAAAAAAAGTTTTTACGGACCCGCTCCAGCTTCTTGCCAGAAAACTCAAATTCCATGATCCAATTTCAGGCAGACAAATGACCTATGAGTCAAACCGTCGACTTTTTTTATAATTCCTGATATAGATTAAAGACCCTGTTGATTAAGTCGCTTTTTGCAAAACGAGCACACAACATCTTGATATTGAGTGATTTAATATCCAGCATATTGTATCTATAATCCAGAGATTTGTCATAGATCAACAGGGTCATTAAAGGCTCAACTTTCGGGAAATGGCAAGCCAAGTTTCAGTGGAATCAGGCCAGACCAATCAAACATTTAACCGTGGAGGTGTTATTATGGGTTTTGTGAAAACAATTTGGGCACTGATTTCCCTGTCGTATCTTATCTGTACCCCCCAGATAACATCCGCTTTTGAACCGGTTAAAATAGCTGTTATTTTTGCCCAAACAGGTATAGCTGCCCATGATAATGTGGCAATGGGTCAGGCAGCAACCATGGCGGTGGATGAGATCAATCAACAGGGTGGCTTATTGGGCGCCCCCATTGAGTTAATTTTCATTGATAATAAAAGCACTTCGCTTGGATCAAAATCTGCGGCCATGGAGGCGGTGCGACTTCAAGTAACTGGGGTTATTGGTGCCTCCTGGAGTTCCCATTCCCTTGCCATGGCCCCGGTGCTGCAAAAGGCAAAAATCCCCATGATCACACCGGTTTCAACGAATCCACAGGTGACTGAAATTGGGGATTATATTTTCAGGGTTTGTTTCACAGACGAACTCCAGGCCAAAACCATGGCAAGGTTTGCCAGAAAAGATCTTAATGCGGTTACCGCAGTGGTGTTGCAAAATATCAATGAGCAATACAGCATCACCCTGGCTAATTTTTTCACCCAATGCTTTATCAAAGATGGTGGCACAGTATTGTTCCAGGGAAACTACACCGGCAAAAGTGTTGATTTTGCTGAAATGCTTACAAAGGTAAACGCATTAAATCCTGACGTAGTGTTCATCCCCGGCTATTCCAGGGACAGTGCCCTTGTGATACGACAAGCCACTGAAATGGGCATCACAACCACCTTCCTTGGCGGAGATGGCTGGTCAACAGACATGTTTGATTATGCAGGGGACTCTTTAAATGGCAGTTACACCACTGCCAACTGGCACAAAGATTTCCCCTTTCCTGAATCCCATCATCTAAGGGCATTATTCCATAAAACATATAACAACAGTCCTGTGTACAATTCTGATATTCCCTTGACCTATGATGCAGTGGGCCTTTTTGCCCATGCCGTAAAAAAAGCGGGCACCCTTGACAGACAAAAAATCCGGGATGCACTGGGCAGAACCATTGATTATCATGGTGCCACGGGAAATATTTCCTTTGATGGAAAAGGGGATCCCATGGGAAAGGAGGTTGTCATTGTTCAGTATGATCAGCACACCGCCAGATTCATAAAATCTGTTAAAGAAGAAACCATAAAAATAGCGGCAATTTTTGCATTAACCGGCAAGGCAACCGCATCAAACAAACCGTCCCTTGGGGGGGTGATCAGTGCAGTGGATGAGATCAATGCATCCGGGGGCATTTTCGACAAAAAAATAAAACTTCATATTTTTGATAATCAAAGCACCCCCATCGGTTCCAAGATGGCTTCTGAAAAGGCCGTTTCAGAAGGAGTTACCGCCATCATCGGAGCTGACTGGAGCAGCCATTCACTGGCAATTGCCAAGGTGGCACAGGCTGCGGGTGTTCCCATGATCAGCAATATCTCAACCAATGAGGCGGTGACACAAACAGGGGATTATATATTCCGGGTCTGTTTTACTGACTCTTTTCAAGGTCAGGTGATGGCCAAATTTGCCATTGAGAATTTAAAGGCCGTCTCCGCCGTGATTTTCACTAATATTACAAGCGACTACAGCATGGGATTGTCCCGGGAGTTTCAAAAAATCTTTGAGAATTCAGGGGGCAAAGTTTTGTTCACCGCATCATACAAAGCGGAATTAAAAAATTACAAAAAACTTATTTCACAGACCAAAAATAAAAATCCGGATGTAATCTTTTTCTCAGGTCACGATGAAGGCGGATTTCTGGCCAAACAGGCACAACTTTCCGGAATCAAATCAATTTTCCTGGGAGGCGACGATTGGGACACAAAAAGCTTCTTATCAAAGGGCGGTCAAGACCTTAAAAAGGGATATTATTGTACCCATTGGTCACCGGCCTCCCAGGCGCCTGTATCCCTTGCCTTTGTGGAAAAATTTAAAACCATGGGAAAAATAACTTCAGCTTTTGCGCTTTCCCATGATGCGGTTTTTTTACTGGCCAAGGCAATGATCCGGGCGGGCGCCATGGACAGAAAAAAAATTCGAAATGCATTAAAAGAAACCACCGCCTTTGAGGGCATCACCGGAAAAATAGTTTTTGACAAAAACCGAAATCCCGTTAAGAATGCCGTGATCAATGAAATTAATAATGGAAATATCAACTATTTTGAAACCATTTTTCCCTAATCCACCCCGCCGAGATGTGCAGGATTGTATTTGTATTCAAGGCGGGTTTTGTGTGCCGTAGTTGGTTCTAAGTACCCACACATATGTTTTTCAGTATTCTATGAGCATACACCGTTGATATACCTGGATTTGATCTCGAAGAACATTTGCTTGGGTACTTATGTGCGGGAAAGCCCACCGTAGAGGACGGATACAAGACAAGTAGTCGGGTATATTCTTTGACAAAAATAGCTTACGCCTGACCCCATTTTTCCAAAAACCAATTTCAACAACGTATTATCTATCAAAAGTTACCTTTATGAATAAAAAGATAAAAACAACAAGCCTTGCTTTTAAGATAAACACCATTGTTCTAACAACATGTTTGATATTTGCACTGGTGTGCAGTTGCGTGTTGTATTTTACAGGTACCAAAGTCCTGGAACAAAAATATGATGAGAACAACACCCTTTTAAGTGTGATTTTTGAACAAAACCGAGAAGACATTGCCAATGAAATATTTGCAGAACAGCGGATGGCACTCCAGGAATCATTAAAAGACATCCTGGGTGTTAAAGGCATTGCAGGGGTGGGGGTATATGACAAAAAGGGCATCTTAATACTGTCCACTGGAACAGACTTTATAGAAATGCTCTCCCAAAATGAGATGCAGGCCCTTGACGAAACCGCTGTCTTTGAAAAAAGACTTAAAACCAATAAAAATATGACCTCCTATTCTTCACTGATTAAAGTCATTGGAGAACAGCTTGGATATATAAAAATATACTATGATTCCAAATCCATAAATGAACAACTGAACAACGTTGTAATGGCTTTAATTACTTTTTTCATTGTGCTGACCATTTTTATTCCGTTACTTTTGAACACCTTG
>Ga0307929_1002333_pt1 | contig 12433 bp, 2 predicted proteins | sample AceLakmetage1330_FD_203160 | JGI IMG/M metagenome (GOLD analysis project Ga0307929, IMG submission 203160) | Saline water microbial communities from Ace Lake, Antarctica - #1330 | ecosystem: Environmental > Aquatic > Non-marine Saline and Alkaline > Saline | place: Antarctica: Ace Lake...
TTCAAAAAAACGCTATTAAAAATCTAGTAGTTACAAAAAATAAACATTCATCAATAATTACAGCTTTATGAAAAAATTTACTCGATTAGTTGCATTGATAGCTAAGAATATAATTGGAAGTTCACCCAAGGTTTAACATAAAATTAGATATCATGAAAAAGCTGTTTGTCTTGATTTACAAAGTAAATACCGCATTAGTATCCCGGTATGCAATTCTTCAAACCCAATACTGACCTTATGCTTGAATTCACCATCATAATACTTGTTGTGAGCGCCCTCATTATGCTGGCGTGCCACAATTACGATGTGCGCCGCAATTGCAGGGAAATGAAGAAAAGGTATGGTAGCCAGGTGATGGAAAACAGGGGAACCGAAAATATTGAAAGCAAAGTATCCGCGCCGGAAAAGAACTCCTTTCGTCCGGAGCAAAAAATAAATGAAATCACAAAATAGTCAAAATGAGAATAGCAATCAAAATCTCTCTTCAGCCGGGAAGTTCTCCCTGAGGCTGCAAATAAATCGTTTAAACAGTATTAAAAATTAAATAGTTACAATAAAATAAATGTTCATTAAAAAAAACAGTCTTATGAAAAAAATTTTACAATTTACAATGGTTATTGCAGTGGTATTGATCACTGCCGGAAGTATGTGGGCGCAGGGTGTCCCACATCCACTTTATGTAGAAGTTCAAAATGGAAGTAGTGTTTCACCGGCAACCGGTGACTTGACATTCGAGGCATGGCTTACTAACGATCCTTCATCTGTTTTAACTGAAAGTAGCACTGGCTGTTTCTATACAGCACCTCCAGGATGCGGTGTTGAGTGCGGTAATTTTGCCCAAGCGTGGACAGCAGGTGACGTTGTACATATCGAAGTTGAACAAACCTCAACAGGTGATGTTGGAACCGGGGAGTTCACACTAACCTTTGACAATTTTCAGATGTTCTCAGGTGTTGATGGAATAATCATCGCTCCGATTCCTTTACCTTCCGAGGTTTGGGTAGATGATAATTATACTTCTGGAAGTTGTGGCGGACACAGCTGGGAAGTTGATGCCTTTGATAATATTACTTATGGTATTGCTGCGGTAGCTGAAGCAGGAATTGTAAATGTAGCTGCTGGGCCTTATGACGAACTGATTTACATTGACAAGACACTCACATTACTAGGGCCAAACTTTGATAAATCTGGTACTGATAATACACGTGTTAGCGAAGCAATTATTTCTTTCCCATCAGGTCTTACAGAAGATTTTTATGAACTGATTGCAGTCGGCCCGGTGGATTCATGGATTAATGTAAATGATGTTGTCATCAAAGGGTTTACTATAGATGGTTATTCAACCGAAACGTTTGAGGCCACAGGAATTATGGGTAATAGTGATGGACTGGTCGTTGAGAACAACATCATTAAAAACTTCAATTATGGTTCAGTTTGGGTTTCTTCATATGTAGATGACGGCGGAAGCTGGAATTATAGTGATTACAACGAAAGTGCCACTATTAAGCATAATTACATCCATAACGATGACATTTATGATGATTTTGTTGATTCTAATTACCCCTGGGGTATCTATTTACAGGGAACCTATGGTGAAATATCTAATAACGTGGTTGAAGGTGTAAGACTTGGCATTCAGATCCAACCGTACAATCATCCCAATACCGGAAATTTAACTGGGATGGTAAGTGGAAATACTTTTGAAGGTTACCAATTACCCGTTTGGTTCAACTATTCCGAAAACACTAATGCCAACTGGTCCATTATCTCCAATATATTAATCGGAATTGCAGCACCTCCTGGTTTACCTCAGGATGAATGGACTGGTTTTAGGATTTCGGCCTTGCGTGCTGATGGAGTTTTGGATTTCAGCGGAAACACTATCAATTATGGTACTGCGGATGCAACCAGTATTGTTGCTCTCAAGAAATATGCAACTGTCTTTGTAGGTATGATTGACCTTGATAACACATTTGCTGATAATACCTGGGAACGTTGCGTTGTTATCTCGGATGGCACAAACATTCTTGATCCGGTAAGTACAGACGTTTATTTTTATGCTGATATCCAGTCTGCCATTGATGAAGCAACAACCTTGGCTGGCTATTTTATTGAAGTAGCTGCAGGAACTTATGTTGAGAATGTTGTAATTGATGTGCCTAACCTCACACTGCAATCCACTGCTGGTTATGAAGAAACTATCATTGACAATCCAAGTACTACTGGCTCAGAAACTTCTGGAATATATGTCTGGAGTAATTTGGGAATAGTCACAGTAGATGGGTTCACAGCAAACAATTTCAGAAATGGAATCATCCAAAGTTATACGAAATCTGTAGGGACTTCTTTCATTGTAAAAAATTGCAAAGTTATCCCTGAGAACAATGGCACAACACCATATCTTCGCAATGGTATTCAGGTATCTGGAGATGAATCACAGGTAATTGATAATATTGTATTCGGAGCCCCACTCACAGAGGATTGGTCCAGCTCAGCTATAGGTATTGTAAATGCAAGCAATGTGCTTGTTCAAGGGAATACTGTTACAGGTCCTGCTGATATTGGAATCTGTATAAATAATTATAATTCTGCTTTAGTTGATCATATTACAATAAACGATAATCAAATTAACGGAGCTGGAAGCGGAGTTACAATTGAGGCTTCATCTAATAACTCTACACCAAACGTTCAGAATGTCTTCATTACAAATAATACACTTGAAAATAGTCAAATTGAAGGCCAGGGAGTTAATGTTGAGAGAGTAACATTAACAAACCTAACTGTAACAGGAAATGAGATTACCGGAAACGATTATGCAGGTATTCGCTTTTCTGATGAATCAGCTACCATAGCAGGGAATATCCTCATAAATGAAAATGATCTTTCAGGCAACACAAGCTATGGAATTTTCAATGGTACGACCACAGCAGTCGATGCCACCTGCAACTGGTGGGGTTCAGACGATGCTTATGATGTAGCAGATGAGGTATCAGGTTTAGCTCAGTTCTTACCCTTTAGGACAGTTAGTGTTGCAGGTGATTGCAATGGTGTTGGCCCGGTAGTAAATACTACTCAGGATATTAGTTACATGACCATCCAGGCCGCCATTGATGATGCGGATCCCGGTGATGTTATCAATGTTGATGCAGGATTATATCTTGAAGATTTACAAATCTCCGAGAATTTGACTTTACTGGGTCCGAAAGCCAGTACAGCTCGCAATACTGGTAGTGCGTTAGACTGGACATTATCAACAACGGCCTCCTGGAGTCAGCCTGATGCTGTTTCTGCGGGCGAAGCCGTTATCAGATCAGCTTCAGCGAGCGCGCCTGCAGGATTGACTTCATCAGCAGTTGTACATATTCATGAGGGATATGATGTAAGCGTAAAAGGCTTTGTTATTGAAGCCAGGAATCGTGTTAACAGCACAAATGTACATCTGGTATATGTGGAAGGTAAGGATGCAACCATCAATAGTGTTGCTATTGAAAATAATATTATTGGTCCGATTACAGGTGAATTACAGGATGGAACAAAAGGCAGAATGGGATTAGCATTAGATTCACAGAGTGGTGGAAATAATGGACTCTCTGGTTCTGTAAAGGGGAATAAAATCTTTGGAGCTGAAGGTAATGGTGACAATGTATTCGTTATAGGATCACATTATGATCCATCCATGTCGGATTATAGTGGAATGATAATCGAAAACAATGATATTTATGGCACCAACAGGTCAGGTCTTGAACTATGTGGTGGTATAGATGGTCTTACTGTTCAAAATAACTTTGTTGCATATTCAGGACTGATATGGGATGGCACAGACTATGTTGAGTCTTCCGCATCTATATCCGCTCCTACAAATATTAAATATGGTATCGGTATTAACCTGATAAGAACTGGAACCATTGCTGGTACTTATCCTCCAACCGGACAAAACTATCTGGAGAACTTAAGTATTACAGGAAATGCAATCAGCAATAGTAGCAAGATGGGTATCTATGCTGGTCCTATGCAAAGGGATCTTACAATAAGTGGTAATACACTGTCTGATAATGGATGGGATGGAATATGGCTTGACGAATCAGGAACTTATAATGCAAACAAGACTTATCATGAAGCTTATGGATATATGGATGGCGTTTCGGTTTTTGAAAATGCTATTAATGATGCTACAGGTACATATGCAGGCGTAAGGGTTACAGGTAAACCAGTTGATTTATCAGTCACAACAAATGATATCAGTGGCAATGCCAAGGGTATTATTCAATATGATGGCGATGGGCAATCGTGGGATTACACAGTACCGGCCACTTGCAACTGGTGGGGGTCGACCGATTCCTACGATGTGGCAGATGCTGTTTCAGGTGATGTACAATTCCTGCCATTCTCCACTGTTTCAAGCCCAACTAATTGCCTTGGCGTTGGCCCGGTTGTGAACACTTCACAAACATTGAGCTACATGACAATACAGGAAGCAATTAATGACGCGAACCCAACTGACGTAATAGTAGCTGCAGCAGGGACATACGACGAAAACGTTGTTGTCAATAAAGCAATAACCCTGAATGGGAACAATGCAGACATTGCTTGTGGCAGCCGGGTTACCGAAACTATCATTGCTCCTACAAGTGGCCTGCCTGTTTTAGTTACCGCTGATGGTGTTACACTTAATGGTTTTGAGATTACTGCCCCTACCTATCCAAATGCTATTGTTTGTGGAAACACCAGTGATTTAGATATCATGTTTAACAAAATACATGACATTTATACTACCGGGAGTGGCAGCAATGCTCATGCAATCAATTATACTGTATCAAATAGCCCTGCAGCTACTGAAGACGTGAATATTTTGGATAATTGCTTTAGTGACATTGGAAATATTGATAATTCTGGAAAAAGTGCAAGAGCAATTGGCGTACTTCAATCAACTACTACGGGAACTCTTACAGGTCTTACAATAGATGGAAATACGATTACAAATGTATTTGCCAAAAAACTTGATTGGTCTTTAGGAGGAAGAATTGCTTATGGTATCCAGATTAACGTAGGTGGAGGATCAAGTTACCAAACCACTACCGGTAATGTTGTAAATGCAGCAATAACTGATAACGAAATCTCCAATTTGGAAGGATTTATTTCCACAGGCATTGGTCTTGAAGGAAATACCGAAAATGCAGTTGTCACGGGCAACTCTATTTCTACGCTTACAGGTTATAAATTAGCCGATCGCACTGGTGGTGGGTATGACCTGAATGGTCTTAAGTTCGAAAATAACAATTATGTTGCTTCTGTTACAGTAGAGGACAACGTCTTTGGGGCAGACACATTCGTCTATGATGGAACATCAAATCTGGGTTATGCAGTTGCCAATTATGTGCCAACTACTGTTGGAACGGCAGATGTATCCTGTAATTGGTTCGGCACGGCAACTCTTAGCGAGATTGTTGATAACGAAACCTTGACAGGAAAGATATTTAATAAAGAGGGTTGTGAAACCAACTTCCTACCAGTATGGACAACTACAACAGGCCCATGCGATGGTGTTGGCCCGGTGGTAGTTTACGAAAGCACTACCACAACCATCAGAAGCAGCCATATGACCATTCAGGATGGTGTGGATGCTGCGGTTGCTGGTGATGTAATTGAAGTGGCTGCGGGTACATATGCTGAGGATGTTGATATTGATAAAGGGATTGAATTGAGGGGTGCAAACTATGTTGTTGCTGCAAATGATCCAACAGATCCATTTAATATTAATCCATCGCGTGTTAGTGAATCTATATTAGATGGTACATTTGATTTAAAAGCGGATGACATTACCATTGATGGATTTGCAGTAACAGGAACTGGTTATGCAATTCATGCAAGTGTTGATGGTGTAAGCAATATTATTTTGCAAAATAATTACATGTATTCCAATACAGGTGGGCAAACTGTTAGATATTGGACTCCTGCGCCTGCTGAAAATTGGACGCTATCATACAATCGCATCACAGATGTTCAGGCTGATGACGCCACTGCAGTAGCATTATTCAATATTACTAATCTAACCATATCGAACAATACAATCCTACATACAAATTCAGATTATGAAGGGCGTCGCGGAATGAATATAGACGGAGGTCAAACGGTAGGTATTTCTAAAAATACTATAGATATGGGACTTGATAATCCTGTTCAGACACCGCCAGAATATCCAAATTTCTATGCAGCCAGGTATCCATTACAGATTTCTGGATCCCATCGGCCTTCAAAGAATGTTACCATTGATTACAACGCTTTTAGCGGAGCATACGATGGTATAATAACATTAGGTAATAATTCTGTTACCGGACTCTTAATTGATAATAATAACTTCAGCGACTTTATTATGGCAATCAGATTCAGGGCTGGTACAAATACTTCAACTGCACTTCAAAGTGATATTGATGTACTAAATAATTCTTTTGCTGATGTTTCGATGATGACGATTCGCTTTGGTACTGATGATTCAAACCTATATGATGATATTGCAATTAATTACAATATGCTTACAGGTGGAGGTAGTTATGAAATTTATCTTGCAGACGATGCTGCTTTTGTTAACCAAATAGATGCCACCCTCAACTACTGGGGCGGCTGCCCGTCAGTTGCTGGTGATGTGGATTACTTCCCTTACTATACTGATGAAGCAATGACAACTGAAGTAACCAACATCACTACCAGTGCAGATATAACCATCTGTGCAGGATCTTCCACCACCATTTCTGCCGGCAACGGTTCCAATTTCTATTGGGACAACGGCCTTGGCCTGGGTACTTCAAAAGTAGTGAGCCCAAACACTACCACCGTCTACACTGTTACCGGTGATGACAGCGAAGGCTGCCCGGGTGGAGAAGCATCTGTAACAGTTACCGTTGTTGATGCGCCTGCAGTTACAATTGTCGGCCCATCTGTGGTGGGTATTGGCGATTTCTTCACCCTGATTGCAACTGCAGGATACTATAGCTATGATTGGGATGGTGATGGAATTCAGAATGAAACGTATCCCTATGAATTTGACACCCGAATAGACCGTACAAGCACATTTACAGTAAAGGTTACGAATGCTGCAGGTTGCTATGTAAAAGAATCAATAACGGTTTCAGTAGCCGGAGTAAATGCCGGCCCCAACCAGTTTAGCTGTTCCGGTGCACAAGTAACATTATCGGCTACTGCTTTTGGATTTTTACCAACATCCTATACCTGGACACCAGGTGATTTAATGGGTGCAAGTGTAAATGTTTCCCCGACTACAACCACAACTTATACAGTTACCGCAACAGATGGAACCATAATCACAACAGATCAGGTAAAAGTATTTGTTTATGCTGCTCCGATAGCTGATGCAGGTGATGATATTACTATCGCAGCAAGCGGAATCCTTAACGGAAGCGCATCGGGTGGCACAGCACCTTACACATACGCATGGACAGGCCCGGCTTCTTTCTCTGTTCAAAACCCAACAGTTACATTGGCCGGAATTTATACCCTCACTGTTACCGATGGCAATGGGTGTACGAATACAGATGAAGTAGTGGTTTCTGTTGCAGAAAATGGTGTTACCGTTTCGGGAAATGTTTCCTATGCATTCGGCTCCATCAACGAGCAGATGCATGATGTAGAGATTATACTTACAGGAACAGGTGATTATGCAGGCACAAACTATAGCACAACTACAGCTTCCACAGGTAATGGTGATTATGAGTTTGTTGGAGTAGCTAATGGAACTTACGAAGTCAGCCTCAACTCACCCAAACCATGGGGCGGTGTGAATTTCAGTGATTTGTATGCCATTGTTTATCATTATTATGCTGATCTTTATCCATCATACGGATTCCCTCAAATCCCGAATAGTATCAAGCTCAGAGCTGCCGATGTAAATAATGATGGTATTGTGAACATGACTGATTATTCAGTATTGTATGCCAGAATGACTGGCACAGCGCTAGATGTTGGCGACTGGGTATTTATGACTGATGATGATAATGCATTCGATTACGATAACACAACAACACCTTATGCCAACAATGCCTATACTTCATCAGACAAGATTACAATTGCTGTGTCTGGTGCTGCTGTTACTCAAAATTTCAAAGGCTTATGCTATGGTGATGTGGATGCGTCCAACACCGGAATGAAAGAGAGTGAGCTCGAAAATCCTGAAGTTTGGGTCAACCTCACGGAGAAATTTGGCCTGATGCTGGAAAGCTATCCCAACCCCTTCCAGGGTTCTACCACGCTGAATTACCTCTTACCGGTGGATTCCAAAGTTACCCTCGAAGTATATAACCTCATGGGTGTAAAAGTGGATGTAATCGCCGAAAGCATGCCACAAACACATGGCTTACAACAGATCGAATACAACAACCAGGGTCTCCAGGCCGGTGTGTACATCGTGGTACTTTCGAGCACTTCGCCCGAAGGACTCAACTTCAGGCAGAATGCCAAATGGATTGTAACGAAATAAAAAACAAGTCCATATCCTCCCGGGTCTGCTATTGTGCAGGCCCGGTGGGTTTGGTTATTTAAAAAACATAAACCATTAAAATTAGGAATATGAAAAAGTTTTACGATATAAGAAATCGAATGAAACGATCACCAGCATTTTTTGTGCTTTTACTGGTTTTTGTTTTTCTTTTTGCAGCCATTGATTTGCAGGCACAGACAGTTACCGGGAACAATCAATGTCAAAATGGAAATATTACAATAGGAGTTGATAATCCTACTACTTTTCATTTTTATGTACTTTTTAGACTTGATAGTGATGGGGCATGGCATTTTATAGACTATAAATCGAGTGCAACCTCTTTCAATTTTACAAGTTCAAGTGATCCTGGAAAGTACGTTGTTTATCATTACGGCACAACACCTCCTAATCCTTTTCCACCAACTGCTCCCTCCGGAACAGCCGCAGAAATGGGTTATCGTTGGATTTATGCCACACCATCTGCTACACCTGAAATAGTAATCTCAGGAACATTAAACACCGATTACACCGTAATCGGTAGCGATTATGTGTTTTGTGGTGATGGTGCCGTGGAAATCGATGTGGAGGATACCCCTAGTGCTTTTGATTCAAACTGGGATGTGACTTATGAATTGATCAAAGACGGAACCCCCACTGGAATTACGGCCTCTGCTTCAAGCGGTACGCTTTACTGGAACAATCTCGATCCGGGAACCTATACCATTAAAGGGTGGCGCGGCGAAGCATCATCCTTAACATGTGGTGAAACCGTGATGGATGGAAGCATAATCATTAAAAAAGGAACGATAAACAATACAAGCAAAATCCTTTGCTACCTAACCATCCAGGAAGCCATTACTGCTGCAATAGCCGGAAATGAAATTAGTATTCCGGCAGGTAGTTATAATGAAGTACTAACAGTAGACCGGAATCTGACTTTTACCAGCCCGGGAACCTTAACTTTCCAGCAAACCCTTACTGTAAACGGCGGAATACTCATATTAAATAATGATCTGGTGGTGGATGGTTTATTGACCCTAAGCAATGCCTCAGACAAGATCAATGTTGGAAATCATACCCTGACATTAAAAGGTGGATGGGCAGGCAATGGATCTATGATCACAACAGATCAATCGAATCTGGATATTCAGGGAGCCGTCACCAACTTCAATATCGACGGTACAGGTGATGCATTGAATAACCTGACTGTTAGTGTCCCTGTAACCGGTACAACGGTGACGCTGAAGGACAACCTGACCATCAAAGGGGCACTAAATCTTGTCACTGCTCCAATGTTTCCTGCGGTTAACGGAGATAATCTTTCCATAGGAGCCAATACCCTTACTTTGAATGGATCGATTGCTGTTGCATGTTCTGGAACTATCCAAGGAACTACATCATCAGATATAGTTATTGGTGGCAGTGGAAACCTGGGTGGTACACTGAATATCTCCCTTCCCTTTGTAAGTCTTAATAGTTTTACCCTAAATCGTAGCAGTGGCACAGTAAAGCTTGCTTCCCTGATTCCGGGTTCACTCGAAGTTAATGACCTTATCCTTTCGGATGGGATTCTTGAGCTCAATACCTTTGCCCTGACGGTTAATGATACCTACACCAGGACAACGGGTTTGATCAAAGGTGATGCTTCTGCATCATTGCTTATAGAAAATACCGTTACTTCCTTTAGCGGAGAACTGGTATTTGAAGGCTCAGGACAAACGCTTTCAGACATAGAAACCGGAGTGGATGTGACCCTTGGGTCTGAACTAACAACCACAAGTATGACTGTATCAGGCGGTACTTTTACCACCTCTTCAAGTGCAAACCTTGAGGTTAGCAATGAACTTAATGTTAATGCCACATCAAGTCTTAGCACTGGTGCTGAACTTGCTGCAGGAACATTTAATAATATAGGTACTACAACAGTTGGTGGAACAACAACCGTGAATACGGCTCTTACACTTGGTTCATCAAGTGTTGACGGCAGTCTCATTTTCTCAGGACAAAGCCTCATACTTACAGGCGATATCAACGTGAACGGATCCAGCAGCTTTACATCAACTAATCAATCCAACCTTACCATAAATGGTACCACAGCCTGGGATCTGCACAGCAGTATAGCCACTTTGAATAACCTGACCATCAACCGCAGCAGCGGGGTAAATATGAGTGCAGGCCTGGACGTTACAGGCACGCTCACCCTCACCGCTGGTGATTTCGCCATCAATGGGCAAACCTTGACCATTAACGGACTAATTGGAGGTACCAATACAAACCTCTTTGGAGGTGCCACCTCGGTACTGGAGGTTAACGGTACGAGTGGAGTTAACATTCCTGCACTTACACTGGAGCAACTCATCGTCAACAATGGTGGTGGAGTAACTCTTGACGGGACGGTTACGATTACAGATCAACTTACACTAACCAATGGCTCAGTGACAAGCGCAGGAAACTTCCTTATGCAGGATGCTACAACCATTGTTCGCACAGCCGGATCGCTGGATGCCGAACCTCAATTTGGTGCAAGCATCAACATTACTTACAACGGCTCAGCCAATATCACCAGCTACGAATTGCCCGCCAACTCAGTAGTATCCGATGTAACTGTAAATAACGGATCAGGGGTTACACTTGGGGACAACCGCACCATCGACGACCTTACGCTTACCAGTGGTGATTTTAATTTTTCCGGTAAGCAATTAACACTTACGGGAGCTTTGTCAGGCAGCAGCACACTTCAAGCCGATGCAACAGCATCGCTGATCCTGGAAGGCACAGACATTTTCAACCTGCCTTTAACTCTCACAGCCTTGAACAACATTACCATTAATCGCACCAACGGGGTAACCATGCTGGGCAATCTTAATGTGGCAGGTACACTCACGCTCACAACAGGTGACTTCACCCTAGGATCATACCTACTTACACTAAATAACCCAATAGTAACTCCGGGAACAAAGTTGATGGCTACTTCAGCATCTTCCATCACCATTGCAGGAACGGCAACAGATATTGTTTTACCCGCAAACGTTACAGCACTTAATGTATTTACACTGAACAATACAAACGGAACTGTACTTCAGGAGAACCTAACTTTAAGTAGCCTTACCCTTACAGACGGGCTGATTGACCTGAACAATAAAAACCTGAGTACAGCATTAGTTAATGCGGGTAGTGCAAGCAGTTATATTATTGCAAATACTACATCAACCGGCAGTTTTACTGTAACAGGTACCACCTCGACAGACCTGCCGATTGGTTACTCAGCTTCCGGGTTTACCCCGCTTCAGGTAACCAATGGAACGACTTCAGCAAATATTTCTGCCAAAGTGAAGTACATCACCAGCATGTCTGGTTTTGATGCTGCAGTGCCTTCGCCCAATTATGTGAAGTTGCAATGGGAGATAACCAACAGCAGTACCGACAATGCTTCGGTAACCTTCAACTGGAATGCAGGAGAGGACTTTAACAGCGCACCTACCGCCCCGATTGTGGGCCGCTACAATGGCACCGATTGGTTGGAAGCAGGGACAACAGGTACTCTGGGCACATATACCATTAATGCAACAGATATCGGTTCTTTCTCCAGCTTTGCAATTTATGGAGATAAACTGGATGTAGTTTATGTGAATGCATCTACAGGTAGCAACGACAATACCGGGGAAAATGCTTCGGATGCACCTCTAGGAACAGGGCCAAAAGCCACTATCACAAATGCCTTAGCGGCCGTTATTGCCGGTGGTAAACTGGTCATCGCAGATGGCACCAACTATGCAGAAGACGTAAGTATAGATAAAAACATAGAATTTGAATCCACCGGAAGCTTTACCCTTGGCCAGGCACTGACCATCGACGGGAATTACTCCCTGACCATGGACGGCAATATGACCGTAAGCGGCACATTAACCCTGACCGATGTCGGTGATAAGCTGAACGCAGGAGACA
>Ga0307929_1002334_pt1 | contig 12428 bp, 9 predicted proteins | sample AceLakmetage1330_FD_203160 | JGI IMG/M metagenome (GOLD analysis project Ga0307929, IMG submission 203160) | Saline water microbial communities from Ace Lake, Antarctica - #1330 | ecosystem: Environmental > Aquatic > Non-marine Saline and Alkaline > Saline | place: Antarctica: Ace Lake...
AAAAAAACCTCCCAGGTTTTAAAAACCTGGGAGGTATGGCTTATTAAATAAGCAATCATTTCTTATCCACCAAAATCGTCAAATGCTACATTTTCTGGTGGAACACCATAATCGTCAAGCATTTTAATTACGGCATCGTTCATCATAGGTGGACCGCAGATGTAATATTCAATTTCTTCCGGTTCAGGATGATTCTTCAAATAATTGTCCATAATCACCTGGTGGATGAATCCTGTGTAACCATCCCAGTTATCTTCTTTTGCGGGTTCGGATAATGCAACATTGAATTTAAAGTTAGGATTTTCCTTTTGGATCTTTTCAAATTGATCCGTATAGAAGAGTTCACGCTTTGACCGTCCACCATACCAGAAAGTAGCTTTACGTCCGGTTTTCTTGGTTTGGAAAAGATCGAAAATATGTGAACGCATCGGGGCCATTCCTGCACCACCACCAATAAACATCATCTCTTTGTCGGTTGGTTTGATGAAGAACTCACCGTAAGGGCCTGAAACCATTATCTTGTCGCCTGGTTTGCTATCGAAAATATAGGAAGAACAAATTCCCGGGTTCACCTTCATAAAGCCACCGGCTTTCCTGTCCCATGGAGGAGTAGCAATACGGATGTTTAGCATCACGATGTTGCCTTCTGCAGGGTGGTTAGCCATAGAGTAGGCCCTGTAAATTGGCTCAGGGTTCTTCATCTTCAGGTCCCACATCTTAAACTTATCCCATTCGGCGCGGTATTCTTCCTCAACATCCATATCCTTGAAATCAACCTCACATTGGGGAACATCAATCTGGATATATCCACCCGATTTGAAATCGAGGGTTTCACCTTCAGGTAATCTAACAACAAACTCTTTGATGAAGGTAGCCACATTGTGGTTCGAAACAACTTCGCATTCCCATTTCTTAATACCAAAAATTTCTGGCTCAACATGAATTTTCATGTCTTCGCGAACTTTCACCTGGCAACCCAATCTCCATTGGTTCATTTGCTCTTTACGGGTAAAATACCCTGTTTCAGTTGGGAGAATTGAACCTCCACCCTCGAGTACCTGGCATTTACACATGGCACAGGTACCGCCGCCGCCACAGGCTGATGGTAAATAAATTCCTGCGGTTGATAGTGTGGTAAGCACAGTACTTCCCGGATCAACTTCCAGTATCTTCTCGTCATTAATATTGAGCGTTACTTTGCCCTGTGGGGTCAGCTTTTTACGGACCCATAAAAGCAATGTGACCAGCAAAATAATAATGATTAGGAAAATGGCAATGCTGATGCCAATTACCCCGCCTATTCCAGTTGCTAAAACCATCTTAAAATGTATTTAATTTTTATCTTAATCGTCTTGTTCAATTCTATTCTTCAGTCTCTTTCGTTGAAGCCGTTATTTACTTCGCTGTCATTTGCCCTGTGGGCGTCAATAGCGCTTCGCGCGTCATTTGCTTCGCTGTCAATTGCACTTCGTGCGTCATTAATTGTCATTTGCTTCGCATTATTTATTGTCATTTAGCTAGTTGTCATTGTGTTTTTTTTAATGACTATCAATGACGGCCGCAGGCCAATTGACCATCAATGACTACAAATGACGGCCGCAGGCCTAATGACTTTTTTCTATAATTTTATCCCCATAAAGCTCATAAAAGCAATTCCCATCAGACCGGTAATGATAAAAGTAATCCCAAGGCCGCGAAGTGGGGCAGGAACGTTTGAATAACGGATCTTCTCGCGAATAGCGGCAATACCTACGATTGCAAGGAACCAACCCAATCCTGATCCAAGCCCGAATGAAGTAGCTTCAGCGATGTTTGCGTAATCACGCTCTTGCATAAACAGTGAGCCTCCAAGGATAGCGCAGTTTACAGCAATCAATGGGAGGAAAATACCCAGTGAAGAGTAAAGCGCCGGAGAAAATTTCTCGATCACCATCTCAACCAGTTGAACCATCGAAGCAATTACGGCGATAAAAATGATAAAGCTCAAAAAGCTTAGGTCAACATCAGCCAGTGAGGCGTCTAACCAAACCAAAGCACCAGGTGCAAGCAAATAGTTGTTGATCAGGTAATCGACAGGAACCGTAATTCCCAATACAAAAATTACTGCAATACCAAGGCCGACAGAAGTCTTTACCGTTTTCGATACCGCCAGGTATGAGCACATACCCAGGAAGTAGGCAAAAACCATGTTGTCGATGAAAATGGATTTTACGAATATGTTTATTAGATTTTCCATTGTTTATGTAATTTCTTTTTGTTCTATTTTTTTTTGATGTCAGAAATCCGATGTTGAAATAATTTGATTTATGATTGCTGATTAACGATTTGTGATTATTGATTTAATGGCCTTCAGATGTTTTGATGCTTGCTACAAATATTGAAAGCAGTTCGTTATTTTCAGTTATCAAACTCTCAATTGTATGATAACCACGATGTAGGTTTGCTTTCTTAATAATCCTAAGAGCTACATAGGTTTCACGTAATTCTTTCAAACACACTTTCATCTTATGAACAAAATCTTTTTTTGACTCAGCACTTTGGGCTTCGCCATAATTAAGAGCTGGTGAGGAGCCGGAACGAATGATTTGAGCTGCAAAATGATTGCCTGCTTTAGTATTCGCCAAATTATCAGATAAATCTAATACTAAAACGGAAAAATCAATCAATCTCTCTTCCAATACTTCAGGTGTCATAATTATATAATGTGTTAAATCAAAAATCTACAATCAACAATCCTTGATCTTAAATCTTTTAATTTTCTTCAACAAGTTCCTTATCCTTTGTCCTCTGTACCCAAATAATTATTCCCACAACAATAAGTGCTGCCGGGGGAAGGATCATCAGACCATTGTCTTTGTATCCAAAGCTGTAAAATCCTTCGGGTACCACCTGGTAGCCCCAAACTGTTCCTGAGCCCAGCAGTTCCCTGAAAAAGGCAACCACGATGAGTATCCAACCATAACCTGCCGCGTTTCCAAGTCCGTCGAGGAACGATGGCCAGGTTTTGTTGCTCATGGCAAAGGCCTCAAAACGTCCCATGATGATACAGTTGGTGATAATCAAACCAACGAATACCGAAAGCTGCTTACTTACGTCATAAAGGAATGCTTTTAGTACCTGGTCAACCAGGATTACCAAAGCGGCAATAACTACAAGTTGAACAATAATACGGATTCGCGGGGCAATGGTTTTACGTAATAATGAAATAATTACATTACCAACGGCCATAACTGCAGTTACGGATAGTGCCATTACAAAAGCAGGTTCCAATTTGGCTGTAACCGCCAGGGCCGAGCAAATACCAAGCACCTGTATGGTAATTGGGTTCTCCTTACTCAAAGGAGTCGTGAGCAATCTCCTGTTTTTTGCTGAAAATAAAGGTTCTCTAGTATTACTCATTATTTCAATGTTTTATCGATGTATGGAACATAATTTTCAAGGCAATTCTGCAACATGTCTGATACCCCGTTGCTGGTGATGGTTCCGCCCGAAATTGCATCCACGCCATGTTTTGGGTCGATAGGGCTATTTGCTACGCCACCTTTAACAACTGCAACTGATACAAATTTGTGTTGCTTGTCGAATATGGTTTTTCCTGTAAATTCGCCTTCAAACCAACCCTGGTTAATTTCGGCACCCAAACCAGGGGTTTCGCCTTTGTGATCGAATATTGCGCCAGCGATAGTGTTAAAATCACTTTCAAAAGCAATGTTTCCCCAAACCGGTCCCCAAAGTCCTAATCCACGTACCGGAACAGAAAAGTACTCTTTTCCGTCTTTTTTTAATTTAAAGATTGGGAAAATTGCCGGACGTTCGGTGGCTTTTCCTTCTTTGATGAGAGCCTGGATTTTTAGTTCTTCCTTAAGTTTTATTTCGAATGGACTTTTATATTTAACAAGCTCCCTTAATTTTTTATAATCTTCATTCCAGGTAGTAACCGTATCCTTAGTTGTCATCACTATATTGCCTTCGGCATCAACAGCAAGTTGTTCAACAATGTGCAGATCGAAAACTGATGCAGCATCATCTCGACTGGTTTCGATTTTTGCAGAAGCAAGAATGCCCTGAATCTTTTCTGCTTTAATATTGGCTTCCTGGTAAGGCTTCAAAACCATTGAGGCCGTCGATAATATGGCAGCCACAAGGATTACCATAATTGAGGCGTAGGTGAAAATATATTTATTTGTAAACATCTCTTTATAAATTTATGCGTTTGCTAATTTATTTTGAGCGGCCAAAGCACGCTTCTTGCGTTTCTTAATATTTCCTTCCACCACGTAATGGTCAATTAATGGTGCAAAGACGTTCATTAGCAGGATGGCGAGCATCATGCCTTCGGGATACGCGGGGTTAAGCACGCGGATTAATACAGCAATAGCCCCAATGAGGATGCCATAAATCCATTTACCTTTATTGGTTTGCGATGCCGTAACCGGGTCGGTAGCCATAAATACTGCACCAAAAGCAAAGCCACCCATGATGAGGTGATAGTAACTTGGCAGGTTCAAGTAAACATGGTCAGGTGCAACAAAAGACCCGATGACCCTGAACAGGATGGCAAGACCAAGTCCGCCAAGGAAAACTGATAACATAACACGCCAACTTCCAATACCTGTGATAATGAGGAATAATCCACCTAACAAGATCAGGAAAGTGGAAGTTTCGCCCACTGAACCGGGAATAATACCCCAAAACATATCTGCAGCGCTGGGCAATGTACTCATGGGTTCTCCAACCAAAAGCTTTCCTAAAGGTGTAGCACCTGAAAATGCATCAGCTTTTTCGGCAATCCAAACCTTGTCACCCGACATATCCTGTGGATAGGCAAAGAAAAGGAATGCACGTGCCAGCAGGGCAGGGTTTAAAATATTCATTCCCGTTCCACCAAATACTTCCTTGCCAATAATTACTGCAAAGGCAGTAGCAATAGCAACCATCCATAACGGTGTGTCAGGTGGAACAATCAGTGGAATAAGAAAACCCGAAACCAGGAATCCTTCGTTCACCTCGTGGCCCCTGAGCTGGGCGAAAATAAATTCGATCCCCAAACCAACAACATAGGAAACTACCAGGATTGGAAATACCTTAAGGAACCCAAACCAGAAGTTGTCCCAGAGTCCGGCTGTTTCGCCAAGGCTTAAAAAGTGTTGATAGCCGATATTCCACATTCCAAACAGCAGGGTTGGGATCAATGCGATCACCACCACGCTCATCGTCCGTTTCATATCAATATGGTCGCGGATGTGACTCCCCAGTTTGGTGGTTGTGTTGGGCACAAACAAAAAGGTTTCAAAAGCTTCAAAAGTCGATTCCAAATAGGAAAACTTTCCACCTTTTGTAAACTGCGGTTTAATTTTGTCAACAATATTTCTTAACGCTTTCATTATAATTTGTTGATTGTTTAGTATCTTTTACCAGTTCTATACCTGGCTTTCATTTATGTTCTTCAGTTCCGTGCATTTGGAATATTGGGATATTGGTGTTTGAGTTATTCCGCTTATTCCACTATTCCATTTTTACCACTTCAATATTCAACATTCGGTATTCGATATTCAATATTCTCTCTTTTCTTTTCATTCATTCATCATTCCACCATACCATATTTCCATCGTCGCTGTCAGTCATTCGAAGTTTGATAGTTTGCATTAGCAGATATGTCAATAAAAAAAATGCCCATATTTCTTAACACTAATTTAAAAACTTCGAACTCGCTATTATACGTCAACTATCTTACTAAGCTCTCCGCTCTCCGCTCTACGCTCTACGCTCTACGCTCTACGCTCTCAGCCCCTTGCTCCATTCATCTTTCCAATTTTCCAATTCCCCTTACTCCATTTCTTTTCTCATCATATCCAGGCCTTTTCTTACGATGGCCTGCATCTCGGTTTTTGAAGTGTCGATAAACTCGCACAATGCGAAATCTTCTTCATCCACTTCATAAATACCGAGATTTTCCATGGCGTCAATATCTTCGATCATGATAGCTTTTAAAAGTTGCATGGGATAAATATCCATGGGAAAAACCTGCTCGTAATGACCTGTCATTACAAAGGCCCTTTCGCCACCATGCAGGTTTGTATCGACGCGATATTTTTTGCTTTTCCCATTAAGGAAGGTGGGAAAGGATTTTGAAAAACTGAATTTTCCAAATCCCGGGAGTGCCCAGCCAACAAATTCGTAATAATCACCTTCGGGCAGCACAGTTACCTGCGAATCGTAAAAGCCAACAAAACCATCCTTACTAATTATTCTTCCTGTGAGGGCATTGCCACTAATAAACCTTAGCTTACCTTCAGCAAGATTACTTTTTACCATTTCAGGGATGGAGGCGCCGATTTTGGTTTTGAAATATTGTGGTTTTAGTACTTCAGAACCGGTAAGTGCTATAATGCGTTCGGCATTAAATTTTCCTTCGAGGAAAAGTTTTCCAATTGTTAAAACTTCCTGAGGCCTGAGGTGCCAAACTACTTCACCTTTATTTATAGGATCAATTTTGTTGATTTGTGGGCCAACATTTCCTGCAGGATTCGGGCCTTTAACATAATTGATCTGTACATTTTTTGAATTGGTAAATACTTTTGAAGAGGTTACTCCGGCAGGCAGGTTAAGATGGACTATTCCGGATGTTAACTTTTTCAAGGCATCCAATCCAGCCTGGAAGGCTTCTCCTTGTCCATGGATGATGAGGTCGAAGTCAGGTGCCAATGGGTTGGTGTCGAAGGCGGAAATAAATATTGCCTTTGGGTCTAATGTGGGATCAGCTATAACTGTGTATGGCCGTTGCCTAATGACAGGCCAAACACCGCTTTCGAGCAATTTTGCTACAATTTTTTCCCGGTCCAGTTTATTGGGATCGGCTGCGCCAAAATCTACAAATTCCTGTTTTGTATCGGCCTCAATCTTGATTTCCAATAAAACCCGTTTGGCGCCCCTTTTAATCTCCTTGACTGTTCCACTAACAGGTGAAGAAAATTTAATGTTGTCGCGGTATTTGTCGTAAAAAAGCAAAGTACCGGCTTTAACTATATCACCTTCCTGAACCAAAAGCTTTGGGAAAACACCAACAAAATCAGTAGGCTTAATGGCATACATGCCTGCTTCGATCTCGTTAATGGTTTTTTCGGCTTCACCGGCAAGGTTGATGTCAAGGCCTTTTTTAATCGTTATTGTTTCTGACATATCAATCGATAAAATGTGTGCAATTATTTCGAGCTAATTGTTAGTAGCTGCTTGAAAAGCGGTGCAATATTATAAATTAATTTTTATTCTGAATCGCTGATTTTTCAAATAATACCCTCAAACTGTTGATAAATCTCTATTCCTGATAAATCTAATGAAAAATGTTGATTTTCGTCAGTTTTCGAATGGCTTTTTAACCCGCATCAGCCAAAACATTTTCAAAATAGACGCGCAAAGATATGTCAATAAATGCATGTATTGTGAATTTGTTAACAAAAGTTTTCTGAATAGTTAAAAAAACTTTAACGGAACCTGAAATTAATGTCTAACAATGTTGTCCAGGAATTGTGTTATTCTGATTATAGATTCTTCGCTCCACTTTGTTTCGCTCAGAATGACAGATGATTGCGGTTTCTCGGAGGGTTTGGCTAGCGGCAAAGCCGCCAGCCAAACCCTCCACTCCACTAACTCATTTAAAGTATTGTCATTCTGAGCGTAGCGAAGAATCTATCAATAATAAACGGACACCAATAAATGACTGCCGAAAATTATTTTAGATACCCTTTTCTGAATTTTAGTCATTAACATAGATTTTATTTAATTTTGGAAACTCAACCTTTCTGCACGATTTTTGCCAACAAGGCAGCAATTAAATACATACATCTATGAAGACGCTTGCACTGATACTGATCTTACAATTCGCATTTATCCTTTCGTTTGCACAAAATGAAGATGACGAGTATTTCCGTGAAGACTACCTCCGCAACACCAATTACATTTACAAAGACAATATCAAATCGGCTTTGCTCTATAAAGAGGGCTTTGAAATGGCACAGCCAATAGTGAGTTTGAATTCTAATGATAAACTCATCTTCTCCTTCGATGATTTGAATGGCGACTATGAGAAGTATGAATATACGGTTGTCCATTGCGATGCTGATTGGAATGAATCCGACCTGATGTTCAACGAGTATCTCGATACGTTTCAGTCAGATTATGTCGAGGAATTTCAATTCGCAGTAAACACCATGCAGGATTATACACATTATCAGGGTTACATCCCCAACGATGTGATAAGGTGGAGGCTCTCGGGAAATTACCTTTTAAAGGTTTATGTTTCAGGCGACCCGGATGATGTTTTGTTTACGAGGCGGTTTTATGTGATGGATCCTAAGGTAACAATGCAGGCCAATGTGAAGGTGCCATCAAAGATTGATGATCGCAAGCATAAACAGGAAGTGGTTTTTGCAATTGGCACCCAGGGGTTTCCCATTAGCGATCCCTACAGGGAAATTATAGTAACAATTATGCAAAACGGCCGTCTCGACAATGCCATTACAGACCTCCAACCCAGGGAAGTGAGAGGAAATGAACTGGTTTATAACTATGATGGAGTTAATGTTTTTGATGGGGGAAGTGGTTTCAGGTATTTTGATATGAAAAGTTTGCGGTATAATTCGATGCGGGTTAAAGCTATCGAATACGCACCCCAAACCGGTTACCAGGTTTATCTGCACGATGACAAAGTGAAGAAAAAAAATGTTTACGAAAATATCCAGGAAAGTATGAATGGCCGTTATCTGATTAAATCTGAAGACATGAATTACACAGATTTTGAATCGGATTATGCAATGGTCCATTTCTTTCTTCCCTACGACACACCCCTCATCCAGGGGAAACTTTACTTGTATGGCGGGCTCACCGATTGGCAATACCTTCCGGAAAATGAATTGACTTACGATTATGAAGCCGGTGGTTTCAGGGCATCAATATTCCTAAAACAGGGCTACTACAATTACCAATATATGTTGTTGCCAAATGATTCGAAGATTGGGGACGTAACTTTAATCGAAGGTAACTTCTTCCAGACCAACAACGAATACACCATCTTTGTTTATTACCGGCCCAGGGGCGGAAGGTACGATCAACTGGTCAACGTTCTGTCAATGTTGAGCCATCCGAATTAGAGAGCAATGCTCCAATGATAGAATGCTTAAATGCGGCAATGATAGAATGTGGCAATGATTCAATGAGTTAATGATAAAATGCTTAATCTTTGAATCCTTGTAAGTGGGGTGTTAAAAATTGATTTTCTGAAAACTGTATCTTTCTGTTTATCTGGCTATTAAGATTTATCAAAAAAAACGCCTTTTCGTTCTGGTTTTTGAAGTTTTTCAAGGGTTTTTGTAAAGAGATTTCTCCCTTCGGTCGAAATGACAAAGTCGTGGTTTATTGGTTTGGGGGAAAGGGAAAGCGGGCGCTCTGCGCCCGCTTTCCCTTTCCCTAGCATACATTCATGAGCTTTGTCATTTCAATGGAGCGCAAGTCCCGCACGTGCGGGATGAAATCTATCTTTATGAAAATGATAATCTGATGAACGGAGAATTAAAGAAGAAAATAAAATAAATGGAATGCAAAAGTAAAATGAAGATTTAACACCCCATCTTGTAAGTTATAAATAGAATTTTGTGTTTTTCTGACGTTTCCATGTCCTTCGGACGATGGAAAGTCAGAAAACTAAACTATACCAGTAACAAATCAAAATGCGCTGAATAATTCAATTCTTTTTCGCCTGCTTTTCTTCATAAAATATTTCCGTAACTACAGCTATGCAAAGATTTTCTTCATCAACCAGACAAAAAATATTCTAAATTCTTTTAGTGCATTCTAATCCGTAACTGGTATTAATCACTCTGTAGTATCATAGTATTTCATCATCTTATCCTTGAATCTTCAATTGCTTAAATCTTTGAATTTTCGAATCTTCAAATCTTAGAATGATGAGCTCTTAATTCTATCCCATTTCCCTTACAAACCCTATACTGGACGAGTCCCGCCTGCCATAGTAGTACGGCGGACGAGCCAGAGCCAAACAATTTGTCCCCCGTTATCAAAATCCAAAACTCAAAGCACAAAACTCGAATAAATATCAAATTTCAAATTCTCAAAACTCAATTGGCACATTGAAACATTATCTTGTAACTATTTACAATCTTTGAATTTTGAATTTTTGAATTTGTTTTGGATTTAGATATTTGATTTTTGAATTTGTCATTTGAAATTTCTTACCAAAAAAAGCTACAATTTGAACTCATAGGCTCTATAAACCCTATAAACCCTATAAACCCTATAAACCCTCTTCCCCCTACATCTTAATCCCTTACTATGCCTTTGCAGCCTTTTTCTCAGCAACATCCTTAATAATTTGTTCCTGAATTGCTTTGGTAACCGGCAGGTATTTGTGAAATTCCATCGAGTAATTGGCCCGTCCGCTCGAGAGGTTTCTCAAAGTAGTGGCATATCCAAACATTTCCATCAATGGGACAAAACCATTTACTTTTTGTGAACCTTTCCGGTGCCTGCGCATCGACTCAATTTTTCCGCGGCGTTTGTTCAGGTCGCCAACAACATTTCCAATGTAGTCATCTGGTGTATTTACTTCAATTTTCATCACCGGTTCCAGCAGGATGGGATCAGCTTTCATAAAACCATTTTTAAAACAAATGGAAGAACAGGTCTGGAATGCCATATCTGATGAGTCAACCGCATGGAATCCTCCATCAAGCAATACCACTTTAACATCAACGACGGGGAATCCTGCAAGCACGCCCCTATCCATTGTTTTTACAACGCCTTTATTTACAGAGTTGATAAATTCCGAAGGGATAGAACCGCCTTTAATGTTGTTAACAAATTCATATCCTTCACCCGCATTTGGCTCAATCCGCATGACTGTGTGTGCAAACTGGCCTTTTCCACCTGTTTGCTTGCTGTGCTTGTAATTGCTTACCACTTCACCGCTTATGGTTTCGCGGTAGGCAACAGCAGGTTCACCAACATTAACATCCACACCAAATTCATGTTTTAGCCTGTCGATAATAATTTCGAGGTGAAGCTCGCCCATGCCCGATACGATGGTTTCTTCAGTTTCATCATCATAACGTACGTTAAATGAAGGATCTTCATTGGCAAGTTTGCCCAGTGACATACCTAATTTTTCCTGGTCTTTACGCTTTTCGGGGCTAATCTTAAGCTCAATCACCGTTGGCGGGATATGAATTGATTCAAGGTACAGCGGCTGTTTTGGGTCACACAATGTGTCACCGGTTTTGGTGAGTTTCATTCCTACTAACGCAACAATATCACCGGGGCCAGCTGAACTGATCTCTTCCCTGTCCTTGGCGCGGATTTTATAAATCCTACCTGTTCTTTCGTTTTTTCCTTTTGTTGAGTTAAGGATTTGCATCCCACTTGTCAACGTTCCCGAAAATATCCTTATAAAGGTCTGTTGGCCAACAAAAGGATCGTTGATCAGTTTGAATGCAAGTGCTGAAAAAGGATCTTTTGGCGAAGGATTGCGTGTGTGCGATTTTTCAGGATCGTCAATATCCATACCAACTACAGTACCAACATCGATAGGAGAAGGGAGGTAATCAATTACGGCATCCAGCAATAATTGTACACCCTTATTTTTATAGGCTGCACCTGTAAACACCGGTGTAATCAGCAGTTTTATTGTGGCATCGCGTGCGGCTGTTTTTAACAATTCGGTTGGAACCTCTTTATCATCAAAAATCAGTTCCAGGATTTCTTCGTTGTAATCTGCTAGTTTTTCAGCAAGTACAGCTCTGGCATCAATTGCATGCTGCTTGTATTCTTCCGGGATTTCAGTTTCGATCCTTTCATGCTCCTTAAAAATAATTGCCTTTTGCTCGATAACATCTATCAGCCCTTTAAAATCTTCCTCTGCGCCCATGGGTATTTGGAAGGGTACAGCGTTGGCGTCGAGGTATTTGTTCATTTGACCAACAACTTCAAAAAAATCGGCACCGGTACGGTCCATTTTATTAATGAATGCAATGCGTGGTACTCGGTATCTATCGGATTGGTTCCAAACAGTTTCACTTTGAGGTTCAACACCGCCAACAGCACAAAATAAAGCGACCATGCCGTCAATCACCCTGAGCGAGCGTTCAACTTCAATGGTGAAATCAACGTGGCCGGGGGTGTCGATGATGTTTATCTGTGAATCTTGCCAGGTACAGCTAATGGCAGCTGAAGCAATGGTGATGCCCCTTTCCTGCTCCTGCTTCATAAAATCCATGGTAGCTTGCCCGTCATGAACTTCACCCATTTTCCGGCTAGCACCGGTATAAAAAAGAATTCTCTCGGTAACAGTTGTTTTGCCGGCATCAATGTGCGCCGCAATGCCAATATTTCTAAGTTTTGTTAATGCCATGATAAAATTG
>Ga0307929_1002335_pt1 | contig 12422 bp, 18 predicted proteins | sample AceLakmetage1330_FD_203160 | JGI IMG/M metagenome (GOLD analysis project Ga0307929, IMG submission 203160) | Saline water microbial communities from Ace Lake, Antarctica - #1330 | ecosystem: Environmental > Aquatic > Non-marine Saline and Alkaline > Saline | place: Antarctica: Ace Lake...
GCTATCAAAGCCAAGAATGGTGTTCCCTCAAATATTGATTCCTACCACTTTTTTATCAATCAATATGCGCCGTATAAAAACAAATCAATGGTTCAGTTTATTGAAGAAAAAATACCGGAAGTTTATAAATTTCCAAAGCTTCAAAATAACGTTTATGAAGCAACTCGATACAAAAATTTATCTACAATTATTCCAATTGAACACGGTGATATTTTAAGAAATTTTGTTGCTGAAATTCTAAGTCTATAAATCAATAAATATATAACTATATAAAATATATAACTATATAAAATATAACATCATGACTAAAAGAAATACCAATCCACTATTTGCTGCTGTTCAGGATGAATTAGAACAACAGAATTATTATTCTGATACAGTTGAAAAACCTGAAACGGTTAAAAAAGAAATTAAAGAAAAACCAGTTAGCAGAAAGAGAAAAAAAGAAGAGGAAAAAACAGCCGTTCCGGTAACGACTATTCAAGTAACAAAAACAACTCATTTAAAGCTTAAATTATTAGCTTCCAAGTCAAATAAAACATTTGATGAATATTTGAGTAACCTCTGTGATAATGTCATAAAAAGACACCCAGACAAAGAAAAAATGTTGAATTACATAACACTAACCTCTGAAATCTTTTAAAAATGGCTTATTATATCCTTTTAACTGCCATAGTCGCCACTTTAGCAGGTTTCACAACCTACTACATAAAAAAAGTGAGAAAGCTCCAAGTACAGGCTAATTATCACGATTTGAATTTTATTCCAATAATGGAAAAAGAAGAATATATAAGTCTGTATGATGCTCTTTGTTCGAATATTATGCTCGATTCTGAAAGCATAAATGAAATAATTGATTTAGATGTAAACGAATATGTTTCATTATTCAAATTCTCTGAATCAAACGAAGATGATGTACATTTTGAAGGTGAAAAAATTAAGGTAGTGAAAAATTAACCAAGCCCCATGACCGATACAAAAAAATACGAATATAAAAATCTTACTGTACGACCCACACCAGAGCAAGAAGAAGAAATCATTGCATTAAAAAAATATTTAAGTGCAGGAAGCAAATCACAGGCTTGTATTAAAGCTATACAAATGTATATCCCTCATGAAATTGAAATTGAGGCATTGGAAAAACAAGTAAGAGAACTAAAACAGGAAAACAACGACATGAAAAGGTCAATGCATGAATTTGTAACTGCTCAAAAAGAAATTACAAAATTTGCTAAAACTTATGAGCCTAACGGTTATTATTAGGTTTTTTAAAGCCAAAAGAGCATTCCAGTAATATAGAATATAGAATCATGCCAAAATGTAAAAAATGTGGTTCACAGTTTAAAATACCTGAATTTACTATCAAAATAATTGAAACTCTTTATTGCAAAACTTGCATTAAAGCCGCTCTCCGAAAAATGGCAAATATGCCTGTTAAAGATTATATGAATACCATTGCTAAAAGTATAATAAAATGACAGCAAAAAAAACCACAATTACACGAGAAAGAGCGGATTTAGTTCGCTCAAAAACGGTTGGTTATGTTACCGATTTATCAGCCAAAAATAAACTTATACAGGCACATACAGATATTGACCCAGAAGCTATAAAAATATGTTTTCGTCAATATCTTAAGCAAACGAAAAAAAAACACTCCCGGTTTAACTGGACACGTTGGTTTGAAATAAAAGATTAACCCAAGGAAAATTATGTATATTTGTACCATAAATGGTACACAAAATTTAATATTATGGGCGTATTACAAGTTACAAGCAGAGAATTTAGAGATAAACAAAGAGCAATATTTGACCTTGCAGACAAAGGGGAAAAGGTTGTTATCAAAAGAGGCAAAAAACGAGCTTATGTGCTTACCCCTGTAAGTGATGATGATTTGTATTTCACCCCTGAGGTGCTTGCAAAAATTGACAAGTCCATAAAACAGGCAAAAGAGGGGAAAGTTAAAAGTTTAAAAAGCATCGAGGACATAGACAAACTGTTAGGGCTGTCAAAATGAGTTACAAAATAGAATACACTGCGGAAGCAGAAAAGGATATTGATTCTTTGAAAAAATCAGGAGATAAAGCAACCATCCTAAAATTAAGAAAATTACTGGTTGAACTTATGGAACACCCCTATAATGGGACAGGAAAGCCCGAACCCCTGAAACACGGTATAAGGGTTGTTATTCCCGAAGGATTTCCCAAAAACACCGCCTTGTTTACTCCATAAATGACGAGAAAATAACCGTATTTGTGCTTTCTGCGGAAGGTCATTACGATGATAAGTAAAAATATCAATGAAGCATCCAGAAGAAAAATATAACAAAAACCAAGCTAAATATTTAGAAAAATGTCCACCGGAACAAAGGGAATTTCACGCCCAATTGTTTAGAATTGGAAACACAACGTATCGATACCACCAGTTAGCCACGGAATCAGAACCAACCGAAGAATATTATTTTGAATGGTTGCAAGGATTACCGGAAAATATCCGAAAGGATATGAAGGAAAGAGGTTTTGAAGGCTGCAAAAATATACTTTCTTTTACTCGCTATGTCAATGAAAGAAACGATATTGGCATGGATGAATATTTAAAAGAAAACCTTTCACCGGAAGATTTTAAGGCACACAATTTGCATACTTCAAAATAAGGTGAAGTTCCAGGTAAAAAAGGAAACAATTGAATGCAAAAGTGAAAGCCGGTGCAGCTCGATATGAAAATATTTGAGTGCAATCACAGTTAGTGCGGAAGATCCGCACTAATGAATTTGAATACAAAACACCAACTATAAAACACATACGGTTCTTGGAGTTGGTACACTCTATATGTTTTTTGTCGATGGACTTTTTGGAATTTATCTTCTATTTAAGTCTTTTTCATGGGGATTGCTCCTAGTGAGAATTGCCGTTATTGTTTTAGGATATAAGCTTGCTGTTTCGGTAGCTAATATTCAGGATGCACTTAAATGGTTGTCAAATCACACTTGGGAATAAATGGTTTCACCCTCCCCCCCATGATAGAAAACATTCCCTGTCTAACATCTCTAGGTCTAATCACATGCAAACCCCGTATTTGTGTATATATTAACTAGGAACCTTACCACATTTTAATCGAAAAGTTTACCACTTATTAGTCACCTATGGACGATAAAAGTTCGTTCATTAAAGCATGATAAGTATGTATAAAAAACAAGAAATAGTCATTCAAAGCTATCGTGAAGGCAAAAGCCAACGAACGATTTCACGAAATTTGGGTATTAGTCGACCTACGGTAAGAAAGTTTATTGAAGAGTATGAATGTCGTGTTCAACAATCAGATAGCACACAAGATGCGTTATCCGGATATTTATCACAATCGGCCACATATAAATTGGGTAAACGTTGCAAGTTAAAGCTTACCCAAGAAGTTCAGGAGACCATCGATAAATATTTGGCAGAAAACCAGCAGAAGATTCAGCAAGGTTTGGGAAAGCAATTGCTCAAGAGTTGCGATGTTTTTGAGCAATTAAACCTTCAAGGTTTTGATATTGGTTACACTACGGTGTGCAATTACATTCGGAGTAAGTCAGATAAACAGTGCAATAAAGAAGCCTTTATTCGGCAGGAATATGTCCCAGGAGAGGTTTGCGAGTTCGATTGGGGTGAGGTAAAGCTTTACATCAAAGGTGATTTGGTGCGCTTTCAATTGGCGGTTTTCACAAGTGCATACAGCAATTATCGGTTTGCAGTCCTATACCAACGGCAGGATACTTTGGCATTCATGGAATCTCATGTTGCATTTTTTAATCACACCCAAGGTGTTTACAAGCAAATGGTTTACGATAATATGCGAGTAGCCGTATCAAAGTTTGTTGGCAAACATGAAAAGGAACCCACACAAGCACTTTTGCAGATGCGAGGACATTACCTGTTCACCCATCGTTTTTGCAATGCCTACAAAGGCAATGAGAAGGGTCATGTTGAAAGGAGTGTGGAGTATATCAGGCGCAAAGCTTTTGCCATAAAAAGTCGATTTGACACCGAACAAGAAGCTCAGATGTGGCTCGTGACAACGCTCACGAAACTCAATGCTACCCATCAAAAATTGAGCGGAAAAACAGCCGATCAACTTTTTGCAGAGGAGAAAAAAGTGCTTTTATCAGCACCCGAAAGATTAGTTTGTGCAGAGCAAGTGCAACTACGGGTAGATAAATACTCCACCATCAGTTATAAAACCAACCGTTATTCTGCTCCCGATTATTTAGTTGGGCAATTTATAGATGTTGGCATATTGAGCCATCAAATACGCATTTACCACGATAATAAAATAATTGCATCGCATAAGCGGAGCTACAAAAACCACGAGTGGATAATTGCCATAGAGCACTTTCTGGACACCTTTAAGCAAAAGCCAGGCGCTCTATCAGGCAGCGTTGCACTTGCAAGTAGTGGTTATTTAAAACTACTCTACAAGGAGTATTTTAATAACGAACCAAGAGCGTTTATTGAGCTAATGGATTATTGTCACAAGAATAAAATCACCGATGAAAAGCTTCAGGAATCAGTAACAGCGATTCTAAATACAGGAGGTGGTGAAATAAATAGTGAAAAGATAAGGGTGCTTTTGGGCAATAAAACAAACAGTTTTGAGCCTATCCATTGCAACCAAACCACAAAGCTAGCTCAAGAGCAATTAGTAAAAATGACAGCATTAATGAATTAAAATCAAACACTATGAATAGTCAAACAGATCAAGATATAATCAGGTACAGCAAAGAATTAAGGATGCCAGTGTTCAGGCGCGATTTTAAACAACTGGCCCAAGAAGCTGCCACAGAGCGCATAAACTACGAAGAGTTCCTTTTACGTTTAATGCAGCGGGAATTTGAAGTGAGAGCAGAAAATAGGAAAAAAGTTCAAATAAGGCAGGCTGAATTTCCTGCAAAAATGTATTTGAATGATTTGGTTAGAGACCAGTTACCAACCGATGCAAATGAAAAATTAACCTTATTAGAAAGACTTGATTTTATAGCCTCTGGTCAAAATATTGTATTGGCAGGAAACCCAGGCACAGGAAAAACACACATTGCAACCGGACATGGCTTAAAAGCTTGTATGCAAGGATATAAGGTAATGTTTACAACAGTTCACAAATTACTAACTCAAATACGAGAATCCCATTCCCAGCGCACTCTCAGGCAGTTAGAACTTAAATTTGAAAAATACGATTTGGTTATCTGTGACGAATTTGGTTACGTATCCTTCGATAAAGCGGGTGCAGAACTATTGTTCAATCACCTCTCATTACGGATTGGACGAAAGTCAACCATCATTACAACAAATCTAGGATTTGACCGGTGGTCTGAAATATTTGGAGACCCTGTATTAACAGCCGCTTTGGTAGACAGAATTACTCACAAAGCTCATTTAGTAAACATGAATGGAGATTCATACCGATTGAAAGAAACCAAAAAAATGATGGAAAAATGAAAAATGAAAAAATGAAAATTCGCGCACCAGTTCTTTGTCCGATTGGGGTACCCCAATCGGACAAAGAACCATCCTTTTTATTTTAATTAAAATGGTATACTTTTGGATTGAAATAATGGTAAACTTTTGGGTTGAAAAAAACACGTATTTGTAGTTTTTTTGTTTCGTTATTGTCGAGTAGGATTTGTTTTAGATATATGAGATGGTTTTAATTTATAATATCCTTTTCTGAATTTGTTGGTCTTTGGATTCTTAATCCTTATGAATACATTTTTTCTTTTATGCTTAACATCATTTGCCAGAATCCGATTAACCTTTCTTTTAAAAATAGCGAAGCAAATATCATTACCCTCTGAAAAAAGAGTATTGTTGAGATTTAAGACGTGCATTGCAATGAATTTAACATGCAATCCATCACTTTTAACTTTTTTATCTGATAGGATTTTCTGTATTGATTCTTTGAGATTCACTGGGTATATTTATAGTTAATTGGCAAGTTTCAATATTTTATTCAAATTATCAAGACTCTTAGATTCAAATCTCTCAATTTACCGTCATTACCTATTATCTTAAAAATATGCTGTACAATATGGGTTAAGCCTTTTTGTGTTTCTCTGGCACAATTACACTTGCGAAAGGAGATAGCGTGATTAATTTTTAGCAGAGCATTGTTGAAATAGAATAACTCCTGGAAAGAGTTATTTCCAGTTCAACAAGCTATTATCATCATCATTACAAAAATCAATAGTTCTTGATTTTTTGTATCTTTGGGTATAATTTAAAAGCAATGAACACCATAACTTTTGACGAAAATATCAATATCGGTAAAAATCACTTCAAAACTTTGGAGGATTTCCAACTATATTTAATCCAAAACCTGCAAAAATCGGAATTAAGCCCAGCCCATAAAATAATCATAGATAGCCGCCTAGCTGAAGCTGAGCAAAATCCCGCGAACTTTATTACTCTTGATGAATTAAAATCTTCGATTAAGAGAAAGTAAATGTTTCATTTCCATATTCGAGTACTTGCCAGAGAAGATATTCAGCAAATTGTTGAATATTATGAAGAAGAAGCACCCAATGTTACGGATCGTTTTTTGGAAATTTTGCATGCAGAATTTGAGGTAATCAGAAAAAATCCCATAATATTTTCCAAAAAATATCGGTCAACCCGTGTTCATTATTTAAAGAATTTTCCTTACGGAATCCACTATATTTTAAGAGATAAAACGGTTGAGGTTTTAGCTGTTTTGCACACGAGTAGAAATCCTGAAATTTGGGGGAAGCGGTAGATTTCGTGGGATATTGGCAGAGCTAGTGAAACACTGTCATTTATTCTGTAAGTTATATTTTATCACTTTATTCCATATTTTCTTTCTCTTTGTTTAAATGCTTCATTCCCGCCCTCTAAGATATCGCAAACATGTTCTTTAATTCCTTGCTGATACAATACTCCTTTAATTTTATCATCCTTTGAAAATTAAAATTCCAATGCTCCATTTACATATTCAAAACGATATTCGCTTTTCTTTTTCTCAGGGTCTTGTCCTTCTTGATTTGCTACAATTATATTCTCACTATCGGTTGCTACAACTAAGTTAGCATTATGAGATACAATAATTATTTGACGGTCAATTTTTGTTTCTTTTACTATTTTGCAAAGCAAATCATATATTGTTCTATTATCAAGATTGTCCTCCGGCTGGTCAATTAAAATTGGATATTCTGCTGAACTAATTTGTAGAAATAGTATTAAAAGAACAGTTCCCTTTTTACCTGGAGACATGCTTAATAACTCATCATTTTTATAGGTTACTTTATAATCCAATTCAAAATGATCAATAATAATTCCTCTAAATATTTCATCAATCGTAGTTTTTTGTTTGAGATGTATAGTCCTATTATCAAATAACTTTAATGAATTATCATCTATTGCATATTTTATATCCTGAAATATATCTGGCACAAAATCATAATTAACAAGATTTTCAGAAAATAAGTCATAAAAAGGGTCATCTTTTGAAATCGCTGCCTTATTTGCATGGTTGAAAAGTGAGAATTTTTCTTTCTCATAAACGAACGAACAATGTAATGTGATTTCTTCACCGATTTCATTTTTAGTTTCATTGATTTTAATTACGATGTCTTTGTACAAAGAATGTCTTTCTTTTAAAAAATCCGTTATGGAAGTATAGAAAATATGAACCTGAGAAAAAGAAAATAGATATGGTAAAAGCATTTAAAGGTTATACGGAAAGTATCCAGGCAAAGAAAAACGCAAATAACGGAGAGATACATTAATCTTTATATATTTTCTTCACTTTTTTAGTGAATTTATTTAAAATTTATATCTTTGCATAAAAATTAGATAATGATAATTGAATTTGAAAAGGATTATCTAAAAGAACTTTATGAGGAAGGCAAAGCAAAAAGTAAAAAGAACCGCTTCCAGCCAGCCATCATAAAAAAGTACAAAAACACAATCGATGCATTAAGGGCTGCAAATTGCATCGAAGAACTGTTTCTATTCAGAAGTTTGAATTATGAAAAACTTGTTGGAGATAAAAAAGGACTTGAATCCGTAAGGGTAAACCAACAATACAGAATAGAATTCCACTCTAGAACCGAAGGTGAAGAACCTGAGATTATTACTATTTGTTCCATAACAGAACTAAGCAATCATTACAAGTAAAAAGACTTACTCATGACAACAAAAGGAATTTTGCCATTTGAAGCAACACACCCAGGAACACTGATCTTAGATGAAATAAAAGCAAGAAATATCAAACAAAAAGATCTTGCTACTGAAATTGGTGTATTGCCGACCTTTTTAAATGAAATAATAAAAGGAAAAAGGCCAATCACCGCTGATTTTGCAATATTACTAGAAAAAGCTATAGAAATACCTGCTGATTTCTGGATGAGATATCAAAGTCAATATGAAATCGACAAGGCCAGATTAAAGGAAAAGAATATACGTAAAATTGAATTATTGGAAACTTGGAATATCATAAAGGAATATGTCCCAGTGAAAAGCTTTAAGAAACATGGATATATAGGTGAATCACTTGAAAATGATATTTCAACTATTAATAATATTTATCAGGTCAATTCATTAGATGGGCTTGTTAACACAGTTGCTCAACATCAAGCTGTTGCTTATTATCGAAAATCAGATAAATTACAGATTGAACAGAACAATATGTTGGCATGGAGTAAATTAGCCGAATATGAAGCTGCAAAAGTTGAACTTAAACAATTTAATCCAGAGAACATTGAACAACTAAAAAAAGAGCTTCAAGAAATATTCTTTGAAAACTATGAAGTCAAAGAAAAGACTCAATCAAAACTCAAAGAGTATGGGATCAAATTAGTCTATATTCCAAGATTTGAGAAAGCCCCAATCGATGGTTTTTCGTTTTGGAGTGACTCAAATCCTGTAATTGCATTAACAGTAAGACATAAAAGAATAGACAACTTTGCTTTTAATATCTACCATGAATTGGGACACATTGAATTGCATTTACAAACCGAAAAAGAAAGAAAATTTCTTGACATATTCGGAGCTAAAAATGATGATAAATACGAACAACAAGCGGATAATTACGCTCAAAAGTCTTTGATTTCAGAAAACCAATGGACGGATCTAATTAATAATTTTATTCCTCTTAGTGACGTTCGAATTAATGAATTTGCATATAAATATGGTATCAATCCTGCAATTATTTTAGGCCGTGCTTGCTATGAAATGAATTATTATGCTGTTAAATCAAATATAGATAAAACGTTAAATTAAAACCTTACCGGGAGACTAATAAGAGTCTTGCTAATAACCTAAATTATGAATTCCAAAAAACAATTAGATTATACCTCAATATTTCTAAATACCGTGAAATCACAGAAAATGCACATCAGGAAAAGTTTACTGCCGATGAAATCATTGCCCACCTGGTCGATGCGGAGTTTGATGACAAATACAACAAAAAACTCAACAGGCTCATCAAGCAGGCAAAGTTCAAACAACAGGCAAGTTTTGAACAAATAAACCATTACCATCCCAGGGGGATCGACAAGAACAGCTTGCTCCGCTTGCAAAGTTGCGACTGGATAAAAAAATCAAGGGACTTGTTGATTACCGGGCCAACCGGCGTTGGTAAATCATTTATTGCCTGTGCCTTTGGTTTTCAAGCCTGTATCAATGAATTCAGGGTGATGTACATTACTGCCAGCAAGCTTTTTGACAGGTTGGTGTTTGCTAAAGCCGATGGTACATATTTTAAGATATCAGATAATATCTCAAGACAGGACCTTTTAATAATTGATGATTTTGGGTTAAAACAAATTGATAACAAACAATGCATAATGCTAATGGATATAATCGATGACAGGCATGGGAGGAAATCAACTATAATTACATCCCAGCTACCAGTAAAAACATGGTATGATTGTTTTGCGGAACCCACAATTGCCGATGCTATTTTAGACCGGTTGACCAACGGTTCATACCGCATCGATATGCAAGGAGAATCAATGAGAAAAATTTTGAGAAATAAAGAATAAATTTTTTAGATTTACACAGAAATATTTTTTGAGAAAAGTGTCCGTTAATTTCCGGAATGGGTGTCCGCTTTCAGCGGAATACGCATCTGTCGTCGGCTGGCTACTATTTGTCCATAATCTACTGAATATCAAGGAATGAAATAGATAAAAAAAGAGTTGCCATTTTTAGTGAACACAAGCGGGTAGGGGTCTAACTTTTTGAATAAAGATTATGATTTGAGGCTAACCTTTATGAGCACTAAAAAACTTGAATTATAATATGTTGAAAGCGAGTAAATAGACTATTTTTTACTTCTTATTGTCGCAATATTTGATTCTATCGTTCTAATATTTTCCTTGCTCACTTTAAGTTCCTGAGCAGTTCTTTTCCATTCGGCAATTGCATTCTGAACTTCTTCAATTATGATTTTTCCATTTTTTAATCCAAAATGTCGGGCTAGCTTCATTAAATGTTCTGTTTTCGGATTTTGACTTTCTCCGGCGACCATAGTACTATGAAATCCATAAGAGGAATAAGAGTAGGTAAGGTCGTAAGCAGGAGCAAATTGCCATTCTCCTTTATTATTCATAAGGAATGAAAAGTTTTTACTGTGGTCGTCACGGTTATGGGCAAATACATTAAAGGCAGCTAATCTGAAAACTTTTTCGTAAGCTTTTACATGTTTTTCCAACAGAAAAGCACAATCCATTAAATGCCCGTAGTCCATTGTGCTAGCCCTGAAATTGTCGTGCATTAAACCAGAGGCAGTATGTACGTGAATTCTGCGGTTATTAATTCTGTCAAATCGCTTGGTGCCAAAATAGTGTTGCCCCGATTTGCCTTTGAAAAGTTTACACTCACTCATTTCAATGCCTGCTTTCACCGCCATTTTATGATAGGCATATTCAATCTTAGCAATTTCAGGATTATCGGAGGATGATGGGAATTTGATAATCCAGTTATCAAAACCTTTTGGAAGGTTCTCCTTGCCATGGATTATTTCATCGCTCGTAGGATTATAACCAACAAATATTTTTGGTCTTGCCCCTCCGGAAGAACCTCCAAGTACGAGCAATTCCTCAATAATATCGGAGCTTGTCCCTTTCAGTATATTGTTCATTTCCTGAGCAAATCTATCCAATTCAATTTTGGCAGATAAGTTTTGATAGGTTTCAAATTCCGGTCGGAAAATAAGTGCTCCCATTCCATTTGTACCAATATAAGCCAAGCGATCGAGAGGGGTAATTCGAGATACATTTATGCCTTTAGAAGTTAAAGTCCTGTCCAATAATAGCCGTCCCCATCCGTCGGGCAAGGAATCACTAAACACTCCGAAAAGACCATCAAAAGGTTCTTTATTAGTTGTATGGATTTCTCCATTAAAAGGCAGCTTAATTGGCGATAAATTGAGTCCTGTTCTGATGAAATCAGAATTATATCGGAAGTAAATCTTTCCTTCAGAAAGTACCAACTCACCAACTTCGTGCTTTATTCCTTCAATGTTGAGAGAAACAAATATTTTATCAATACCACTCATCATTCCTATTTATTGGTGAATAGTTGTTCAATTTTCTTCAGATTCTCCCCAGGTTGAAAAACATTCTCGAAATCTTTTAAACGACCAATAAGATGTGCCAGTTTTAAAAGCGATTCCAGAGATATTTTACCTGTATTTTCGAAACGTTTGAGGCTACCTAAAGATACGCCTGAACGTTCTGCCAATTCTGCTTGCGATAGGCGTTGTTTTTTACGGAGCAATTTATGCCTTTGGGCAAGTGCTGTGCAAACTTCTAATGGTGATTGTTCTAATGAGTACATTTTGTATTAGTTAATATATTAACCAAATATATGAATAAATAAATAAAATAGCTAATATATTAAATGAATAGAGCTATAGCTAGTGTGGACATTATCTAGTATGCTGCACCAAATTAATCCATTTATTTGATAGAAGGAATATATTTATCTTTAGTATGTACTACAGTTAGTGTAGGCGTATCGTTGAGTTATCGATCTATGAAAGACTTCAGAGATAGCTTCATGATCAAAAACAGTTATTAGTTCGAACCACATACACGTCAGATTACAAGGCTATTGCGACTTTTTCATGAAATTGGGTTTGAAAAAGTTCGAACAAACAAAAGCCTCTCATTGAGAGGCTTACCAGGGTTGCAGTTTTTAGGTGAACCCAAGCGGGGAGGGGTCGAACTTTTTGATTGAAGATAATTGTGTATTAATTACTTGAAGCTAATATATATTATGCTAATAAACAACAAAAATAGGCATTAATAATTTGAGAATCAAGATTTTATATTGATTCTCTTGAAAATCGGAATTTCCCCAAATGTGACGAAGAACCCGCATCACCGAAATATCCATTCCGAGAATTCACTCAATTTTATTAAGCATAAT
>Ga0307929_1002336_pt1 | contig 12419 bp, 12 predicted proteins | sample AceLakmetage1330_FD_203160 | JGI IMG/M metagenome (GOLD analysis project Ga0307929, IMG submission 203160) | Saline water microbial communities from Ace Lake, Antarctica - #1330 | ecosystem: Environmental > Aquatic > Non-marine Saline and Alkaline > Saline | place: Antarctica: Ace Lake...
ATAAATTTCCAGCGGGTGCCGGTTGTCGATACCTCAAACCCGTTCATCGCGCGCACCATCCCCACCCCGGATGAAAGCCTGGTGGTGATCCGATTTGCAAATCCGCGCGGGATTGATTTCCCTTATCTGACCCAGATGATACACGGCAGTTGGATGAGCCGTGCAAATTCCATCGTTATCCCCGGCAACAAGATGGATCTGGCGATGCAGCTGATCCTGACGCCTCTGATCATGCGGCTGAAAGACAACGCCAGACGCGCCTAAAGGACACGACCAATGACCCAAGCAAACGAAAAGATGATGGCAAACGCGATCCGCGCCCTGGCGATGGATGCGGTGCAGGCTGCCAATTCCGGCCACCCCGGTATGCCGATGGGCATGGCCGATGTGGCGACGGTGCTGTTCAACCGGTTCATCAATATTGACCCGTCAACACCGAAATGGGCCGATCGCGACCGCTTTGTGTTGTCCGCCGGGCATGGCTCGATGCTGCTTTATGCGGTCAATCACCTGATGGGCTATGCCGATATGGACATGGACCAGATCCGCAATTTCCGCCAGTGGGGCTATCGCACCGCGGGCCACCCGGAATATGGCCATGCGGATGGGATCGAAGTCACCACCGGCCCCTTGGGGCAAGGTCTGGCCACTGCCGTTGGAATGGCCCTGGCCGAACGGATGCAAAACGCCCGTTTTGGCGATGATCTGGTTGATCACTGGACCTACGTGATTGCCGGCGACGGGTGCCTGATGGAAGGCATCAGCCACGAAGCGATTGATCTGGCCGGGCATCTTGGCCTTGGCAGGATGGTGGTGCTGTGGGACGACAACGAAATCACTATTGACGGGTCGACCAATATTTCAACCTCGACTGATCAGTTGGCCCGGTTTGAAGCGGCTGGCTGGCACGCCCAGCGTGTTGACGGCCATGATGCCGACGCCATCGCCAAAGCGATTGCCGCCGCACAGGCCGATGGGCGTCCGTCCTTGATCGCCTGCAAAACCATCATCGGTTTTGGCGCGCCAAACAAACAAGGCACCTCGGCCACCCACGGCGCACCTTTGGGCGACGCTGAAATCGCCGCTGCGCGGGAAGTTCTGGGCTGGGCGCATCCGGCATTTGAAGTCCCCGAAGCGGTCTATGCCGACTGGCACGCGATTGCCGCGCGGGGGGCCGCTGCGCGCGCCGCCTGGGAAAGCCGAGCCTCTGCATCCGAGAAGACCGCCGCTTTTAACGCCGCGCTTGACGGCAGCAACCGCGCGGCGCTGACGCCTACGATGGCCGCCTACAAGGTCGATCTGATCGCCGACAAGCCCAAAGTTGCCACCCGCAAGGCCAGCGAAATGGCGCTGGAAATTGTCAATGGCGCGATCCCCAGCATGGTCGGCGGCTCTGCCGATTTGACGGGATCTAACCTGACGCGGACCAAGGCGATGACCAATGTCAGCCGCGATAATTACGCGGGCGATTATATCAATTACGGCGTGCGCGAATTTGAAATGGCCGCTGCGATGAACGGTATCCAGCTGCATGGTGGCTTGCGCCCTTATGGTGGCACCTTTCTGGTGTTTGCCGATTACTGCCGCCCGGCAATCCGCCTGTCGGCCCTGATGGGACTGCCGGTGACTTATGTCATGACCCACGATTCCATCGGCCTTGGCGAAGACGGCCCGACGCATCAACCGGTCGAACATGTCGCCAGCCTGCGCGCCATGCCGAACGTCCATGTTCTGCGTCCCGCCGATGTGGTGGAGACCGCCGAAGCTTGGGAACTGGCCGTGGCCTCGGACGCGACGCCCTATGTTTTGTGCCTGTCACGGCAAGGCCTGCCGACTGTGCGCGACGATGCAAGTGAAAACCTGACCGCCAAGGGTGCCTATGTCCTGCGTGAGGCCAAAGGCACGCGCGACGTCACCCTGATCGCCACCGGGTCCGAGGTTGAGCTGGCGCTGAACGCTGCCGATCAACTGGCCGCTGATGGCATCAACGCCGCCGTTGTTTCGGCCCCGTGCCTTGATCTGTTTGATGCGCAGGATACAGCCTATCGCGCCAGCGTTTTGGGCAGCGCGCCGCGCGTCGCCATCGAGGCCGGGGTGCAACAGGGTTGGGACCGCTACATCGGCGAAAACGGCGCCTTTGTCGGCATGCGCAGCTTTGGCGCATCGGCCCCGGCGGGCGAGCTTTTCAAACAATTCGGCATCACCGCCGAGGCTGCTGTTACGGCGGCAAAATCTTTGCTGAAATAACAAGGACACATAAAACCATGACATTGAAAGTCGCCATTAACGGATTTGGCCGCATCGGCCGCAGCGCCATGCGGATGATCGTCGAAGACTATCAGGGCCAGATCGAACTGGTCGCCCTTAACGCCTCGGGCGGGGCCGAAGCGAACGCGCATTTGCTGAAATACGACAGCGTGCATGGGCGTTTTTCAGGCACGGTTGCGCCGGTTGGCGACAATCTGATGGTCAATGGTCACAGCGTGCGTCTGTCGGGCGAACGCGATCCGGCGCGGCTTGACTGGAACGGTATTGATCTGGTGCTGGAATGTACGGGTGCCTTCAACAACAAAGACGCGGCGATGGCGCATATCAATCGCGGGGCGAAGCGGGTTTTGTGCTCGGCCCCTGCGAAAAACGCTGATAAAACCGTGGTTTATGGCGTGAACCACAAGGTCATTAACGAAAAAGACCGGGTGATCTCGGCGGCCAGCTGTACCACCAATTGCCTGGCCCCTGTGGCGATGGTGCTGAACAACACCTTTGGCATCGACAAAGGTTTCATGTCGACGATCCATTCCTACACCGGCGATCAGCCAACGCTGGACCGCCGCCACAAAGACCCCTATCGCGGGCGTGCGGCGGCGATGTCGATCATCCCGACCACGACCGGTGCTGCCAAAGCGGTGGGTCTGGTGCTGCCAGAGCTGTTGGGCAAGCTTGACGGCGGTGCGATCCGGGTGCCGACGCCGAATGTCTCGGTCGTTGACCTCAACTTCATCTCGTCGCGCAAAACCTCTGTGGAAGAGATCAACGCCGCAATTCGCGAAGCCGCAGAAGGCCCGCTGAAAGGCGTTCTGGCCTATGACGAGGAAGAAACCGTTTCGGTGGATTACAACCACACCAACACCGCCTCCAACTTTGCCGGGCTGCAAACCCGCGTGATGGGCGGCGACCTGGCGCGTGTGTTCAGTTGGTATGACAATGAATGGGGCTTCACCAACCAGATGCTGAAAACCGCACTGGTGATTGGGGACACGATCTGATGACCATCACCTCGATCAAGGATATCGACGTCAAAGGCCGCACGCTGGTTATCCGCGCCGACCTCAACGCGCCCTGCAAGGATGGCGTTGTGACCGATGCAACCCGGATCGAGCGTTTTGCCGCTGGCCTGAAACCGCTGCTGGCCGCTGGCGCGCGGGCGGTGGTGCTGTCGCATTTCGGTCGGCCCAAAGGTAAGGTCGTGCCGGAAATGTCGCTGGCCCCAATTGCCCCGGCACTTGGCGCAGCCCTTGGTCAGGATGTAGGGTTTGAGACCGACTGCATCGGCGAAGTGGCGCAAACTGCCGCCGCTGCCTTGCAGGACGGTCAGGCGATCCTATGCGAAAACCTGCGGTTTCACCCCGGTGAAGCGGCCAACGACCCCGCTTTCGCCGCTGAACTGGCGAAACTTGGCGACATCTACGTTAACGACGCGTTTTCCACCGCGCACCGCGCGCATGCGTCAACCGCTGCGATTGCCGATCTGTTGCCGGCCTATTCTGGCCCGCTGATGGATGAAGAAACCAGCGCATTGACCGCCGCCCTTGAGGCCCCGAAAAGCCCTGCCGTGGCGCTGGTTGGCGGGGCCAAAGTGTCCAGCAAGATCGCGGTTCTGAAAAACCTGGTCAAGAAGGTCGACGCCGTGATCATCGGCGGCGGCATGGCTAACACGTTCCTTTTTGCCGATGGCTACAACATCGGCAAATCGCTGTGCGAAGAAGATCAGGTTGACACCGTGCGCGAAATTCAAGCGCTGGCCAAGGCCGCCAATTGCGAATTGGTGTTGCCGGTTGACATCGTTTACGCCTTCAAATTCGCTGACAACGCCCGCAGCTTTATCGCCGATGTTGATGCCTGCCCGGATGAAGGCATAATTCTGGATGCCGGGCCGAAGTCGGTGGTACGGTTCCGATCCGTGCTGGCCAATGCCCAGACGATCCTGTGGAACGGACCACTTGGCGCGTTTGAAATGCGCCCGTTTGAACAGGCAACCAAACAGGTGGCGCTTGAAGCCGCCGAATTGACCCGCAGCGGGTTGGTGACATCGGTGGCGGGCGGAGGCGACACGGTCGCGGCCCTCAACATGGCCGGCGTTGCTGAAGATTTCACTTACGTTTCGTCGGCTGGCGGGGCATTTTTGGAATGGCTTGAAGGAAAAGAATTGCCCGGAATCGCGGCACTTGATCGCGCAAAAGCAGCTTAAGGGACACAGACGACATGGCGCTTATTACACTTCGACAATTGCTGGACCACGCGGCCGAAAATTCATACGGCGTGCCGGCGTTCAACATCAACAACATGGAACAGGGTCTGGCGATCATGAAGGCGGCGGCCAAGGTCGACAGCCCGGTGATCATGCAGGCCAGTCGCGGTGCGCGGTCTTATGCCGGTGACATCATGCTGCGGCATATGGTGCAGGCCTTGTCCGAAATGTACCCCGATATTCCGGTCTGCATGCACCAAGACCACGGCAATAACGAAGCGACGTGCTCGTCCGCCATCCGCCACGGGTTCACCAGCGTGATGATGGATGGCAGCCTTGAGGCCGACATGAAAACCCCGGCATCGTATGACTATAACGTCGATATCACCGAACGCGTATCACGCTTGGCCCATTGGGTTGGTGCCAGCGTTGAAGGCGAACTTGGCGTGCTTGGCAGCCTTGAAACCGGCGAGGCCGCGAAAGAGGATGGTTCGGGTGCTGAGGGCAAATTGTCGATGGAAGACTTGTTGACTGACCCGGATCAGGCGGTTGATTTCGTTAAGAAAACAAAGGTGGATGCGCTGGCAATTGCCTGTGGCACTAGCCACGGGGCTTACAAGTTTAGCCGCAAACCCACCGGCGATATCCTGGCGATGGACCGGATCGAGGCGATCCATGCCAAGCTGCCGGATACGCATCTGGTGATGCACGGCTCGTCCTCGGTGCCGCAGGAATTGCAGGACATCATGAATAAGTTCGGCGGCGAGATGCCCCAGACTTACGGCGTGCCCGTCGAAGAGATTGAGCGCGGCATCAGATCAGGTGTGCGCAAGGTCAATATCGACACCGATTGCAGGATGGCGATGACCGGGCAATACCGCAAGATCGCAACGGAAAAACCGTCTGAGTTTGATCCGCGCAAGTTCAACATCCCGGCAATGGATGCAATGGAAGCCCTGTGCAAGGACCGCATGGAACGGTTCGGCACGGCTGGCAATGCTTCGAAAATCAAGGTCATTCCGATGGATGACATGGCCAAACGCTATGCTGACGGGTCGCTTGACCCGACCGTTGGGTAGTACGGGATTTCCTGAAATGCCGGTGGCGGTTCTGACCCCGACCACCGGCGCGCGTCTAGCCATCAAAAACCACCGTCGGGGCGACTTGCCCCAAACAGACCCACAGCAAAGGCCATGCCATGTCCATTGACCGTTCCATCAAGATCGCGCCTTCAATCCTGTCCGCCGATTTCGCTGATTTTGGCCGCGAGATTCAGGCGATCGAGGCGCAGGGCTGCGATTGGGTCCATGTCGATGTCATGGACGGCCATTTCGTGCCCAACCTGACCTTTGGCCCGCCTTTGGTCAAAGCCATCCGCAAGCATGTCAAGACCTTCATGGATGTGCATCTGATGATCGAACCGGTTGATCCCTATATCGAGGCGTTTGCCGAGGCAGGCAGTGATATGATCACCGCTCATGTCGAGGCGTCCTCGCATATCCACCGCACGATGCAGGCGATCCGGGCGACCGGTGCCAAGGCTGGCGTGTCGCTGAACCCCGGCACGCCCTTGTCGGCGATTGAAGATATTCTGGACCTCTGCGACATGGTGTTGATCATGACCGTGAACCCCGGTTTTGGCGGTCAGAAATTCATCCATTCCGGGGTTGAAAAAACCCGGCGTCTGCGGGCGATGATCGGGGATCGGCCGATCCATATTCAAATTGATGGCGGTGTCACGCCTGAAACCGCGCCTTTGGTGACGGCAGCCGGCGCGGATGTGCTGGTTGCAGGCTCAGCTGTGTTCAAGGGCGGGTCGGTCGAAAACCCGGGCCAATATGGCGAAAACATCCGCGCCATTCGCGCCGCTGGCGAAGCCGCGCGAAAGGGGTAATCCGTGCTTAAGGCCCTGATTTTCGACGTCGACGGCACTATAGCCGAAACGGAAGAGGCGCACCGCACAGCTTTCAACGACACTTTCCCGCTGTTTGGCCTGGATTGGCACTGGTCGCGCGATCTTTACCGCGACTTGCTGAAAACCACCGGCGGCAAGGAACGGATGCGCGCCTATGCCAGCGGGCATTTGCAGATCGACGCTGACAGCCTCCCGCTGGCTGAAATTCATCAGCAGAAGAACGAGCGTTATGGCGCGTTGATCACCGTCGGCACTCTGCCGCTGCGCCCCGGTATCAAGGCGCTGATCGCTGATGCCCGCGCGCGCGGTGTGCGTGTCGCCGTGGCCACAACCACTAACCGGCCAAATGTCGATCACCTGATCCGCGCCACGATGGGTGTGCCTGCTGATCAGGTGTTTGAGGTTATCGCCGCAGGCGACATGGTCCCCAACAAGAAGCCAGCGCCTGAGGTTTACAATCTTGCGCTGGAAGGGCTGGGCCTGCCCGCCGCCGATTGCCTGGCACTGGAAGATTCGCAGAACGGGCTGCGCGCGGCCCGTGCCGCTGGTATCTCCTGCCTGATATGCCCCAGTGGCTATACTGATCAGGATGATTTCACTGGTGCCACCGCAGTTGTCGACAGCTTTGAAGCCGTCGCCAGCATTGACCGGCTGACCGCACTGTTCGCGCCTGCCTGACTGAAAGGAAGTCCAAAATGGCCGCAATTCCCCCTGTATGTGATTTCGGCTGGAAAGCCCCGGATTTCAGCCTGCCCGACACCAGCGGCAAGCTGATCAGCCTTGCTGATGCCCGTGGTAAAAACGGCACGCTGGTGATGTTCATCTGCAACCACTGCCCCTATGTGCTGGCCGTGCTGGACCGTATCCTGCGCGACGCCCGCGACTTGCAAGCGCTGGGCGTCGGCGTGGCAGCGATCAGTTCAAACGACGTTGCCAGCTATCCGCTGGACGGCCCGGACAAAATGGCCGAGCTGGCAGCCCAGCACGGCTTTTCGTTCCCTTATCTTTATGACGAGGCCCAGGATATCGCGCGGGCTTATGACGCCGCCTGCACCCCGGATTTCTTTGGCTTCAACGCCCGTGACGAATTGCAATATCGCGGGCGGCTGGATGCCTCGACCAGTGCAGCGGGACCTCTCGATCTGCGCCGTGATTTGTTTGAGGCGATGAAACAGGTCGCCGAAACCGGGCAGGGGCCAAGGGAACAGATCCCGTCGATGGGTTGTTCGATCAAATGGAAGGATGGGGTATGAAACGAGGTGTGATTTTTGATCTGGACGGCACGCTTGTAGACAGCGCGCCTGATATTCACGCTGCAACCAACGCCTTGCTGCGCGCGATGGGCTATCAGCCGCTGGCCTATGAAATCGTGGTCAGCTTCATCGGCAACGGCATTCCCAAGCTGGTGGAGCGGGTGATGAAAGCCAGCGATATCGCGTTCTCAGATGAACGCCACGCCAGCCTGATTGCCCAGTTTGCTGCGCTTTACGGCGAACATCCTGCCGACAAGACCGTCTTTTACCCCGGTGTTGAAAACATGCTTAAGCAGTTGAAATCACAGGGATATGCACTGGGCGTCTGCACCAACAAGAACCTTGGATTGACCAAACAGGTGCTTGGCGACATGGGGATCGCTGACTGTTTCGGCGCGGTCATCGGAGGTGACAGCTTACCGCAGAAAAAGCCCGACCCGGCACCGTTTTTCGCCTGTGCCAAGCAGTTGCAGGTGGACGAAATCATCTATGTCGGCGACAGCGAGGTTGACGCGCAAACCGCCAAAGCCGCCAAAGTGCCCTTTGCGTTGTTCACCGAAGGTTATCGCAAGACCCCGGTCGCGGCGATCCCGCATGACATCGGGTTTTCCGATTTCAACCAACTTGACGGCCTGTTAGCCGCCCTGTTTCAGGCCGAAACGGCCGCCTAAGTCCTTGATTAGCAGTCAAAAACCGCCTTTGCGAATTTCGGATAAGGATCCGCGACTTCCTGCGCAATCGCACCGCGCAGCAGGGTCAGGCGATCAGACTCGGGCGCTTGGGTCGTTGGCGGCGATGGGTCATGGTCAAAGGTGAACCCGGTATTATCCAAAATCTCTTCCAGGCTGTGGCCCGGATGTATGCTGGTCAGCCGAAACCGCGCGCGATCCTTGTCAAAGGCAAACGCACCCAGATTTGTCACTAGCGCATAAGGCCCGCCAGGGCGGTAAACGCCGGGCGCACTGAGGCCCGGGGCCGAGATGAAATCGACCGTTTCAACCATCGTTCGACGTGTATGTTCATCGCGAAACAGGATCACCCGCGGCACCACGTAATAAAGAAAAGCCGAGCCGAAACTACCAGACCAGCGCACGGTTTGTTGCGGATACGCGCCAATGCCGACCAGGTTGATATTGGCCTGCCCGTCGATCTGCCCGCCCGACAGAAAAAACGCCCCGATCCGGCCTTGTGCGGCGCGATCAAACAACTCACCGGTGCCGTCGTTCAGGGATTGCAGATGCTCACTGTTCAGCACAGTGACCTGGGTTTCCCCGCCCGACAAGGCGCGCTGCAACAGGGCCGCCGACCCGGGGATGGGGGAGGACACGCCGACCGCCACATGCCCAATCCCGTCAAGCAACCGCGCGATCACGCAGATCAGCAATTCTTCGCTTTTGTAATCCATCTATTCCGCCGCTTTGCCGAAAGCCCCGGCCATATAGGTGGCAAACCCATCGTCGCTGCGCGCAGCAATGGCGTAATCCACCAGCGCTGGTTGATCCGGTGGATAACACCCTTCAAGCCCCAGCGGCCAGGCGCCGTTTTCGGCCTTGGCAATGGCACTGACATACAGCGCCGGGATGGTTGCGGGCGCGCGCAGCGGATCTTGCATCAAGTCGTCATCGGTGATCGCCTCAACCGTGATCAAGGTGGTCTTCGCGGCATGGGCCATCGTCATCATTTCGCGCATCTTGCCGATCCAGACATTGCCAAACCGATCCGCAAGTGGCGCGTGAAACAGCGCGATATCGGGCGTGATTGCGGGCAGCAGCACAATCGGATCCCCGCCATCGGCCATCGGATTGTCAATCACCCGATAATCCGGCCGGTTCGCCAATAAGTCCGAGCCGATCAACCCCCGCATCGGCATGAAAGGAATGCCCTTTTCCCCGGCCTGAAGGCCAGAAACCAGCGCCGGGCAAGTGGTGTCTTTCAGCCTGATCGCCCCGGATTTCACCGCCGCCACAAATCGCCCGGCCTGCCCTTGTTCATCAAGGGTAATGCCGGCACTTTCCATCACGTCAACGCAGCCCGCACCGATCAGCATATCCGCCTGAATACCCGCCGTCGGGGCCGCGATCAGGTGCAAATCCTTCACCCCACGGGCAATCAACGCGCGTGTAGCCGCCATCGCCACACCGCTGCGCGACACCGGGATCACCACGCTGGCCCCATCCGGCACGAGGCCGGTCAAGGCCTCAAGTTCAAGCTGTTTCATCGCACCCTCCGCCTTATCGGGCGCAGTATTGCGCGAAAGGCGGCCCTCGCCAAGGGGGATCAAAAGCAGCGTGTCGCGATTAACGGAAGTCACCTGCCCCCATGCACGGGCTATGCGTTGCAAACCCTGCCTCATGGGGCAGGTGCCCATATTTTATCTGTTAGACGCGCCACGCTTTAGTCCCCGCCGATGCCCAGATCAAACGCCTCACCCGGGAAGTATTTCGCCAGCCGGATATCGGCGGTGCGGGCGTGGCCCTCCATCCCTTCATGGCGGGAAATTCGGGCCGTCACGGGTGCCAGATCACGCAAGGCTGTCGTGTTAGCTTTCTGCCAAGTGACCATCTTCAGAAACTTCAAAACCGACAGCCCGCCGGTATAACGAGCAGCGCCCGAGGTCGGCAAAACATGGTTTGGCCCCGACGCCTTATCGCCAAACGCCACCGTCGTTTCCGCCCCCAAAAATAACGAGCCATAGGACCGCAACCGCCCCAGCCACCAGTCAGGATCAGCCGCCTGCACATGCAAATGCTCTGGCGCTTTCATGTCGGCACAAGCGGCCATTTCTTCGCGGTCCTTGCACAGGATCACCTCGGCAAATTGGTCCCAGGCGGCGCGTGCATTGTCGCGGTTTGGCTGGGGCAGGCGGGCGATGTGATCTTCCACCAACGCCAGAACCTGCCTCGCCAATGCCTCACTATCAGTGGCCAGCCAGACGGGTGAATTATGGCCGTGTTCGGCCTGGCCAACCAGATCGCAGGCGACAAACTCAGGGTCAGCGTCGGCATCGGCAAGGATCATGCTGTCGGTCGGCCCGGCGACCATGTCGATGCCGATATTGCCAAACAGCAACCGCTTGGCCTCGGCGACATATTGATTGCCGGGGCCGACCAGAATATCCGCCGCCGGGGTGCCAAATAGCCCGTCTGCCAGCGCGGCGATGCCCTGCACGCCCCCCAGCGCCAGGATGCGATCGGCGCCGCAATAATCCAGCGTATACAAAATCTCGTCCGGGATGCCGCCAGTGCGGGTTGGCGAGCAGGCCGACACATGCCGCACCCCGGCGGTTTTGGCGGTTGTCACCGTCATGATCGCCGAGGCGATATGGCTGTAGCGCCCGCCCGGCACATAACAGCCGGCTGCGTCCATCGGGATCAGGCGTTGGCCGGCAATCAGGCCGGGCCTGACCGCAACCTCAAAATCGCGGCAGCTGTCCAACTGGCCCCGGGCAAAGCTGACGATATTGTCATGTGCATACCGGATGTCGTCCTTCAGGCGTTGCGAAACGCGCTTGGCGGCTGCGTCCAACTGTTCGCGCGTTAACACGATTTCGCCGTGCCAACCGTCAAGCTGTTGGGCATATTGGCGGACTCGGTCCTCGCCCCCGGCGCGAATTTCGGCCAGCATTGCGCGCACGGTTTCGGTCGGGGCAGCGGCCTGTTCCAGGTGATCAGCAGCCGCAGTTTTCAGATATTGCATGATTGTAATCCTTGACCAAAGCCGGTCGGTAATTCACAGATTTCAAATCTGTGATGTTGTGGGGGACTGTGATGCGCGCCGTTAGCAAAGGAATTTCGCTGAAAGGCATCGCGATGTTTGAGGTGTTGGCCCAGACCGGCTCGATCGCACAAACCGCGCGGCGGATCGGTCAAAGCCAGCCCGCGGTGTCGCAGCAATTGCAAAAACTGGAGGCCAGTCTTGGGGTCCGTCTGGTCAATCACGACACGCGGCCGATGACCCTGACGGCCGCCGGGCGCGGGTTTCTGGCGCGCGCGCAGGAATCCCTGCGGCAACTGCGCCTCGCCCAGACAGAGCTTGAGCAGCTTGATCTCAGCCACCTGACCAGTCTGCGCATCGGGGTGATCGAGGATTTTGACAGCGAGATCACCCCAACTCTTGTCACCCGCCTGTCGCAGAACCTGTCCAATTGCGCCTTCAAACAGGTGTCCGGCCCAAGTCACGAGATGGCACGCAAGCTGGATGAACGCCAGCTTGATATCCTGATCGCGGCGGCCACAGATGATAATGCAGGTCGTTGGCGTGAATTTCGGCTGCTGCGCGACCCGTTCATTCTGGCGTTGCCGCAAGGGGTCGCGCTGGACCCCGATGCGCCGTTTGACAGCCTGCGTGGCCTGCCGTTTTTGCGTCAGGACCGCGAAACGCTGATCGGGCGGCAGATCGAGGCACAGCTTGCCCGCATGAAATTTGACCTGCCGAACCGGTTTGAAATCGGGCCGATCCAATCCTTGATGGGGCTGGTTGCAAACGGGTCGGGCTGGACGATAACGACACCCCTTAGCTATCACCGCGCGCAGCGGTTTCAGGCCCGCATTGCGGTGCATCCGCTGCCGATCCCAAAATTTGCACGCCGGATTTCCCTGTTCACGCGCGCTGCCTGGGCCGACAAGGTGCCCGGTGACATCGCTGACATGATGCGTGGATTGCTGCGTGAAACCGTGATCAAGGAGGGCATGGAAAAGATGCCTTGGCTTCAAGACAGCTATCGCGTGCTTGGCTGATCCGGGCATCACAGATGCCCCTCTGGCAGCAGGATATTGAACGCCGA
>Ga0307929_1002337_pt1 | contig 12416 bp, 15 predicted proteins | sample AceLakmetage1330_FD_203160 | JGI IMG/M metagenome (GOLD analysis project Ga0307929, IMG submission 203160) | Saline water microbial communities from Ace Lake, Antarctica - #1330 | ecosystem: Environmental > Aquatic > Non-marine Saline and Alkaline > Saline | place: Antarctica: Ace Lake...
CTGTAGCAAACTCATCTGCTTTTTTTTCAACTGGATCATCGCTGTGATCATTTATGTAGAGAGACTTTTTATTATCATTTATCACATGGCCAGCTTCATGAAAAAAAGAAAACCAGAATTTATCTTCACGTTTTCCCCTTAGGTTAATTATTATCATTGCTTTTTTAGGGGTTAACCATTTAGTCGCACCATTCCACGGGACTTTTGGCATCTCTGGTACTAACGACAGTGCGACTCCAGCCTGTGCACATATTTGGATCATCTGAGGAATGAACTCTTTAGGAGACTTGAGAGTTAAACTCCGTATCGTTTGCACCCCCTGTTTAAAAAGATTTTTATCAAAGGGTTTACATTGAATATCCATTGCAAGAATCTCTCCGATTCTAATCCATGTAGCGGCATGTCCTGGTTGAGATTCAAAGCATGAAGACCTCCGAGCCGCGACTTTTGGTTCAGCCCATATTTTTTCCCATGATGAAACACTACTCACTTCAAAAAACTTTAATACTTCCCTTAATTGGAGCGCTTTTTCACTTGATTTTTGAATCAACCCTCTCTTTGTTAATTCAGAAACCGGTATAGAGTCAAGCCAACTAATATCTGCATTTAAACGTTTTAGCTCTTTTATTGTTTCAATCTGCTCTCGATATTTTGATTCTAAATTATTCCAAAACCTGGCAGGAACACCTGTGACAAGCTCAAGTTTGTTTGCAGTTTCATAGTTAATGGGTTGATCACCGTTATATATTCGATTTATCGACTGAACAGTTAAGCCCGTCCTTTTAGACAATTCCTTTTGAGTCATCCCTTTGAATTCTATCGTTTCCTTTAATGTTTCCCCTGGAGGGATGGCATAATCAGGATTAAAACCATATTGTTTTTTTGCTTTTACCATATTTTCACCTTTCAATGGGTGTCTTCAATTTCAGTAATTTCAATTTGATCGATTTTTTCTTTATCCACCCCACCATCGTCTCTCATTGGAGTCGGTTCATTTGCTGGGATAAATAACAACCGGTATGGATGGTCCAGGTCTACTGAAAATTGTCCTTTTCGATTTCCTGAAAGTACATGAAGGCGAGGAGGTGGAAGGTATGAAATATCACTTAATGCTATCGCTGCACTTAATTCTGACAGTCTTTGCATAAGCTTTTCACCCCCCTTTGGTCCAAGCTCTTTAACTGCCGCTCTCTTTGTCGAGCAGATTTTTTGCAACCTTTTTGTCTTAAAGTATATATCCATAGATAGCCTACTGTCAATAAAAACATTAACATTACATGTTAGTCTTTTTAGTTAAAACATTCTATTTCAACATCATAAACTCATCATCCAGCCCACACCGACACACATCAATACGTGAAGAAACAAACAAAGCCATACTGCCTGTAATTGCTGGAAAAGCAAAGGGAAAGGTAGCCGGGTTTTGCATTAATGAGTCCAAACTTACCTTGCCATCAAGCAACGTATGCAGGGCTGATTCCAAAAGCAGCGTCGCAAACCGTACATCTGTAATCTCAAATTGATAACCGGATTTATAGCATCCTTTTTTCTATTTTATCTGGATCAAGAGAAACCAAAGTTGTACCAGCAGATTCGTAACGTCGTGCAACTGGCGATTCCTTTTTTTGATGATTTTGTTCTCAAGCCGCAAAAGCTCCCCACTGAAGAAGAGCAGATAAGACTATTATGGAAACAAAAAGGCAGTGATTATCCTTTCTGGCCCAGTCAGCTATCCGATGGTTCCATTCACTTTATATGCCTGGCAACGGCCCTGCTGCAACCGGAAGCACCTTCCACCATCATTATTGATGAACCGGAGCTGGGGTTACACCCCTATGCCATTGCGCTTCTTGCGTCACTGTTGCGATCGGCATCCAAACGAATGCAGGTGATTGTTTCCACGCAATCTGTGCCCCTGGTCAATGAATTTTCCATTGACGATTTGATCATTATAGAACGTGAACAAGAAGGGTCTATTTTCAAACGATATGATGAAAAGGATTTTAAAGGCTGGCTTATGGAATATTCTGTTGGCGAACTTTGGGAAAAAAATATTCTGGGTGGGATGCCGGGCCGAAACTCTGTTGTTCAGTCACCCCCAGGCGCTGGCTGAGGCCATCCAACAACCAGGACTTGCTGACTCATTTACACAGATTCGACAACACTTTGCCACCCCGGAGGAGATTAACGACAGCCCCCAGACCGCTCCAGGTAAACGCATCGAAAAACTTTACTATGCCTATGACAAACCCGTTCATCCCGTGCTGGCAGCACGAGAGATAGGGCTGGAGACCATTTGTCGAGAATGCCCTTTATTCAATGAGTGGATTACAAGGCTTGAAGCTTTGGTAAATGGGGGCGTTGCATGATTGCAGACAAGGTTACTGAAATTCAATTACTCCATGGAAAAACCCCAATCATATACCTTCCCAGCGTAGCCGCCAAGATTTAAGGGCGGTTGGAAAAGGAGCAAGTGCTTTGTTTATGCCTGTCACTTGCCGCCGTCAACTTTTTGAGCTTTCCGATGATATGGCAACGAAAAATTACTTTTTTCACGCCTTGCCTCCGGCTTTCAGGGCTGCTTCAATGCGCCCCTGGGTTGCCATTCGGCCAAGGCTGCCCCCGGCCATAAGCTTTGGCAGTTGCTGGATATCTTCCAACTGGGTCAGAAGACTGATCCCCGTATGATTGTCCCTGTGGGCAACCGCAATAAAGGGCAGCATTTTCGTTCCGGCAGCATCAAGCAAGGCCGGGTTATGGGTGCTTACAATCACATCCATGGACCGTTCTTTGCCCAGTTTTTTGAGCATTTCAATCAAGAAATGCGCCCTGGAAGGGTGCAAACCGTTATCCACATCTTCTATCACTAATAAACTTTTAGGCTTACGGGTTAACAAGGCCGTGACAATGGCCAGGTAACGCAGGGTTCCATCGGACATACCCCGGGCATCAATCTCATGGGATTCAGTCCCTTCCCACCCCTCCTCGCAATAGAGCATGGCATCGGTTTTAAACTTGCCCACCGGCTCTGCCCAGACTCGTTTAATATCCCTTTCCGGTAATTTTCTAAGATATTGGGTGAGGGTTTTTTCCAACTCATTACGAGATTCTTTTTCAATTCCGGCCAGAACACCGGCAATATTGGAACCGTCCGCCAGAAGGGTTTCTGAAAATGCGGTATAATCCCGCATATGACTTGGAATGGGATCAAATACGAATATATTCTTAAGCTGGGAGAAAACCTGCTGAATTCCTTCCTGGATTTCTTTGCGTAAGTCCATGGTTTCTGATTGAGAAAGAATGGTATAGGATCTGCTTAAATCTTTTCGTTTACCGCTGCCCTGGGCTCCAGTAGAAAAATAGGTCGGTAACTCCAGACTGGTTGATTCTTCCTGCTTGGTCACAAAAAGATTCTTTACCTTTGGTTGTCCCTTGCCTTTCCCATAGGTCAGCAAGGTTAATTCTTCCTTGAAAACCTCGACTTTGGTGCCGTTTATCTGTATGGCCAAGCCATACCGGTATTCCTGGGAAGCCTTCACGCCGTCAACCAGAATTTCCAGGAAAAACCGGGTCTCGGGCTTACGGCAGACCCATTCCAAGCCCCCCCACAGCAGAGGCAGGTTCACATCCCCGTTAATGGCCTGGAAAATCCCCACACCGGCACTGACCCTGTTCAGAAATAAGAATGCCTCCAGCAAATTGGATTTTCCACTGGCATTGGTTCCGATGAGAATGGTCAACGGATCTATATAAAGAGCTGACTCCTCAAAACTTTTCCAGTTCTTTAACTTTAATTCCTTGATCATGATGCCTCCTTGCCCTTTTCCCCTGCCGCCTTTTTTTCAGTCAAAGTAAGATGCTTTTTTCAAGTCGATTCCGAAGTTTTTTATCCAAAGGCAGCGTAAATTATTTCTCCAGTCTTGCGTAACGAACCGGTTTGGTCAGCTTTTTAATTTTTTTCTCTTCAAAAGCCTTCTTCAGCCAGATGTTCAATTGGGCCTTTTGAAGATCCAGTTTTTCAGCCAGATCCGTTGCCGATGCAGGTGAAGATAATTTGTCTAATATAACAGGCAGAATAAGGTCATAAACCAATGATCCGGGAAGAGAGGCTTCTTTTTCCGATTCAGATTCGTTAAGGGGTGCGTCCTCGCTTACCTCTTTTTTTATCACCTTATCCTTTTCTTGCACAACTGGTTGACTAAGGTGAGACACCTGATCAAATAAAGTGGCGTTATCCTGTTCTTGTTTATTCACAAACAATTTGGCAGCTGAGTTTAAAATCGAATGCAGATTTTTTGATGACAGGGGTGCTGGCCATTGAACGGCGCCTACATCCAAAAGTTTTTTGTTTCCCTTTGGAACTGTCTCGTCAATGCGAATAAATACAGGAATGGAGGTTTCCCGTTTCAACTCTTCTGTGGCACCGGCCCAGGTACCTCCTTTTTTATGGTCTGAACTGACCACGAGGGCAAAATCCGCCATGGCGTATATGAGTTTATTCCGCCCCATGGCGGCCCATCCCTTGAAAGGGGCTTCTGGATGATAGGGGGAAATCAACAAAAGTCGTTTAGCCGCAATGGCTTTTCTAAATATTTTACCCAGGCTCTTTTTCAAAAGATTGTCAGCCATAATACCGATGGAGGTACCGCCCGCATCCAGGGCAGATTCCATTGAGACCTGATCCACCCCTCTGGCTCCACCGGACACAACAGGCATTAAATTTTCAGCACAAGATCTTGCCACTTCCCGGGTAAAGATTTCCCCTATGGTATCCACATTCCTGGAACCCACCATGGCAAGGCCGCCCCCGTGCAATAAGGATCGTTCTCCCACCCCAAACAGCAGCGGCGGGGCCTTTTCCTTTAAATGTTTTTTATACCGGGCAGGATAATCCGGATCGCTCCTGGAAATCACCCAAATGCCGTTTCGCTGCCAGTTCTCCACGGCAAACCCCAATTGGGTTCCCCGGCCTAAAAGGGTGTCCAGTCTGTTTTCATCCAAACCAGAACCTGATGCTGCCTCCTTAATATATGCCGGGTCCAACAAAGATGAAGGTCTTAAGCTTTTTTCCATAAGCCAGCGCACCAGCCGAGTGTATTCAGTCTGACTCAAGGGATTTACAGATGCTTTTTTCCCTAAAACACCACAAAGCAGGATAATGGCTTTAGTATCTTCTGTTAACATGCCTGTCATTAATCCGTCCTTATTAATCCATTCTTGGTGAATTTAGTGCCAAGATGATTGGGTAAACCGCTTCACAGCCTGCCTGGCGAAGAAGGGCCGAAGCAACGGTCAGTGTCCACCTGGAGTCCACCATATCATCCACCAGAAAACAGGGCATATAAGGCTTCTGATCAAGATTAACCTGAAACACCCCGTCCAGGTTCCGGGCCTGTTGGTAACTGTTTTCCATCGTTTTCTGCTGGGGGTTATCCATAACTTTCTCAATGCATGCCACATAAGGAAGCTCCAATTCTTTTGCCAGCCGTTCCGCAAAATCAGGAACCAGGGTAGGATGATTTTTTGAAGGGATACAGGTGATCCATCCCGGTTTTTTTTCAGGAGCCCACTGTCTGATCATTTCTACACAGGCAGCAACCAATTCATCGGAGAATTGGCCATCTTCATATTTGCCTTTGTGGACCAACTGTCCCCAACCGGCATCCCGCCATAAACTCAATGCCCTGCCTTCCTCTGCCTGCATATCTGGTTTAATGTTTCCAGAAAAACCATATGTATGCATTGGAGCAAATGCCGGCCATTGTTTTCTGGTCTGGATAGGCTGATAACTCCTTCTGAGATAAATGGCAGCCCGGTTTGCTAAATCATCGTCAAAGTCTTCAGATAAAAGCAAAGCAGGATTACAATTAACGCACTTCCCACAAGGACTTGGATCCGGATCATCTAAGGCTTTAGCCAAAAATTCCATGAGGCACCCCTTATGACTCATGTATGCCTGCATTTGTGTTTGCTCCTGCCTGCGGATAGCTGTGATGGCATCCACGGAGGCTTTATCAATTTCATAGTCAACCGCAGCTGCAGTGGCGAGCCATTTGCTTCCAATCTTTGTAATAGGTGACGGGGATTCAACCGTAAGAAATTTGATTATTTTGTCTTTGATTCGTGATTCACTCAGATTTAATATTGTTTGTAACTCTTTTATTGATAGTCCTGCATCTGATTCCTCTAATGCATTTAATAATGCGCTGACATCTTTTTGCGGAGGAAATGCGCTGCGAATAAAAAAATCGGCGATATGATCGTCTTCTTCCCCGCAAAGCAGGATGCCATAGGCGCTATCCACAGCCCGTCCTGCCCGGCCCACCTGCTGATAATAATGTACCACGGAAGCGGGTCTCTGGAAATGAATGACAAATCCCAGGTCCGGCTTGTCAAACCCCATACCCAGGGCCACGGTTGCGACCAAAACCTTGATCTCATTCTTCTGTAATTTTTGTTCCAGCTCTTCTTTTAAGGACGTCTTGCTGTCTTGCCCCGGTAATTTTGAGTGGTAAGTTTCTGCGTTAATATCATTTATTCTCAGCCACTGGGCCACCTGCTCAGCATGCCTGATTGTTAAAGCGTAAATAATACCGCTGCCTTTAATCTGGGGGATTGTTTCTGCCAGCCAGGCCATCCGGGCTGCAGGGCTTGGCATATTGATATTCTGAAGTCTAAGGCTTTCCCTTACCAGAGGTCCTCGGACCGTTTTAATACCAGCACCCAGCTGGAAAACAATATCATTCACCACCCGATCATTTGCCGTGGCCGTGGTTGCCAATACCGGAATGTTTGATGGAATGGCCTGGATTACCCTGACAATCCTGCGATAGTCTGGCCTGAAGTCATGTCCCCAGTCAGAAATACAATGGGCCTCATCCACAACAAACAAACCGATCCGCTCTGCAATGGTGGATAGGATATTGTTACGGAAATCATCATTGGCAAGACGTTCCGGAGATATAATCAGCACATCAATTTTATTCTGTAGAACTTGTTTTTCTATTTGGTCCCATTCACCCTGGTTGGCACTATTAATGGTCGTTGCTTTCACCCCGAGTTTAGCCGCCGCCTCAATCTGATTGCGCATCAAGGCAAGCAAAGGTGAGATCAAAAGTGTGGGCCCGGAACCTTTTTTACGCAAAAGACGGGTTGCCAAAAAATAGACCACGCTTTTCCCCCAGCCGGTCCGCTCCACCACGAGCATTCTCTCTCTGTTTAAAAGGCCTTCAATGCTTTCCCACTGACCATCTCTAAAATCAGCATCTGGATCGCCCAAAGATTTTCTTAAGATTTCCAAACCCGATTGCTTCATATGATCACCGGCCCTTTTTTGAGCTTTTCAATTAAGATCTCTTTTGCTTTGGAAAGCCAGGCATCCACATCATCTCTGGTTTTCAGGACCTGGCTTGACAGTCTTACTTTCTGAATCGCAGGCTCCATAATCCTGGCTGCATCCAAAAGAAGAGATTCAAAGTGGGACGACATGGCCGCAACCCTGTCTTTAAAGGCCACAAGAGGCAGATTATCAAGTGTCGCTAAAACAGATTTTGTTGAGTCGACGTTGATTGTGGGTTTGTTGGCCTCAAGCAGTTGTTGGGCGGATCTTAATTTAAATTTTTGATCTGGATCTAATTGTTGCCAATTGTCATCCTGTTCAAGGATCGAATTTCCCTCGTAACTTCCTGGAAGAAATATAAGCAACCGGCCTTTTGCAAATGGGGCCAAGCTGTCAACAACATCTTTGACTTTCAGGAAACCAAAAAGTGACCCCACGCAACTCAAGGCAACAACACAGTTGTTTGATTTTGCCCATGTACCCATTCCACCTCCTGTGGCGTTAGTAAATTTGGAAAAAATACTTCCATGATATTTCCAACCCTTTTAAAGACAATCCATCCTCTTGTGGAAGCCACTTCTGCAAGTTCTATTAATTTTTCCACTGGGCAATCAAGGATTTTTGAATAATCTGTATGGAAAAGTGCCTCCCCCCTGACACCTGATAAATACCCCAGTAACAATGCATAGGAGACAGCTCCAGGAAGTTGGGTGCACTATGGAACGAATCTTTTTTATCCGCCCTGTCAAATGACCGGATTGGGTCCAGGTGGAATTAATGTTCCGGACAATGGATTCAAGTGTTGCCTTACTAAATCGTTCAGGTTCATTTTTTTCTATATATTCCTCAAGGATTTTTTTGTCAACGACTTGCCCGCTTGAATAAAAATATATAAACGGCAAGCTCGCTTTAAAGATGGCATCTCTGGCAATTGTACACAATAATGCCAGTAATTGCCTTGAATCTGTATCTCGATTCCAAAAAAAACAACAGACTCTTAAACAGAGTCTTTTCAGGATCAAGGGAGTACGTACCCGAGCATATACTCCTCAAAATAAAACTCATAAATATCAATGATATATCTCTGTGAAATACCGAAAAACATATGCATGGGTACTTATAAACTTTTAAGATGCCTTGATGATATTTTTCGTGTTTGCCCGGATTTTTTCCCAAGACAATTTTCTTCCTCAATGGCTTTTACATATTCAATTTTCAACGTGGGGTTATTCACATGTTCCAAAAGTATTGTCAGGTCGGTCAACATCATTGTACGGGCCAGATGCGCACCCCCTTTTTCAAAACCAAACCCCAAATTAATCAAATTATTTTTGCTCATTATATCCATCACCTGCAGCCCCACCTTTTCTCACCCATGCATCGACTTCAGCCTTCTTGAATTTCCAAAGCCGTCCTATTTTATTAGCAGGCAATTTTTTTTCACGTATCCATTTGTAAACGGTATCACGCTTCACTCCAAGATAAATCCCTATTTCATCCACGGACAACCATCTGTCTTCCATCATTGACCCCGTATTTTTTAGCAATCGATAACATCTTAAATTGAGTTCATTATAGAATAGGCTATATTAGGTTAAAATCAGTTAAAGATAAAGAGTTTATATATTAAGATTAAGCCTAAATCAGGGGTTGATCATAAGATAGGTCAATATACGAAAAACAAATTCACACCCATCATAAACCACCGTAATAATAGTCTTTGTTTTTGTATTCTAAAAATCCAACAGCAAGGTGGCCGACGTTATGATCAAGCCCATAATTCTCCTGCTATAGACGAGTAGCAGATAGCCACAAATACGCTCTCTACGGGAACCCCTGAGAGATCACCGATGCCATATGAAAAGGTTTGAAGTGTAATGTGGCCGTGGACAGTGTTAAAGTGTAGATATAGTCTTAACCCAATAACCCATTGGTTATTTGACAACAGTACCTATTTGCGGTACTGTTTTTTGTAAGGATCATGTAAAAGCTGGGGGGGGGGGAATAAAATGAAAGCAACAACAGCAAATGAGTTTCGGAAGAAGCTGAAATATTATGTAGATATGACCATTGAAAATCACAAACCTTTGAGAATCAATCGTCGCAATGGACAGAATTTTGTAGTTCTCAGTGAATCGGACTGGAAAGCAATTGAGGAAACATTATACCTGAATCAGTTTGCCGGTCTTGTTGAGAGTATTCACGATGCTGCGGCAGAATCTTTGGATGAAGGTACCACCCTTGAGGAACTTGACTGGTGAGTTGGAAGGTTATCTTATCAAAAAAAGCAGTTAAGGATTCAAAAAAAATTAAAGCTGCGGGACTTAAATCCCAGACTGAAAAATTGCTTTGCCTGCTGTCAAAAGATCCACTTCAGTCACCGCCAGCTTATGAAAAACTGGTTGGCAACCTCAACGGATTTTACTCCCGACGTATCAATATTCAACATCGATTAGTCTATGATATCGATAAAACCGCTCGAATTGTGCATGTACTCAGGATGTGGACGCATTATCAATAATTCCGATCCCGCACACTTTTTTCATAGATTGCCACGTTTGTGTTTTGTTAATAAAGCATCAGAGCGGCCGATACCATCTTTTCCATTTTGTCTGGATAGTAACCCAAGCCTAAATCCTGATAGACCTTTACAACAACCATCATTATTGACAACTGCTCATATCAAAGGTCTTTACAATAAGATCATTTTAATTTGATCGATCCCTGTTGAGGTAAAAGTAAATGGTTACAAAGCAAATAATAGTGGCCCCCGGAGCCAGAATTGAAGTCAGAGATGCAGAATGGCTGGTACGCCGGGTGGACAAAACGGAAACAAATGGCCAGGCCCTCCACGTTGTGGGCATGTCTGAGCTGGTAAAAGGCAAAGAGGCCATTTTCCTTTCCGATGCCGAAGACAGAACCCCAAACAAAATAACGCCAGCGAGTAAAACTCTTTATTGCCGACAACAACTGCTTTGGCATTGATATGAACCCCGTGGCCGTGGAGTTGGCCGAGGTTAGTCTCTGGCTCAACGTCATTGCCGATGGTGCCCATGTGCCCTGGTTCGGTAACCAACTGATTTGCGGTAATTCCCTTATCGGTGCCCGCAGACAGGTGTTTAAAGCCGAACTTATTGGCAAGCCCAAGCGGGGGAATCCCACCTGGCTCACCTCCGTGCCGGATCGGGTCATGCCGGGGAAAGAAAGACCCCAAGGATCCATTTACCATTTTCTCCTTCCGGACAAGGGCATGGCAGATTACACGGACAAGGCGGTAAAAACCCTGGTTTTCCAAAACATGGCGGCGGTAAAACGTTGGAAAAAGGAATTTATCCGCCCCTTCTCTCCTGGAGAGATCAAACAACTTGTACGACTCTCCGAGGCCGTGGATGATCTTTATAAGGAGCACGTAAAAAAATCCCAGGAATTGCGAAAAATGACCCGGGATCCCATGGATATTTACGGCCAGCCCCCGGAGACCGGCAACGCCACCAGTGTCCAGCAAAAGGACCGCCTCTTTGGAACGGAGCAGCTCTCCCAGGGGCTTCGAAACTCCACCCCCTATAAACGCCTTAAACTTGCCATGGATTATTGGTGCGCCCTGTGGTTCTGGCCTTTGGAAAAGAAGGATCTCCTTCCCACACGGGATGAGGCCATCGGGGATATGATGAATATCCTTTTGGGGGGGTGTTTCAAACGACGCCCGGAATTCAGCTTTTTTTGGATCTTGATATGCCCGAGGAAAAAAAGAAGCCCGTGCAAGAGGAGCTTCCCTTCAGCCCCGACCTGGGCATTGTAAATGTGGATGATCTTACCCTGGATTTTCCCCGCCTTAAAGAGGTGGCAAGGATTGTAGACCGCCAGCGGTTTCTCCACTGGGAGCTTGAGTTTGCTGATATTTTTGAAGATCATGGGGGCTTTGATCTTATATTGGGGAACCCGCCCTGGCTCAAGGTGGAGTGGAATGAAGATAAGTTTATTCCAGGTATTAAATCAGAAGATGGGAAGTGGAGTGTTATAGGGCACTCGAGTCAAGTCATTCAGGTTACGATAAAGGAGTTAAAGACCGGCACCGTCACCAAAACCTTTATGGACGACACCCTGCCCGGCGGTCCCACAGAACGGACCATCACCTATGTGGCCCCCTTTGACCGGTGCAACCGGGAGGAGGACTATGAAATCGCCTGGGATGCGTTTAAATCAAGACAGGAGAAAGCAAAATAATGGTTTTGGGAAAAAATACAAAAAGAAAAAACAGGAGATCTTTATGAAAAAAGAACCATTATTTAAACATCTTGAAACACAAGAGTACGCAAAGCTGCTTGAACTGTTAAGCTCGGCTTTTGAATTTATGGATACCCATCAAAAACAAAGAGTTCAATGTTCAGGTTTTTCTTACCACCCAAAGCAAAGAGTGTATTGATGCCTTTGTTAAAACCATACCCGAGGATGAAATCCAGGACTTTGCATTTCATGCCCTTGTTCGACCCAATGATGGTCAGGTCAAGGTGAGGCAATTTGATGGCAAGTCATTTGCAAAGCTTTTACAGGCAGCAGACATTGATCTTCGGAGGGCTCAATGAATACAGATATAAACGCTCTGATCATTTTTTGCGAAGGCCCACACGATTCGGCCTTTGTCAGGATGGTGCTGAAAAAAATAATGCGCTATTCTGCTACCCACTTAAGGCGGGACAGCCTTTAAAATCAAGCGTCTTAGCAACCAGGGTTTTAGGGGTTGAAAGCTAATCATCCACATAAAAAGCCTTGAGTATATCCAGCCTTAAGTGGGTAGCCGTTTGATCTGTCCGTCATCAATTTCAGCAACCCACAACTCACTTGAATATTCCTGCTGTCAGGCCTTTCCAGTTGCCTTTGCAACACTTGGAAAGAGCCGCAGTTCCGTGTGGGGCAGAAACTGGGCCTTAATGAATTCATCCATGAACCTTGTGGATGAAGAGAAATCCACGTAGGTCATGGCGTTGGAGATGACCAGGGCCTCTTCCCTGAAGTCCCTTGAAAGCAATCCCATGTAGGCACCGGCAATGGATGAGTTGCCCATGTACCGAAATTTACT
>Ga0307929_1002339_pt1 | contig 12414 bp, 10 predicted proteins | sample AceLakmetage1330_FD_203160 | JGI IMG/M metagenome (GOLD analysis project Ga0307929, IMG submission 203160) | Saline water microbial communities from Ace Lake, Antarctica - #1330 | ecosystem: Environmental > Aquatic > Non-marine Saline and Alkaline > Saline | place: Antarctica: Ace Lake...
TGTCATGCGTTAATGAGAGTTAATGGAGAACCGGTTTGATGAATGTGTTAGTGGTTGGCGGGCATTGTCAGAATAAGGGAGCCCAGCTTATGTTGCTTGCTGTTGAGCATGCCCTAAAGCGGTGCAATCCATCGATAAAAGTATTTGTGACTCCATTGGCGGGCCAATGGAAGGTTTTAAAAACGATGGGATATGAGATTTTCCCTTTCCCTTTGCCTCATATTGGTTCGAGATTCTATGCGCCAATGATGAAGGTTCCTGGTGCCAAAGATATTTTGCGCGGTACGTTGCGAAAGATGGATGGGGTACTGGATATTTCAGGATTTGCCTATGGAGATCAAATGGGGCTTCGGGCGGTCCGGAATGCAAGTTGTTTGACCTCGATAATACATGGCATGAACATTCCATTTATCCTCATGCCTCAAGCTCTTGGCCCTTTTGAATCCCCGGCGTTGCGGGATGCTTTTGTGAGGTTTTCTTCTGATGCAGATTTGATTTTTGCCCGTGATAAAACTTCATTTTCCCATGTTGTGTCTACGATTGGTCAATGTCCTAAAGTACGCCAGTGCCCTGATTTTACATTGGCATATAAGCCGGACGGATTGGGGCGAAAAAATGTTTCTGGGATGGATCCATATAGCTGTATCGTTCCTAATATTCGCATGTTGGATCAGGGGAAATCTGCATGGGCGGGCCGCTATTTGCGGTTGCTCGCTGATACGGCGAATCATCTGTCAAAAGTGTATGGCCACAGGATTGTTCTGGTTGTCCATTCTGCCGGTCCCGGGGATCTAAAGCTCGCCCGCAAGTTGCAAAATATGATGGATGTTCCCTGTGTACTGGAAAGTGCTAGCGATCCAGGCCGGCTGAAGAGTGTCTTGGCAGGCAGTAACTTGGTCGTCGGATCAAGATTTCACGCGCTCGCCTCTGCCCTTTCCTGTTCGGTGCCCAGCATTTCTCTGGGTTGGTCTCACAAATATGATGAACTGTTTTGTGAATATGCGATGGACGGCTATTCGTTTTTGGATCCGTCAGGTTATTCCGTTAGGGTTTTGGATAAGTTGTTGAGTGCGGAGGTTTATCATTCGTGTTGCGCGACATTGGATGAAATCAATCGTAAGGTGCGGAAGCAGGTTGAAGATATGTGGCAATCTGTGGAGATGGCTATGGCGAAGGTTTAATGGGCGCTTTCGGCATTGCACTGGCTATTTAGGGCCATGATGCGCTCAAGTCTTGAGTTTTGTCTTATAGAATTCAAGCCAAGCTGTTCCGATTGACTCGTTGGAAAACATTTTCAGTGCATCTTTTCGGGGAAGTTGCTGTTTGCGCCTGATGGCGTATGCATTTTTCAGTGCCTTTATCCATGCGTCTAGTTTCAATGGAACTTCCTGTGCCAGTTCGCGGGGAAGAAATTCTGTTACACCAATGTGAGGTGATAATAGGCAGGGGGTTCCACTCGCCACACTTTCCACTGCCACAATGCAGAAATTTTCATCGAATGATGGGAGCGCGAACAGATCTGCTGCGGCCAACCAATGGCATCGTTCGCGGCCTTTGGCAAAGTCGATGAAGGTCAATTGGCTTTCAATATTGAGAGACTTCGATAAGTTAATCAGGATGTTTTTCTCTTGCGGCTCCGGAGGGCCGATAAGGATCAGTTGCGCAGTTGAGCCCAGTTGGGCCTGATGGAATGCCCGTATAAGAAAGGATAGGTTCTTCTGTTTTCCGAGTCGGCCTAGATGAACGATATAGAAGCCTTCCTGATCAAGTTTGAGGTGCTTTCTACTTTCTGTCCGGGATGGAGGATCTTCAAAATCACTGAGGTTTACCGGGTTGGGGATTTTGATAATTCGTTGGGCTAGTTGGGCGGCCCTCCATGAGGTTTTGGCCTCCCAGTCAGCCGTGACATGAATGGCAAAAGCATTTTTGATGTTCCTTCGTTCAAATATCCAGAATAGCAGTTTTTTAAGTAGCGGACGTCGGGAAAAATGGTAATCACCATAATGGCTGCGGCAACTGATGATATAGGGTACCTGCCTGGAGCGGGCGATTAGTCCTCCTATAAATGTTGTTAGATTCCATCCTCCGTTCAGATGAATTATATCGAAGGATGATGCCCTTTTCCATAATTCCCATAATGCTCCAGGGAAAAGTCCAAGAACACTCGGCCCCCATAATCTGGAAATAAAAGTCTGGCACTGGTCAATTCCGAGCTCATTCGGAGTGAAAGGATATTGCTTGTTATAGCCGGCAAAAAGAGTGACGTGATGGCCGGAATCCTTAAGTGCAAGGGCTTGATGCGAGACTGATCGCGGGACTCCGCCTCCCAGACTGGAAAGGCAACCGCCAACGATGGCAACTTTATAGTGTTTATTGTTCATTCTATTCTGGAGGAAACAGAGCCGTTAGTCGTTCCGCCATCCATGAGTTGTAAGGTGAGTCGGATAAGTTGTTTGAGCCTCATATCCGTATTTCTTAAGAACTCCTTCTATAAAAGATGATGTGTTTTGCCCGTTAACGATATGATATGTAGCAATCATTACCTGTGCTTTATTGGCTTCCAGTGTTTTTTCACAACCCTGTATGGCTTCGATCTCGGCACCTTCGATGTCCATTTTGAGGACATCGATCTTTGAGATCCCCAGTTTATCGAGAGCGTCGTCAAGTCGGGAGACATCGATAGTATCCCCCGTGTTATCTTCAGAAACAGATGCTGAGAATCCTGTGATTCCGGATAGGTTTAATGTCGTATTTTTATTCCACAACCCTTTTGGAACAATAATGGCATTATCATATTTTTCACGCCTGAGGTTTCTCTCAAGAATGGCTCGGTTATGAGGTGTGGGTTCGAAGCAGATCACTTTTCCGGTTGCGCCGACTTGTCGTGATGCCCAGATTGCATAATCGCCCGGGTACGCGCCCGCATCGACAACAACATCTCCCTCTTTGAGTTGATACATCTGTTCGTACCCTTTAATAGGAGATAGGTTGGAGATCGACTCAGGGATGATCGGGTTAAACGATAAGAAATAGCGAATGTCGTTTTTGATCGGTATTTCCGGAAGTTTTTCGAATAATTCAGATAGTTTCATAAGTCCATTTCGTATTTGTTCGAGAAGAATTCACTATTTAGGTTCTTTTTTCTATTCGGTTCAATTCTTTTTCCAGGCGGTTCGTGTCTACACGGATATTGGCCCATACATAGTGAGCATCAATTTGTTGTCGCAGTACGCGCTCTGCTTCTTTGCCAACTAATGCTGTATATTCGAGTTTGCAGATGGCAGAGAGTTGTTTGAAGCAGGGGTTTAGGTAGTAGGGCGAGAACAGTTCTATGATCTGGGTGCCCGGTTGGCAGTATGCGAGGTTAGTCAGTTCTGCTCCGTGGGGGGATATAATGACATCTGCTGAAGAAAACGTTTCCATTTGTTTTGCCACGGTCATTTCCCCAGGGTGAATTATTTCAAAGCCGTGTTGTTCGAGCAGGGGAAGGATTTTATCCTCATTCAGAATACGTCTTCTCCGCGAACCGGAGCGGGAAATATAGATTCGGCGACGGTTGTGTTTTGTCGAGGTCATAAAGCTTCGTACAAAGCGTAAACCATCAGGAGATGGCAGTCCGGTAATTCCGGCAAACGAAGGAACAATCAGCTCTTTCGCCTCAATGTGGTGTTCGGGAGAGGCGGGGATAATCTTATTTTCCGGGATGCCCAGCATGTCGAGCCACTCGAGGTGGAACCGGCTGCGGTTGTCGACATAGTAGCCGTCGATTTCGTCATCCATGTCTTGAAGCAGACTGAGGCGAGGCAGGGAGTCGAGGGTCCAGTGAAAATAATTATTGCTCCCTGGTGACGTGATCACGGCAAGTCGGCCTTCAAATCGTTCCGGTTGAGGAACGCGGCGTTCGCTAAGCAGGTGGTGAAACTCTTGCTTGCGGTGAAAGTCGGTCGTTGTTTCGGAAATGATGTCGTTGCCCGCGCCAATTACGGTGCCATCACCTAGCACCCTTCCGTTATTTATTCGTAGTACAAAGGTTTCCGGAAACTCCACCTGTTTCTGCTTTTCAATTAGGGGGCGAGCGGCTTTTGGTTCAACTTCGGTTTGAGGAAACGTGAAGAGGAACGCATCATTTCCCTTCTCGTACATGCAGGAGTCGTGGTGCCTCTCCTGATAGTCACGGATTCCAGTGATCGAGGTCGGAGCGGGGTGACGGTAACGAATGATATTTTGCAATACGCTCAGTTGCATCCGCCCTTCGGAAAGAGTCCTGAAGAAAGAGTCACCAACCTTATATTTATTAAGATAACTCATAGAGCCTTCTGTAGTAAGTTGCGGGCGGTCTGTGCGTTGAGTTCAATTCCGCTTATGGTCTTGCTGTCTTTAAGGATAGTTTTCCCCAGTTGTTCCCGTTCATTGGGGGTCGTGGCCATGCGGGTCAGTTTGTTCGTAAATTCTACAGGATTTTCGGCAGAAAACAGGAAGCCATTGTCCCCGTCCTTAATCACTTCGGCAATGCCATGGAGGTTGACGGCGAGGATGGGTTTCCCGCAGGCCATTTCGTGGGCGAGGGTATCGGTCATATGGAAATGGTCGGTATCCTGACCAATACGCATGACGAGGCCGATGTCGGCGGAGGCGAGCGCGTTGTTCAGATCCTCTTCTGTCGGGAGCCAGCCGGTGAAAACAATGCGGTCAGCGATCTCCAGCGCGGACGCCAGTTGCTTGAGATTGTCCATCTCCGGTCCGTTCCCAATCAGCAGATATTTCAGGTTCGGAAGCTCTTCTTTTAATTCTTCCAACCTTTGGAAAACCCAGTCGTTGCCTTTGTTTGGATGCAGGATGCCGTGGTGGCTGAGAACAATGTCGGTTTCGGTGAATCCGAGTTTTTCGCGGGTGGCGGCGCGGGTGGCTTCGTCGACCGGGTGGAATTTGGTATGATCAACCGGATTGCGGTAGAGGTGCATGACCTTTTTGGGGACTCCGCGTTCTGCCAGGAATTCCTGCGTGTAGAGCACTTTCGTAAAAATCAAGGGAAGTTTTTCCCATGCGGCAAAGTCGATCCGTTCAATCAGATCCCGAAGCCAGTAGAGTTTTGGATGGCCTTCCGTGTAGATGCGGGCGAAAAAGTCCATCACGGTGATGGCGACGTTCCCTCCGAAGAATAGGCGAAGGATGGGCGCTGTGAGCGGCACCGTTTCATCGTTCCAGATCAGTTGGGTTCTATTCATGCGGCAACGGATTCCAATGATTGGAAGCCAGAGGTACCACAGAATGGTCTTTGTGAATTTATCGGAAGGGTTCGCCCGGTTGAACCGATAGGGCAGTTCGTGCATCCGAACCTTGGAGCGCAGACCGGGATCTTTTACTTCCGTGGTCCTCGGGCCATAGAAATGGATCTCTGCATCGGTGGAAAGGGTTTCGATAATACCCGGTACAGCATGTCCGCCGCAGCAGATCCAGCCTTCCAGTCCGTAGCGGTGGATAAAGGCGACTTTCTGTTTAGAGGAGTTCATGAGCCGTCAAATCTAGATAAATGTGACGAGAGTGTCATTCTTAAACGATAATGGGTTCTACTCGCTGGGAAAGTTGGTTAGACTTTTTGTTTTCTTTATGGAGGTTCTGTATGAAGTTTTTCAGCGGGTGGATCGTCGTGTTAGGTTTGTTGGCGGGGGGATGTTCTCATCAGGAGAAGTGTTCTGTTGAGCATGTCAATTTGGAGCTATTGCTTTCACGAATGACGAACCTGAATACGTTTGCTCAGGCTCCGCTGGGCGATTCGTTTCTTGAGAGCTCGTATGACCGCACGGGTGGGAATCAGGATTGGGCCATCTACACCCACGCCCAGCCAAATGGACGTGTGACGATTTTTGAAGCAGAAGGCCCTGGATATATCTCCCGTTTCTGGATTGCCAGTTTCGCGGCCGAACGCTGGTTATTTTTCTTCGACGGAGAAAAAGAACCTCGGCTGGATTTGGAAAAGGACGAGCTGTTCGGCGACCGATTTCCGTTTGTCGCGCCAGTAGCCGGACAGTCCGGAGGCGGGCGCTACTCTCTTCTTCCCATTCCGTTCAGTAAAAGCATCCGCATAGAGATGGTGCCTTCCGGGCTGAAGGCAACAGACCGAAACTATTTCCAAATCAATTACACCCGCTTAACCCTCAATTCCGAGGCCGTTGAGAGTTTCCCCCGGGAGTTATCGTCGGCCCAGAGTAACTGGGTTGTTGCAGTTAATGATGCTCAAAATGGAGTCGATGCGGGTCAGAAACAGAGGGTGGCGACTTGCCTTGCCAATGCGGAATCTCAAACGCTTGCGCCGGGCGGGTCGGCGGCGTTCTGGGAAGATGATGGCGACGGTGTTTTGGAGACATTCTGCATTCGGATCGACGATCCTTCTGCATCCGATGTGATGAGTCGTGAGCTTTTGCGCAAGGTGCGGGTTCAGATGTTTTGGGATGGCTCTGAGCAACCCAGTGTGGATGTTCCTCTCGGCGACTTCTTTTGCAATCCGCTTTACTATCGTTCCTTCTCCTCCATGCCGCTCGCGCAGCTCGACGGAACATTTATCTGCCGTTTTCCTATGCCCTACAAAAAAGGTGCGCGCTGCGTGTTGATGAATACTTCGAAAATTCCGATCTCGGTTTCAATGGGTGCCCAGGGCAATCGCGAAAGTGCGGGCGAGTTGACTCGTAAGTTCCACGCCGTTTGGCGCGCGCAGAATATTTCAGGCATTCCATTCCAAATGATGAAAACCTCCGGCGCGGGTCATTACCTCGGTTGTTTCCTCTCTGCGGTAGGGCAAGATGGATCTTGGACCATACTCGAAGGGGACGAGATTCTTCGTCCGGACCCGGAATTTCAGCCGCCTCAATTTGGAACCGGCCTCGAGGACTACTTTAACGGGGCCTATTACTACAACAGCTTATTTGATCTTCCATTCCACGGGCTCATCGAAAAAGGCGCCATGCGCACCGACCAGTATCGTTTCCATATGCTGGATGCGGTTTCCTTCCGTGAATCATTCGAGTCGGAGATCGAATTTGGTGATCGCAATCGGGCCAAAGGAACGATGTCGAGCGTTGCCTATTGGTACGCAGAAAAAGCGACGCCCGCTCCCTTTCCCGCCGCCCAATCCTACCTTCTCGCTCGTCCCGGTGATCGTTTTGAACTGCCGGGGCTAATGGCCCCGTTTTTCTTGTTAGAGCGCGAAGGGTTATATGCAGATGCCGCATCCCGAATGGAATTCTTTGCGCAGCGGCATCACAAACAGCCGTGGAGCGATATCCTCAAAGTTCGAGCACTGGGCTATCGTGAAAAAGTTGCCGGATTCAATTCCGTTAAAGCGGACTATGAAAAATTAGCTAAAAGCTCCTTTGCTCCCGCTGCGCGTGCGGCAGCGGATCAACTCTGGCTGCAAGAAGATCCCGCGAACGCCTTGCTGGGGATTCATGCCTTGGGCAAGTATCGGCTTCTTCAAGACGGCAAGCTGATTGCAGAAGGCAAAGGAAAAAATGAACTCCGGACTCTTCGATTGCCAACTTCTGGCGACAAGCATATTTGGGACGTAGAGTTGGCGCCCACGCGGCAGGGCAGTCACTTCTCTCTCTGTTTGCGGACGCAAAAAGGAGACATCACGTCCGCTGGAGAATGGGAGATTGTGAAAACGACCCCCTTGCCGGGGCGCACGCCGCCGGAAAAATTTAAAGGAAGATCAGTGCTGCCCAATATGACGATCTGGGCGTTCGAACCCAATGCTTATGTTGGAATGCAAAGCCCCGCATCCGGAATAAATCTCTGGTCGTTTTGGGATTCGAGGCCGGTCGTTAAAGGCGTGCGGCTTCGAAAGCAGTGGTCTTTACAGGAGATGAGAGGCTTGGGCGCGGGTCAGGAAACAGAACGCAGTGAAGAAGAACTCAAGGCGCACGCGATCAATTAACCGTTACGCCGCGCGGAGAGTTTCGACCGCTTTTTTGCGGACGTGCGGGGGCAGGTCGAACTGCCAGCTCACAAACTTTTCGAGGACGCGTTCACTCTGGATTAGATGAGCCGGGTTGCAGGGAGTCGCCATCACGCTTTTGGGGGTTGGGGCCGATTGCCACGCTTTGAGCAGGGCGACGGCCTCCGGTGCGATCGGTGTGGCGGGAATGCGGTGTTGTCTGGCGTAGCCCGGCTCGACCAGTCCGCCGTGGTCAGCGGAAAAACGATAGGCGGGAGGAGATTGTTGGAAGTGGGATGTAGAATGTGGGATGTGTTGTTCGGTGTCTTTCGCCCCCTGTCTCCTGTCCTCTGACGTCTGATCTCCGCCGTCCAGTTGGACGGCTTGCCCCATGAATTCTGCGAACTGAAGATCGAACCAGACGAGGAATGGTGCGCAGTGCCCATAGGTTTCGGCGTGGGAGAGCATCTCTTCGAAGAAGTCGAAGCGCCCCGGCTCATGGCCGTGGCGCAGGGTGGTTTTGGCAAACAATGCGGAGATGTAGCCAGCGGCGGCACAGGCTTTCCAGTCGGTTCTGAAGACGGGTCGAGCGTGTAGCATGGAACATTCTTTGGCGATGTGGAGGCCTTTCTCGGTGCGGTCGTAGAAGACGAGCTCGCTGGTGGAGAAGAGGTCGTACTGCCCGCGGAACAGGCTGTTCTTGCGCAGATCCCCTTTGATGATCGTCGAGAGCTTTCCGTAGTGGGTTGTTAGCCAGGTGACAATTCGAGAGGTATTCGACACGTTGGTGAAGTAGAGCGGAATGGCGTTGGTCTTTAAAATTGGCATTTGGTTTTAGTTCAGAGTTCTCAGTTCAGGGTTATTGATCGACCTTTGACTTTAGACTTTCTGACTTCCGACTCTTATGCCACCCGTAGGCTGATGAGCAGGAAGGTGATGCCGTAATAGATCAGCAGAGCCATTACATCGTTCGATGCGGTGACGAATGGGCCGGCGGCGACCGCCGGGTCGACTTTGAAGCGGTTTAGCAATAGCGGTACAAACGCGCCGAAGGCGGCCGCGAACATCATCGCGCAGAAGAGGGCGAGGCCGACCGTTGCGGCGAGATAGAGCGAGGAAAACTGTTCGTGCGTTCCCACCATAAAGCGCGCCCAAACGCCGATGATTCCTCCGCAGACCACGCCCATCATCATTCCGGTCAGCAGTTCGTGGCCGAGCAGGCGATGGAGCTGTCGTTCATCAAAGGTGCCGAGCGCCAGACCGCGCACGATGAGAATGGAGGACTGAATGCCCGTGTTGCCGCCCATCGCCATAATGATCGGGACAAATGCGCTGAGCATGATGATCTGCGGGTTATCGATAAATCGTTTGAGAATGAGGCTGCTGATGAACCCGGCGACCAGTGTAACGAGGAGCCATGGAAGTCGCGCTTTGCAGGAGGAGAGCGGAGAGGGGTCTTCGAGTTCAATATCATCCGAACCGGCAATTTTGAAGATGTCTTCCGAGGCCTCTTCCTGAATCACATCGACCACATCATCGATGGTGATTCGTCCAACCAGTTTGCCGTCGCTGTCGACAACGGGCAGGGAGGAGAGGTCATACTTGGACATCAGCTGCGCGACGTCTTCCTGGTCGGTATCGGGAAGAGCGGTGAAGGTGGTTTCTTCGGCGAGCTCGCCGAGCGTCTTCTGCCGGTTCTCCGCCTTGAGCATCTGCCAGATCTGGACGTAGCCGAGCAGTTTTTCGGCGGGGTCAACAACGTAGGCGAAATAGACCGGCTCATCGAGGTCGAGTGAGCCGATATGGTCGAGGGCTTCCTGCGCGGTCTGCGTGCCGGGCAGAGCGACGAAGTCGGTGGTCATTCGTCCACCGGCGCTTTCCTCGTCGTAGCTGAGCAATTCGCGAACTTCTTCGGAGTCTTCCTCCTCCATCAGCTCGAGAACCTCTTCGCTTCGTTCCTCATCGAGCTCGGAAAGCATGTCGGCGGCATCATCCGGCGCCATCTCTTCCGCGATGTCAGAAATCTCTTCGCTCGTCAGCTCTTCGAGAAGTTCCGCCTCGGTGGAGTCGTCGAGCTCCGCCATGACATCGGCCTTGGTTTCGTCGTCGAGGAGGTCGAAAATCCGGTTGTGAGCCTCGTCGGGAGCCTGCTCAATGACATCGGCGATATCCGCGGGATGGAGTTGTTCGAGGAGGACGGGAAGGCTCTCCCACGACTTGCCGCTGATGCAGATCTGAATCTGTTCCTGTATGCGGGTGATATCGTTGTCCATGGGAGTCTCCAAGCAATTGCGGGACATCCTAGCGACAAGCCGGATTCAAGAGAAGCTCGAAAAACTAAATACCCAATGCCACAGGCTGAAAGGGTTGAGAGCGAGCGGGGGCGAGAAGGTTGTCCACGAAGGCTCAAAGGACAGAAAGGAGAAAGACAAAACAGATGAGGCCCCCATTCTAAGGGCAGTCTTCCAAATCTTCTTTGAGTTCTTCGTGCCTTTGTGGTGATTGAACCCGTTCGGGTTTTCTCTGGGGTTTACTTTTCCCCCCAATCGTGGTTTTTTTGCTCCCATGCTTTTAAATCAAACCATACGGCTATTTCTCGATAGCATCGGTCGGCGGGAGGAATATGAGTTTTATCTCAACAAATTCCAGTCCGCGGATACCGCCTGCTTCGCATTGCTCGTGCCCGACCTCGAAAGCCTCGACCAGGGCGCCGAAGCCCTTGCTTTTGATTTGCACTTTTTGATCCGGCTTGGGCTCAACCCCGCCGTCGTTCTCTGTGGCTCCGATGCCGAAGCCAAATGGGCGCTCCTCGCCGACAATCCGCTGTTCGAAAAAGCAGAGTTTCCACACATTGGAAATAAAGAGGGGACGATTTCCGTCTTCGTGGAAGAAAATATCCAACCCTTGGAAAGTTTGAAGCAAAAAGTTCCCCATTCAACAGGCTCAGGGCAGGCAACCATTGGCGTTGCAAAGCGGGTTCACTTCATCCGTCCGTCCGGTGGCTTTGAGGCCGACTATTATTACACGCAGAAAGAAAACGACTTCGACCTGACCGACGAAGAGCAGGCGCTGGCCGACACGGCCGCCGCATTGCTTGACGCACGGCCCGGAACTCATATTTCTGTCACCTCTTCAAGGAACCTGCTCGAAGAGATTTTCACCGTCAAAGGGGCAGGGACACTCTTTCGGAAGGGCTCAACGATTGTGTCACCGGATTTTCAAACCTTGGAAAAAACCAAATTGCTGTCGCTACTCGAAGAGAGCTTTAAGCAAACGCCGAAAGACGGGGTTTTCGATGCGGTCACCACCATTTATCTGGATGAGGCCTGCCGCGGAGCCGTGCTTCTCGAAGAGCATTCCGAAGGCTTGTACCTTTCCAAATTCGCAGTGGGTTCCGAAGCGCGGGGCGAAGGTCTCGCACAGGAATTATGGGCCGAAGTTTGCGAAAAGCATTCCGCCTTCTTCTGGCGCTCGCGGATTGGGAATCCGGTTAATCAGTGGTACGACCGACAAGCGGACGGCTACACCACCACCGACGACTGGATGGTGTTCTGGCGCGGCATGAGTGCCGACGCACTTCCCGGCCTCATCGCCTTCTGTGAAAACCGCGCGCCTGATTTTGTGTAGAGAAGGGGCAGAGGCACATAGGCATCAGGCACCGGAATATTTTTGACCGGATAACAGGATTTACAAGATGCATCAATTGGGGATGTTTGATCCGAGTATACCCAATTAACTTGAACGGTATTTATCCCACGCCCGTTCGCCCTGCTCACTCAAGCCGCAGAGTCCGCAAAGAGTATACAGCCCAGCATTCCTCTGCGCCCTTTGCGCCTTTGCGTGAAACAATCTTAATCAGCTTTATTCCGTATTACCCGGCCTCATCGCCTTCTGCGAATCCCGCGCGCCCGACTTTGTTTGATCTACCACCGTTTTCCCGTGCGGCTCACCGTTCCATTCTGATGGGAAACCGTTTTGAGTTCTGCTGCCTTTTCCTGCCTCAGTTCTTTATGGGTTTTCGGGGGAGCAAGCATCTGTTCCTCCAGATAGTGAGTGTAGAGCGCCTCGTTCATGTAGCCCTTGCAATTACCGTGCGACCACTGCTCCTGCGGACGGTTGAATACCGCGCACAGCTTTTTGAGGTTCATGGGGCATCCTTTGCATTTTCCCACCGGTCTGCTATCCGTGTTGTTATGCATATCCGTACCTCCTCTTTTCTGGGGCGCTTCCTCTTGAACGCCCCTCCAGCTGAAGGATAAATCTACGAGGCCGATGGGTCAATCTTCTCTTTGACGAGCTTGTGTAGATAAGGGGAGTCGGAAAAAGGAATCAATGGAAGTTTGTTGTACATATATCGTAAGCGGGGTATCAAGTTGACGCAAGTGGCCCCTGCATATAGATTTGCAGCATGCAAAATGACCATCCAGTTGCTGGCATTGATTATCCTGAAACCTATCAGGAATTCCTTGATTGGTTCGATAGCG
>Ga0307929_1002340_pt1 | contig 12411 bp, 8 predicted proteins | sample AceLakmetage1330_FD_203160 | JGI IMG/M metagenome (GOLD analysis project Ga0307929, IMG submission 203160) | Saline water microbial communities from Ace Lake, Antarctica - #1330 | ecosystem: Environmental > Aquatic > Non-marine Saline and Alkaline > Saline | place: Antarctica: Ace Lake...
GAGCGGAGGACGCACTGCGTCTGGGCAAAATAAAACCGAGCCTCTGCGCTCAAAAAAGCGGGTGTTGTCGTCGTTTGGGCGCCGATCATCTAAACCTCCGCTGTTCGTGCAGGATAAATAAGCAAAGAACGGGGTATTAATTAGTCAACGAACGCCGCACATTGCTTATCCAACGGATTCAGGACATACCTTCTCCTCTTTCAGTTTTGGATTAAACTCGCATCTATTTCATACATGGGAACTGCGAGAACTGCACACAATCTAAACGGCCTTTGTTAGAATTTTGTTAGGCCGGTGCTAGAAATTGACTAATGGGGTCCCCCCCGATACAGTTTGTTCGTTTACTTCGAAAAAATAACCAAAGGGTACCACCGTGAACACAGATCTTCTTTTTCCGATTCTATTTCAGGTTGTCGGCGGACTGGGTATTTTCCTGCTTGGCATGAAGCATATGTCGGAAGGCATGCAAGCGGTCGCGGGCAGTCGCCTGCGCAAAATGATTAGCGCGGTGACCAACCAGCGCATTCTGGCCTGTCTGATCGGCACACTGATCACCGGAATTGTTCAGTCTAGCTCAGTAACCACCGTGATGGTCGTCGGTTTTGTGAACAGCGGATTCATGACCCTGATGCAATCGCTCGGCGTCATTATCGGTGCCAATATTGGAACAACCGTTACGGCATGGATCATTGCCCTGAAGATTGGAAAATTCGGTCTGCCACTGCTTGGAGTCGCCGCCTTCTTCTTTCTCTTTTCTAATAAAGACAAAGTGCGCTACACCGCGCTGGCCCTCTTGGGTGTCGGCATGGTCTTCTTCGGCCTGCAAACCATGGGCGCAGCGTTTAAAACGCCTGAGGTGAAAGAATACCTCACCACCATCTTCTCCGTTATGAATGCGACCTCCATGCTCGGCGTTTTAAAATGCGCCGCGTTCGGGTGCATCGCAACCATGATTGTGCAGTCCTCCTCCGCCACGATCGGGATTACCATTGTTCTCGCTCAGGGCGGAATCATCGGCTTCGATGCCGCCGCCGCGCTCGTGCTCGGCTTAAACATCGGAACCACGGTTACCGCCTTCCTCGCATCCATCGGCACGACAACCAATGCAAAACGCGCAGCCTATGCTCATATCATCTTCAACGTCGTTGGAACCCTCTGGCTGATCCCCTTCTTCTTCCTCTATATCAAAGGGATCAACGGTCTCTTCGGAATGCTGGAAGGCTTCTTTGCCAAAACGCAGGGGGGTTGGGATAATGTCACCGCCAAGATTGCGCTGGTTCATACCGGATTCAACCTCATCAACACCATTATCTTCCTGCCACTCATGGGCGCACTCGCCAAACTGGTCACGTGGATGGTTCCGGACAAAAAAGTGGATGAAACCAAACACCTGACCTACTTCGACGTCCGCATGCTCGACACCCCCTCCATCGGAATTGTGCAGTCGCGCGAGCAGGTTCTCCGCATGGCCGAAAATGTTGAAAAAATGGGTGGATGGCTCGGTGAAGTACTCTCAAGCGACGAACAGCTCGACGAACTGGAACACAAAATCTTCCACTACGAAAACATCCTCGATAACATCCAGAAAGAGGTCGTCGTCTTCTTGAGCCACATGGTCAGCGGTCAAATCTCCCACGATGTGATGGATGAGGCGCGCCGCCAAATGCGCATGGCGGACGAATATGAAAGTCTCAGCGATTATATGGCCAACGTCCTCAAGGGCTTCATCAAACTCCGCAATAACCAAATGTCGCTCTCCGAAAATGGCCAGAAAGAGATCCTCAGCCTACATGCTCTGACATTGAATTATATCAAAGACATCAACAATGCAGAGCGGATGGAAAACAAAGAGATTCTCAGCAAAGCGGAAACCGACGGCGAAGTAATCACTCGCCAGATGAAAGATCATCGTCGCCAACACCTCATCCGCCTCAGCGAAGAAAAGATTCCAGCGCTCAAGAGCTTGGTCTTCACCGATCTGCTCAACAACTACCGCCGCATGAAAGACCACGCGCTCAACATCGCCGAAGTCATCGCTGGCGAAAAATAGCAACTGCATTGCGGCACAGTGCCTTCGCCAGCCTCCATCGCTAAAGCCAGGGAGGTCAGGCGGCTTCGGCGTGACACGTCGCGGCGCAAGAGAAACCCCATTTTTCCAAGGTTGTGGAGTCAAGCTACAAGGGCAACACCCCCAGCGGTCATGATCTCCTCCGGTGCTTGAAAAGCTCGGGTCGTTCGTGGCCTGCTGTTATCGCGATGAGCAACACCTGCATTTGAAGATCTTCGACATGCCCAATCCATCAACGGTCAGGAAACTCTGAGCGACACCCTTCCGAGAAGAGCCGAAAATCCAAACAAACAAAAAGCGCCCCGCCGAAGCGGAGCGCTTTCACATTTTCCAAGGATTGGAAAATTAAGCTTTCAGACGAGCTTCGAGCTTGCCGAGCTGTTCCGTCATTTTAGCTGGGAGTTTGTCGCCGAACTTGGCGAGGTACTCTTTGGCGTTTTCAACGGTTGTCAGGAAAGCGTCCTTGTCGACTTTCATCAACTCGTCCCATGCGTCGTCAGAGAGGTCCAGCCCTTCAAAGCTGAAGTCCTCTTTCTTCGGCATCAGACCGATCGGCGTTTCGATGGCTTCAACTTTGCCTTCCACGCGATCACACATCCATTTGAGGACGCGAGAGTTTTCGCCGAAGCCAGGCCACATGAACTTGCCTTCGTCCGTTTTACGGAACCAGTTGACGTAGAAGCAGCGCGGAGCGTTGGCGCCGAGCTTTTCACCCATGTCAAACCAGTGCTGCATGTAGTCGCCAGCGTGGTACCCGATGAACGGGGTCATGGCGAAGGGATCGAAGCGGAGGCTTACGTTACCGAGGTCGAGCGCAGCTGCGGTCGGCTCAGAAGACGCGGTAGCACCCATGTAGATACCCTGTTCGAAATCAAAGGCTTCGTGAACAAGCGGCATAACGCCAGAACGCTTACCACCGAAGACGAAGATATCGATCGGAACACCGGCGGGATCTTCCCAGTCAGGGCAAAGAACCGGACAGAGAGAAGCACGTGCGGTGAAGCGGCTGTTCGGGTGAGCGCCTTTGACTTTTTTGCCGTCAGCGTCAACCATATCGGGAGTCCACGGGTTATTCAGCCAGTCGGTTCCACCGACGCATTCAACGCCCATGTCTTCCCACCATACATCGCCATCGTCTGTTACAACAACGTTGGTAAAGATCGCATCCTTGCGGCAGCTAGCGAGTGCCATCGGGTTGGAGTACTCAGCGGTCCCCGGAGCCACACCGAAGAATCCGGCTTCCGGATTGATCGCGTAGAGGCGTCCGTCTGCGCCAGGTTTCATCCAAGCAATATCGTCACCGACGGTTTCAACTTTCCAACCGGGAACGGTGGATTGAAGCATGGCCAGGTTAGTTTTTCCGCAAGCAGACGGGAATGCCGCTGCGATGTGGAACTGTTTGCCTTCTGGATTGGTGAAACGGAGGATGAGCATGTGCTCAGCCATCCAGCCTTCGCGGCCAGCCATTGCAGAAGCAATGCGCAGGGCGAGACATTTTTTGCCAAGCAATGCGTTTCCGCCGTAACCGGAACCGTAGGACCAGATCAGGTTTTCTTCTGGGAAATGGGCAATATATTTCTTTTCAATCGGGGCGCAGGGCCAGCGAACATCTGCCTGACCTTCTTCGAGCGGAGCGCCAACCGAGTGCAGGCAAGGGATGAATTCATCTTCTTTTTCGATCAGACGAAGGACTTCGGTACTGACACGAGTCATAATGTGCATGTTGCAAACAACATAACCAGAGTCGGTAATTTCGATGGCGTTCTTGGCGATCGGCGAGCCAACCGGACCCATAGAGAACGGAATGACGTACAGGGTGCGGCCCTTCATGCAACCGGCGTACAAACCCTTCATCGTTTCTTTGAGCTCAGCAGGATCAATCCAGTTGTTGGTCGGTCCGGCATCTTCTTCTTTAAGAGAAGCAATGTAGGTGCGTTTTTCAACACGCGCCACGTCAGACGGGGCGGAGTTAAAAGCAAAGCTGTTCGGACGTTTTTCTTCGTTCAGCTTAATTGCAGCACCGCTTTCGACCATTTCGGCCATCAGGCGATCATATTCTTCTGTTGAGCCGTCACACCAGACCACTTGGTCCGGGGTACACATGGCTTCTACTTCAGCTACCCAGTCGAGCAGCTTCTGATTCGTTGTAGGGGTACTCATTTGCATTCCTCCTGTTAAGTTACTGATTCTGAAACCTGTAAAATTCCGAATAAAATGAAGAAATGACCGGAGCAAGTCAAACCCCGATGCGGAAAAAATATGAGTGCGACCGTACTATTTTCCTAATTTCAATGCTTGGTGCTCACGAAAATATCTATTTTCGCTCGCAGTCGCTCCATTGTTTCCGTACAAATGTGGCCTTTTATATCGGAATCAATCGAACACAAAGGAAGATGCCATGGAACAGGGTCTGGTTTTAATGATTGTCGGAATGGGAACCGTATTCGGATTTCTAGTTCTGCTAGTGACTGCAATGCAGCTATCTGCTGCTTTCTTTAAGAAACTCGCCCACCTCTTCCCTGAAGATGTGATTGAGTCGTCGAGCTCAACAACCAACCCGGCCACGGCAATTGCCGTTGCCTTGGCAGCAATCCGTGCGAAGCACGGCTAACCCAATTTAAATACAAAGGAATAAACCAATGGCTAAAAAAACAATTCACATTATGAACACGGCATTCCGTGATGGCTTTCAGTCCGTCTATGGCGCGCGCGTACTCACCGAAGACTTTCTCCCGGCGGTTAAAGCCTGCGTAGAAGCAGGACAAACGCACTTCGAAGCCGGCGGCGGCGCACGCTTCCAAGCTCCCTTCTTCTACTGCAACGAAAGCGCATTTCACATGATGGACCGCTTCCGCGAAGTCGCCGGCCCCGACGCCGATCTGCAGACCCTCGGCCGCGGCATCAACGTGGTGGGACTCGACTCTCAGTCGCGCGACATCATCGACCTGCACGCCAAAATGTTCAAAAAACACGGCATCACAACGATCCGTAACTTTGATGCGCTCAACGACGTCAACAACCTGTTTGACTCCGGAAAATCCATCAACGCGCACGGCCTCAAGCACGAAGTCGTTGTAACGATGATGGAACTGCCCCCTGGCTGCTCCGGCGCGCACGACGTTGCCTTCTACCAGAAAACCCTCGAAGACATCATCAAAGCGGGTGTTCCATTCAACAGCGTCTGTTTCAAGGATGCCTCCGGAACCTCCACACCGAAAAAAGTCTACGAGACCATCAAAATGGCTCGCAAACTACTCCCAAGCGAAACCAAACTGGTTTTCCATTCGCACGAGACCGCAGGGGTCGGAACCGTCGGCTACATTGCCGCGATCAAAGCCGGTGCCGACCAGGTCGACTGCTCGATGGCCCCCGCCTCCGGCGGAACCTGCCAGCCCGACGTGGCCACCCTCTGGCACGCCCTGCGTGGCGAAGACTATGAACTCGACATCGACATCGACAAAATGATGCACGCCGAAACCATTTTCAAAGATTGCATGGCCGACTACATGCTCCCGCCGGAAGCCAAATCGGTTGAACCGATGATTCCGTGGTCGCCGATGCCCGGTGGCGCGCTGACCGCCAACACCCAGATGCTCCGCGACAACGGCATTATGGATAAATACGAAGACTGCATCCACGCCATGGGCGAAGTCGTCCGCCGCGGTGGATTCGGAACCTCCGTTACCCCCGTATCCCAGTTCTACTTTCAGCAGGCCTTTAACAACGTCATGTTCGGACCGTGGGAAAACATTGCCGAAGGCTACGGCAAAATGGTTCTCGGTTACTTCGGGAAGACCCCGTGCGATCCCGATCCGGAAATCGTCAAACTCGCCAGTGAAAAACTCAAATTGGAACCGACCACTGAAAACCCGGTCGATATCAACGACCGCGACCCGAACAAAGGGGTCGATGCCGCCAAGAAATTGCTCACCGAAGCGGGAATTACCGATCAGTGCGACGAAAACGTCTTCATTGCCGCCACCTGCAAACAAAAGGGAATTGACTTCCTTCTCGGCAAAACCGAAATCAACGGCGTTCGTAAAGGCGCGCTCACACCGGCCGTTTCTGCGGGCGGTGACGGCGACTATACCGTCACAGTCGATGGCAAAAAGTTTGCGGTTGAAGTGAAAGGCGATCAAGCCACCGTAAACGGAAAAGCCTACGACGTGGATGTAGCGGATGGCGTAGACGCCAGCCCTGTGGCCCACGAATCCGCCGACTCGACCATCGTGAAAGCGCAGATGCCCGGCAAAGTGATGAAGATCAACGTTGCAATGGGCGACCATGTTAGCGAAGGCGACGTACTACTCATCATGGAAGCGATGAAAATGGAAGTCGAAATCAAAGCCCCCTGCGGCGGAACCATTACCTCAGTTGGCGTAGAGGTTGGCAATCAGGCCAACGGTGGCCAAGAACTGGCATCCATCAACTAAATCAGTCAAAATCAGAACGTCACAAGGTCCAAAGTCAGCATGTAAATTGTTGGCTCCCGACCTTTGACTTTCAGACCTTAGACAAGGAAATTTATTATGCTTAAAATAAATAAAATGTGTGGGCTCATTGCCCTCGCCACGGTGCTCATCTCGGGCGTTGCTTTCGCTGCCCCAGGCTGTGGAGACGTCGCCTGTAGTGCGCCGATCGCTCAACCGCAATTGGAAGACTCCGCCGAGCCGGGAATTTCAATTTCCGGGGGATTTGCCAAGCTTTGGAAACAAACGGGCATCTACCGCTTCATCCACCCAAAAACCGCCGAAGAAAAGAAAGCGGAACGGCTGAATGCGGCGATTAAAACCGTTGAAGCTGAAATCAGCGCGGGTCATCTAGACAAAGTTGAAAAATATGCGCGCATGGCCGCTGAACTCGGTGCCGAGAAAGCGACAATGGAGCGCATGCATGCGGCCTATACCGAGAAGCTAAATGCAGGCGAAACAGGCCATGAAGGCCTTCTTCCCGAAGGACTGGGTCAGTTCGTCATGATCCTCGTCGGTCTATTGCTGATCTATCTAGCCATCGCCAAAGGGTTTGAGCCCCTATTGCTCCTTCCGATTGGCTTTGGAGCCATCCTCGCCAACATTCCGGCCGCGGGCATTGCCTCTGCTGGAATCCCTGGCCAGCCTGCAGGGTTCCTCTACTACTTCTACACCGTCGGCGTACAATCCGGGGTCTTCCCCCTGCTCATCTTTATGGGTGTGGGTGCTATGACCGACTTCGGGCCCCTGCTCGCCAACCCGAAAACCGCTCTGCTCGGCGCCGCTGCGCAGTTCGGTATCTTCATCGCCCTGCTCGGCGCGCTGTCCATGGGCGGACTCTTCAGCCTGCAAGATGCCGCCTCCATCGGGATTATCGGCGGAGCCGACGGCCCGACCGCAATTTTCCTCTCGTCGCGTCTCTCGCCTAACTTGCTCGGCGCCATCGCCGTCGCGGCCTACTCCTACATGGCCCTCGTCCCGATCATTCAGCCGCCGATCATGCGACTGCTGACCACTAAAGCCGAACGCGGAATCGTGATGAAACAGCTTCGCCACGTCAGCAAAACCGAAAAAATCGTTTTCCCGCTGATGGTGCTCGTTCTCTGTATTCTTTTGCTTCCGTCCGCCACCCCGCTGATCGGAATGCTGATGCTTGGTAACCTGATGAAAGAATCGATGGTGGTGGATCGTCTATCCGACACCGCGCAAAACGCGCTGATCAACATCGTCACCATCATGCTCGGCCTCGCGGTCGGCTCCAAACTCGCCGCCGCAAAATTCCTCAACGTGCAAACGCTCGGAATTCTGGCGCTGGGACTGGGTGCCTTCATCATTGGAACCGCCTCTGGCGTGTTGCTGGCCAAACTGATGAACCGCTTCAGCAAAGAGCAGATCAATCCGCTGATTGGCTCCGCCGGGGTCTCCGCGGTGCCGATGGCGGCGCGCGTTGCTAACAAAGTGGGACTCGAAGAAAACCCAAACAACTTCCTACTCATGCATGCCATGGGCCCGAACGTTGCGGGCGTAATCGGCTCCGCCGTCGCTGCCGGAGTGCTCCTCGCCCTCTGCGGATAAAACAGCAAGGGCCCTATGAAAATTGAACTTATTTCCGTAGGGCCTTTCGCTGTGAACTGCGCCGTCGTCTGGGGCGATGCCAAGCAAGCGCTTGTCATTGATCCCGGATACGACGCAGAGCTCATCCAATCCTTTCTGGAGGACAACGAGCTCACCGTCGCCGCAACTCTTCTCACCCACGGCCACGCCGACCACATCAGCGCCCTGGCTGAACTGCATGCCACAAGGCCCGCCCCCATCTACCTTCACGAGGAGGATGAACAGTGGGCCTTTGGAGAGAACAACCAAATCCCGCCCCACTACCCCGTCCCAACAAAACCCGCCACCAAATTCCTTCGTCCTGAATCTTCCAAGGATTGGGAACTTTTAGAGCCTTTTTTCCAAGCATCGGAAAACAACAAGCCTGTCGGCGCTGCCGACTTCCAATGCTTGGAAACTCCGGGCCACACGCCCGGTGGAGTCTGCTACTGGTTTAAGGAAGAAAACGTCTGCTTCACCGGCGACACCCTTTTCAAAGGCTCCTGTGGGCGCACCGATCTGCCCGGTGGCGATAGCCGTATCCTTACAACTTCCCTGAAAAAACTAGCAACGCTCCCGCCCGAAACACGGATCATCGCCGGTCACGGCGAAGAAACCACCGTCGAGTACGAACTGAAAACCAACTTTTTCCTTCAGTCTCACTAGCCGATTCTCGGCAGCGACGGCGGATATCCCCCCGAGGGCATAAAGCGAATTCATCGTCGAATTAACGCATCGTCGTCCATTTTTAGATTTTCGAGCACGGCCGTAAAAAGCCGAACCCGAACCCTCATCGGGGCTAAAAAACAGTGCTCGTCAGGCAAAACACGACAAATCTATACGGGTATTCCCCTGCACATTCTATCGCAATTTCCCTTTAAAAACGCCCTTTTCGACCCTGTGAGAACCCCATTCTCTTTCGTGAGGTTTTTTTTACAGAAAAACCGCTTTACAGCTCAAAGAATCTACGTATTGTCCCCCGTCCTTTTACAAATGGACCCAATCTCGGGGGAGATCAGCACAGGAGTAAAGACCATGAAAATGAGACGTTTCATCTTTGTAATTATAGCGACGGTCACCGCGCTCAGCGCACAGGCCGGACAGCTCAGCGAATACGATCGCCAAATCGTCGCGTCGTGCATGGTGCTCGAAGCGGCCTGCGATGGTGCAGAAGGTATGCAAGCGGTGCTCAACGTCATCCTGACGCGTGCCGATGGATACCTGCACCAGCTCGTTCCGCAAACCATCAAACACGGAGCCTTCTCCTGTATGTCCAGTGTTTGGAGAACCTCTTCGCCCAATTACAGCCCGCTCATCCGCCGCGCGCAGGCGCATGGAAAAACCTACAAAGAGGCCCTCCACCTGATTGCGGTCATGGAGCAGGGCCTACTCTGGGACAACACCTATGGCGCAACGCACTACCACGCGACCTTCATCCGCCCCTACTGGGTCAGCGACATGAGCTACATCACCACCATCGGTGGCCATCACTTCTATACCGACCGGGCACACCGCTACGCATCGCTATAACGTCGTCCCTCAAGCTATGCAGAACACATAGTTCCACTCCTTGGACCTGAGCGACCGCGAAAGTGCTTTCGGTATTTTCCGAAAGAAATGACCCGCAGGGGAATGGCAAAACTCTGTACCGCAATACCGTTGAAAAGAAAAAGGCCGCCCGTAAAGGCGGCCTTTCGTGTTCAGCTCCGGAGAGCTTATTTGGTGGTGATGTGGAGCCACTCTTGGACGATCGGTGAGAACTTCACCACGACCGGCGTAAAGACCACGCTGACCATCGTCATCAGTTTGATGAGGATGTTGAGCGACGGACCGGAGGTGTCCTTACAAGGATCACCAACCGTGTCGCCAACGACAGCAGCTTTATGGGCTTCAGAGCCTTTTCCACCGTGTGCGCCGTTCTCGACATATTTCTTGGCATTGTCCCAGGCCCCACCCGCATTGTTGAGCATGGTGGCGAGCACGAAGCCGCAGGTGAGTCCACCCGCGAGAAGTCCCATCACACCCGGCACGCCGAGAATGAGTCCGGTCAGAACCGGAACCGTGATGGCGAGGAGCGACGGAACAAGCATTTCTTTCTGTGCGCCTTGCGTGGAAATCGCGACACAGGCGGCGTAGTCCGGTTTGCCGGTACCTTCCATGATGCCAGGGATTTCACGGAACTGACGGCGAACTTCTTCCACCATGGCACCGGCGGCGCGGCCGACGGCTTTCATGGTCATGGCGCAGAAGACAAAGGCCATCATTCCACCGAGGAAGAGTCCGCAAAGAAGGAGCGGATTCATGATGTGCAGTTCGTAGGCATTCACAAATGTCATAATGTCGGCCTGTTCAGCCATCTCTTTGGTAAATTCTACTTTCCCAACGAGGAAGCTTCCGGCTTCGCTAGCGAGTTTACCGATCCAAAGTTTGATTTCTTCGATATAGGCGGCAAGCAGAGCCATCGCGGTGAGCGCAGCGGAACCAATGGCGAACCCTTTACCCGTCGCGGCAGTGGTGTTGCCGAGGCTATCGAGTGCATCCGTGCGTTCGCGGACTTCCGGCGGAAGACCGGCCATTTCGGCGTTCCCGCCGGCGTTGTCGGCGATCGGGCCATAGGCGTCGGTCGCGAGGGTGATGCCGAGGGTGGCGAGCATACCGACCGCGGCGAAGCCAATCCCGTAGAGACCCATGGAAAGGTCACCAAATCCACCCGCAAACCCAAAGGCGCAGATGATGCCCACAACAATCGTGATGACGGGGATACCGGCGGAGTACATCCCCGTGGCCAGTCCATCAATGATGGTGGTCGCCGGACCCATAACCGCCTGACCGGCGATGCCTTTGGTCGGTTTGAACTCAGCGGAGGTGTAATATTCTGTGGCCTGCCCAATGATGACACCGGCTGCGAGACCGGAAATGACCGAGCCAACAAGGCCCCATTCCGAAATTACGCCGAGAAATTTCATGCCGACGAGCGCCAGAACAATGAGAACGGAACTACCGAGCGTTCCGGTAAGAAGCGCTTTAAGCAGGCTTTTCTGAGTGGCCCCCTCTTTACAACGAACCATAAACATTCCGACGATTGAAAGCAGGGTTCCGACACCGGCGACAATCATCGGGGCGGTGACGAGGCCAACCGCCGCTTCCTTAGCCGCTTCTACGGCTTCTGGAGTGACGGCCCTCATGACCTGATGCGCACCCACCGCGGCACCGAGAGCGGCGGTAGCGAGAATGGAGCCACAATAGGACTCGTAGAGGTCAGCACCCATTCCAGCAACGTCACCGACGTTGTCGCCGACGTTATCGGCGATGGTGGCAGGGTTGCGGGGGTCGTCTTCCGGAATACCGGCTTCAACCTTACCCACGAGGTCAGCGCCGACGTCCGCGGCTTTGGTGTAGATTCCGCCACCGACACGGGCGAAGAGTGCCTGGGTGGAAGCACCCATTCCAAAGGTGATCATGGTGGTGGTCATGTGAACCAGCTTTTCAGCAACGGTGCAACCGGCCGGAACCAGTTCCATGCCCAAAAAGTGAAGACCTCCGGTCATGTTGGCTTGTGTATAAACGAGTTGGTCGAGTACCCAGTACCAGATACAGATATCGAGAAGTCCAAAACCAACGACGACGAGGCCCATGACCGCGCCAGAGCGGAAAGCAACCTGCAGGCCGCGATTGAGACCTTCAGAACAACCCTGCGCGGTACGCGAAGAAGCAGCGGTCGCGGTTTTCATTCCAATGAATCCGCAGAGACCCGAGAAGAAACCACCGGTGAGGAAGGCGATTGGAACGAAGGGGTTCTGAATCCCGGCAAGCGCGAGGCCCTGCAAAATAATGAGCAGAACAAGGAAAACGAGGGCAACCACTTTGTACTGACGCATGAGATAGGCCATGGCGCCTTCACGGACGTGGCCCGCAATTTCGATCATGGTTTCGTTGCCTTCATTGGCACCCATCATCTTTTTATAGAAATAAACCGCGAACCCCAGCGCCAAAACTGACGCAATCGGAGCCACCCACCAAATACCCGGAATCACTGAACTTTCCATTTTCTTTCCCTTTCGTTAACAAACCCTATTTATCAAAATTTAAATTGCCTGCATCGTTACGGTACGAAAGGAAAAAGAAAGGTGCAAGCCGCTTTTTAACCATTTGGGACAGGGTCATTCGGTTCTCGGTAATAAGTTGTTGTTCCAAGGGGTTATGCAAAAATTTATCGCGATTTGAGGATGCCGACCGAGTTTGCGGTTCATTTTGGGGATGGTTTTGGCTGGTGATTTGCGG
>Ga0307929_1002341_pt1 | contig 12411 bp, 8 predicted proteins | sample AceLakmetage1330_FD_203160 | JGI IMG/M metagenome (GOLD analysis project Ga0307929, IMG submission 203160) | Saline water microbial communities from Ace Lake, Antarctica - #1330 | ecosystem: Environmental > Aquatic > Non-marine Saline and Alkaline > Saline | place: Antarctica: Ace Lake...
ATGCCGCCCCCGGGGAGGGGTAATGGAAGCGACCCGGAACTGTTAGACAGCCCAATTGGTCTGTTCCATTACCCCTCCCCGGGGGCTCTGCTGAGGTAACCTTGGAGGCTACCTTTTCATATAAACAGACATGGCTGTAAGACCAGCCACAACGAAAAATGAAACTCTAATTATTCCATTATTTGGACGGAGTTTCTTATAAAACATTTACAAACGGTGAATATTCCTGTATTGATTTTGTTCAAACAAAGTGAATTCAATTTTTAACAACATAGTCACCGATCAAAAACGGCCATGGCGAACCATATTATCCGGTTCATCAGAACCATTCAGGAAGGCATAATTCCTTGTCAACAAAAATAAAAGGTAATGCAATTCCCATTAAGGAGAATACAATGACAAAATGCACAGACACTGCAATGAACGGGGCAGAAGCGGTTGTTGAAATGCTTGTGGCCTATGGTGTGGAAGTTATCTTTGGCGTACCCGGAGATACCAGTCTTCCGCTCTACGATGCCCTTTATAAAGCTTCTCCAAAGATCCGACACATTCTGGCCAGGGATGAACGATCCGCCGTTTTCATGGCAGACACCTATGCACGGTTGACCCACAAACCAGCGGTGTGTGAATGCCCCAGCGGTGCAGGTGCCCTTTACTCCATTCCCGGCATTGCCGAGGCTAACGCCTCTTCCATCCCCATCATTTTGCTCACCTCTGGGGTTTCCCTGGCTGGGGAAGGAAAGGGCACCATCACGGAACTGGATCACCACAAGCTGTTTGAACCGGTGACCAAGTGGTCCACCTTTTTAAAAAATGCCGATAAGGTACCGGAAACCCTGAGAAAAGCCTTCCGGGTGGCCACCACCCACCGCCCCGGCACCGTCCACCTTGCCTTTCCCACAGAGGTGATGTCAGGCCATTTGACCCAGGACCCGGAACGGATTTATGCCGAACCCGAATGTTCGATGTACCCCGCCTTCCGCACCCGGGGTAACATCGAAGTCATGAAAGAACTTGCCGACACCCTGGTTGGGGCCCAAAAACCGGTGATGATAGTCGGTGGGGGTGCCAGCCATTCCCAGGCCGGAGAGCTGATCATCAATATTGCCGAAAAACTGTCCGTTCCTGTTGTCACCACCATTTCAGGCCAGGGCATCATGCCCGACGATCATCCTCTGGCCCTGGGGGTCATTGGGGACAATGGATTTCATCCCCATGCCCACCGCACCATTGACGAAGGCGATACCCTCTTTTACATTGGTTGCAAAATGGGATCCGTCTCCACCATTAAATGGACCCGACCCGCCTGGAATACCAAGGCCAAAATTATCCAGATAGACATTGACCCCACCATGCTGGCCAATAATTACCGCAACCATTTGAGTGTGGCTGGAGATGCCAGGCTGATTTTAAACGATCTCCAGACATTGTTATCAGACTGGCACAGCGACATTGCCATTCCTGAAGCCAGAACCGCCTGGGTTGAAGACCTCAACAAAGAACGCCTGAAGTTCTGGGAAACCAACATGCCTGTTCTGACTTCAGATGCCCTGCCCATCAAGCCCCAACGGGTTATCCACGCCGTTAACCAGCATCTCACCGAGCACTCCGTGGTCATTGCCGATGCCGGGACCCCCACCCCGCACATCAATCGATTTTTACGCCTGAAAGGCAAGGGATCCCGTTTTATCATTCCCCGGGCCTTCGGGGGCCTTGGATACGCCATCCCCGCCGTGGTGGGTGCCCACCTTGCCACCCCCCAGGCCAGACTTGTGGCAATGTTCGGCGACGGCTCCCTTGGAATGTCCGCAGGTGAGCTTGAAACCCTTTCAAGGCTCAATATTCCCGTGGTACTGATCCATTTTAACAATGGCACCTTTGGATGGATCAAGGCATTGCAGGCCATCCATTCCCAGGGCAGATACATGTCCGTGGATTTTACCCAGGGTGATATGGCCGCGGTGGCAAAGGCTTTTGGGCTGAAGGCCTTCCATGTGACCCAGCCAGATGAACTGGACGCGGCCCTGGATGAGGCGTTTGACCATAATGGCCCCGTGTTCATTGATGTGGTGGCGGCATCCGAGGTGGCGGAACTGCCCTCGGTATACTCATGGCACCAGGCGTTAAAAAAATAATGGAATAAAATGTGGCATCCTTCATTTTACAGTCATTTTACTATTTACACTTGTTGGGGCAATAAACCCACTTTTCGGGAATCATTTCCCCAAAGATGTAAAGTACTTTTGGTGTCATATTAAGGATGTCCAAATATTATTGAATATTTTTTACATATAAATCAAGAATTTATTCAAAAACTTATTTTAAATAAAAGTATTCAAATCGTACGCAACGTCAGTATCTAAATTATTTTAACAAACAGCCAAGGCAATAAACATTTGAATGTAAATACAGCGATATGAAGTCTTTTTCAATCGAATGCTTTGAATCTACAATTTATACAAAACACCTGTACGATTTTTATGGGACGAAAGCACTACGATATCTTGTGCTGAATTTTGGTTATTTTAAGATCGCCATATCTTGATTCCCGTATCATTTATCCTTTGGCATCATTCACGACAACTAAAAATCATTTTGATTTCAAAAAACTTTTTTGATCAAATAAATTTCAATGCAAATATATTCTTCTTGCTGAATAATCAGATTCTTGCCGCACGTCTATTGACAAAGAAGGTCTTATTAACTATTCTCTCAGGCATCTTTCAAAAGTACTTTTGGGGTCATAATGTAACTCCCCATTCGCTCATTTTAAGGCTTAAATCATTAATTTTGAAGATCAGACATTGTTATCAAATAGAATTTAACAAATTTGTACATTTTAAAATTATATTTTGGTCTTTTTTGATTTTTAATCATGTTTTTAAATCGACCAACCACAATATATTGTGGTATTGAAATTAATGATTACATAAAAAAATAAGCGAATAGGGAGATGTAAGGATGCCTTTTTTATAATTTTCTTTTTATTGGCCCCCAAACGATTTAATTTAATCCATCAAATTGAGACTTTCTTAAAATGGCCATAACAAAAAAGAACAGATTTGGTATCTCCGCAAAAACATCCATTCTTTCCAGTATTATTGTTCTTATTTTACTGGGCATCAGCAGTATCGTATCCATAAATCTTCAATCCAACTTGTCCGGGTTAATGATTGAGGACTTTACTAAATCCCAAAGTAGAGATCTTGATGAATATGCATCAATTCAAAACCAATTGATCAAACAAAACACACAAATCAACCTGGAAATATGTAGCAGTATTGCCGCGTCTTTTATTTATAATTTTGATCAAGAGAATCTAAAAAGATTGTTGGCAAGTTTTTTAAAAATTGATGGCATAACCGCCATTAAAGTCCTTGATATAGATGGTCAACCCTTTGCTGCAGCATGGGAAGATTCTCAGATCAAAACAGGTGACAGTCTTCCCCCTGAAATGACCCTGGATGAAAAGCTCTCTTATACCCAGGATGCCATCCATGAAGGTACAAAGGCTGGAAGTGTCCAAATTTTTTATACGGACAGACTGGTTCAAAATGAAATAGAAAAGAAAAAGAAAAAAACGGAAGAAAGTATTTCCGGATTTAGCAATATCGCCTCAAAAAGCATAGCCAGTTCCATAAAAAGCCAGATCTTATTAGCCGCAGGTATCGTTGTTGCCTTAATCTTGACCATCATCTTATGCCTTAAATTCATCGTGGAAAAACCCATCCGTATCATTACCCAGGGTATGAATGAAGGTGCCAACCAGGTGGCAAGTGCTTCCAACCAGGTCGCTTCTTCCAGCCAATCCCTTGCCCACAGTGCATCAAAACAGGCGGCGGCCATAGAAGAGACATCTGCATCAATGGAAGAGATGGCCTCCATGACCCGAAAAAATGCTGAAAATGCAGGACAAGCAGATACGCTGATGAAAGACGCCAATCAGGTGGTTCAAAGCGCCAACGACGCCATGGATCAGGTTATTTCTTCCATGCAGGATATTTCCAAAGCAAGTGAAGAAACATCAAAAATAATCAAAACCATTGATGAAATTGCATTTCAAACCAATCTTCTGGCTTTGAATGCTGCTGTTGAAGCAGCCCGGGCAGGTGAAGCTGGTGCCGGTTTTGCCGTTGTCGCAGATGAGGTCAGAAACCTTGCCATGAGAGCGGCAGATGCGGCAAAAAACACCGCCCAGATGATTGAAGGTACCGTCAAGAAAGTCAACCACGGCTCTGGACTTGTTTCAACAACAAGTGATGCGTTCCGTAAGGTGGCAGAAAGTACCGCCAAGGTCGGAAATCTGGTCTCCGAAATCTCCGAAGCATCAAAGGAACAGTCCGAGGGCATAGAACAGGTAAATACGGCCATATCCGAAATGGATACGGTTGTTCAGCAGAATGCAGCCAATTCAGAAGAGTCTGCTTCGGCTTCAGAAGAGATGAGCGCCCAGGCAGAACAACTCAAAGCGTATATTGCTGAACTTCTTCAACTTATCAGAGGAAACAAGAAAGAACAAAAAAGGGATAACCCGGTCAATGAAATCAAAACCATTGTTCCCAGACCTGAAGAGACTCGTCTACCCCAAAAAAACAGGCCTGTAGCGCTATCAAAACTGGTTAGACCGGATCAGGTTATCCCCTTTAATGATGACGACGATTTTAGTGATTTCTAATCCCGGGTATAAAACAGGATGTTTTTTCATCGCTATTGAAAGATGGTATTTCCCGTTTTTTAAAAAAAATCGTAATTTTTAATGATTATTCTAAATGGAGCTTTTAAATGAAAAAAATTATTTTACTTGCCATGGCATTATTTATGGTAGCTGGGTCAGCTATTGCAAACACAACACTTACTTTGGGAACAGTTGACTGGGAACCCTATTTTGGTGAAAATTTGGAAAATGGTGGGGTCACAGCAGCCATTGCAAAGGCTGCATTTAAAAAAGTCGGCTATGATGTAGAAATTCAATTCATGGACTGGAATCGGGCGGTGGGACTGACAAAATCCGGCAAGCTGGATGGGCTTTTTGGTTGCTACTTCACAGAAGAACGAACCAAAACCATGAGTATGTCTGATTCAATCGGTGAGGTTGAAATCGTATTATTTTCAAAAAAAGGGGCCAACATCACCTATACAAACATGGAAGCCCTTAAACCATATAAAATTGGCGGAATAAGAGGGAATGTTTACACCAAAGAATTTGATTCTGCGGATTACCTGAAAAAAGAATTTGTGGACAAGATAGACATTAATCTTAAAAAATTACTCAAGGGAAGGCTCGATTTGGTGATTGAGTCACGGTTAGTCCTTCAGGATGTCCTCAATAAAAATTTTCCTCAGGATCTGGACAAAATCGAGGTGGTAACTCCTGCGTTACAAAGCAACTCTTTACATATCGGTTTTTCAAGGAAAATCGACGGATTTGAAAAAATAACCGCAGATTTCAATAACGGATTAAAAATGATCAAAGAGGATGGTACAATGGAAACGATTACAAAGAAGTATGGATTTTAATTACTTTCACGAAAGAACTCACCGGTTCCTGTAACGATTACATGGGTAATAGAACAGTGATCATGACAATGGCCCGTCCATTCTATGCATCTTTTGCGATCCATTTTCCAATGGTAGTGAACAGCTTTTTCGTGTTAATGGGTTTTGTAAGATAATCATTCATGCCCGCTTGTAGAGCCTGCTCCCGGGTTCCCTTCATGGCATCAGCACTAAGTGCGATAATAGGAAGGCTGGCAAATTCCGGATGTTCTCTTAATCTTTTTGTTGCTTTGTATCCATCAAGGTTCGGCATTTGAAGGTCCATGAGCACCAGATCATAGCTTTGATCTGTAGTTAGCTTTTTAATGGCCTGGACGCCGTCATCTGCCATCTCAACTTGAAAATTACCCTGCTTAAGAATTCCTTTTAGCAGTGCCTGATTAACTTTATTATCTTCAACAACAAGAATCTTTGCGCCACCCAGCCCATCAAATTTTTCTGTGGGTGCCGGGGCGTCATGCCGGGGGCCATGGGCAAATACATTGAGGATTGCATCAAACAGGGCGGACTGGCTTACAGGCTTCATAAGGATGTCGTGTATGCCGTCACTCTTTGCCCTGTCCAGCCCATTTTCCATAACGTAGGCTGTAAGGATTATAATTTTAGGCCGTTTGGATTGTCCATTGATTTCCTTAATCTTTTTCCAGGTTTCTATGCCGTTCATGCCCGGCATTTTCCAATCCATTAAGATCAGATCTATCGTTCCCCCGTCCGCTATCGATCTGTTGAAGGCACTTATGGCCTGATTTCCTGAACCAGCGGTGATAATTTTAAATGAAAGGCCATAACTTTCCAGATAATTATTCATCACTTCTATGGTGGCCTCATGATCATCAACCACCATGATTTTTATGTTTTTCAGAGTCTCCGGGATTATTGGGGCAGGGAGGTCGTTATTGGGGTTTATGTCAAAAAACGCATTAAAATAAAAATTACTGCCCCGGCCGTAGTCACTTTCCACACCGACCTTACCGTTCATCATTTCCACCAGGTGTTTTGAAATGCTCAACCCAAGGCCTGTTCCGCCATATTCTCGGGTTGTGGAGGCATCTGCCTGGGTAAATGGTTTAAACATTTTTTGGAGCTGTTCCCGGGTCAGGCCGATGCCTGTGTCAATGATCTCAAAATTTATACTGGCCTTTTGGGCATCGGTTTCTTTTAAAGAGACCCTTAGGATAATTTCCCCTTTTTCCGTAAACTTAACCGCATTATTGGTGAAATTTAATAGAATCTGTTCCAGTCTCAAGGGGTCGCCTATCAAGTTCACCGGCGTACCATCTGATTTTGATATTATAAATTCTACCCCTTTTTCAAAGGCCTTGATGGCCACAATATTTGAAATTTTTTCCAGCACCTCATCCAGGTTGAATTCAACGTTATCCAATTCAAATTCATTGGCCTCAATTTTTGAAAAATCAAGGATATCATTGATGATTCTAAGTAAATTTTGTGCAGAGCTTCCTGCCTTATGGACATAATCCATCTGTAGGGGAGTCATCGAAGTTTTTTTAAGCAGGTTGTTAAACCCAATAACGCCATTCATGGGCGTTCTTATCTCATGGCTCATATTGGCTAAAAACTGGCTTTTTGTCTGATTTGCCTCTTCGGCCTGCTTTGCATAAGCCTGGGATTTTTCCATGGCAATATTGAGATCAAGGGTACGGCTATTCACCTTTTCCTCCAGATTTCGTTGAAAGGAGAGTAGCTCCTCGTTACGCATCTTGAGGGTATCTAACATTTGATTGATTAATCCACTCAGAGATGCCAGTTCATCTGCTCCATCCACGTTACAGCGTGCATCCACATCCCCATCATCTACCGCTCTGGCAAGGTTTGATAGGGTATGGATGGGGCGAATCACCCGTCGATTTATCATCCACATCAAAAATAGAAGTGCAGTCAATAAAATGATGGAGACCAGCAGCATGGAATATTTAATGGTACGAAGCATGAGCTGGGCTTTCTGATTTGTGCGAATGGCAATGTCCCGGGTTGTCAATGTGATGTGTTCCAGATCTTCTTTGACTCCCTGACTGAGGGCTTCGAACCGAATATCGAGCTTATGGATGTTGTTGTGTCTTGCAAAATTAGCATCGATTAATGCCGTGTAGGTATCTATTAAAACGGAGATACGTCCCTGAACGATTTCCTTGGAGATCACTTTTCGTTTAAAGGCATTGGCCACGATTTTTATAACTTTAACTTTTGAGGCATTTTTGAAGATAAAATAGTCATTTTTAAATCGCGCAACATTAAACAATTGCCGTATTAGATACATATCTGATTGCATCAGTACGCTGGAAACAATATTTTTATAGGTTTCATCAATTTTCGTTCGATTGATACGATCTTTTGTCTTCAGCTGTACCAGTTCAACGAAAAGTTGTCTGTTCTCATCAATGTGTTGCATCACTTCCATCACCGGCGAATCAGAACTATTTCCATAAAAAACAGTATGAATTGAGTTCAGAATCTCTTGCATGGCAGTCAGTTTATTATCATAGGCTATCTCATCTTCGGCCTTGATAAGGCCTGATGATAAAATTTTTCTTTGAAGATAACGGGCATTCTGGAACTCTTCTACTGCACTTGAGATTTTCCGTTCAATATTTACTGTATGGATGACGGTATTGATCTGAGTATTCATACGATTATTGAGAACCAGCATGTAAACTATCAATATACTGCTGATGGTCAGTGTGAATCCCACAATCATATAAAATTGTTTTTTGATACTTTTTCTCATTCACATCACTCGTGTTCTTTTAAGATTTAGTTGTGGACGGAATAAGATCCGAATAAAGTCCGCCCGTGGCGATTTTATATAAAAATGAAGTGTCCAAGAACCCTCAGCGCCCCCCCCGATAGGTAATAGGAACCGGCCAATTGAGCCGTCTACGGTTCCGGACCGGGCCCATTGCCCGTCGGGGGGAGCGGCATGATATCATTTTCAATATTCGTTGTGTCTGACAGGACATGCCCGTTATATACGGTGGCGTTAAAACTGCTGAGTCCCTTTTTCGATCAGTTGAAGGTCCACCTTGGTTTCGGGTTGAACCGTCATATCCCTTAGTATCTCCGTAGCAAGGCCAATGGCCATACTCCCCATTAAGTCGGGTTTTTGAGCAATCGTTGCACTAATATGTCCTTGGTTGACAGCATCGACTACTTTATCAATGGCATCAAATCCCACAAGTATGGGCAGCCGGAATGGCGTTTTTTTACCCTCAACGGGCAGGTCAGTCCCATGGAATTGCTGTAGGGCTTCCATGGTGCCAAATATCATTTCATCATTATGGGCAAAGACCGCATCGTAATGATGGCCACTCTGAAGTATATTTGCCATGATTTTTCGGGATTTCTCACTGTCGAAATCTGCGGTGACCCGTTTTATGACAATATTTTTCCGGTTTTTGAAATAATCATTGAATCCGGTCCCCCGTTCATAGGCGGCCGATGTTCCAAGTATCCCCTGGATTTCAAGGATTTCACCTCCTTCAGGTAGCTTGTCATTAATATATTGGGCTGCCATGCGTCCCCCTTGACTGTTGTCGGATGCAATATGAGCGGCAACCGTTCCATCTATGGATTTACGATCCACTGTTATCACAGGAACACCCACGCTGTTTGCCAGTTCAATGCCAGGACCGATGGTGATACTGTCTGTGGGGTTGACAATTAGCAAATTTATGCCCTTATCCAAATAGGTGGAAATGTCATCTAACTGGCGTGCGTTGTCATTCTTAGCATCTGTGATCTCAAGAATAAGTCCATGGAGTTCAGCTGCTTTCTTTGTTCCATCAACAATCGTTGAGAAAAATGGATTTGCCAAATTAGAGACACTAAGGAGAACTTTTTTGCCAAAGGTGTCATAAGAGATGAGATCCAGGGGGGTGGGTTCATATTCCGGAAGGAGAATACCTTGTAAGCCCTGGACAGCGAGCTTCAGACCATATGCTCCCATCATTTCAGGATGCTGTTCAATGGTTGCCTGAATTCCACCGCTCAACAGCTCCGAGCGAACTTCCGGAATATTGTCATAACCAGTGATCAGTGGACGTTTTTTTCCTTCGTAAACGGCATTGATTGCTTGGAGAGCGCCCAGTGCCATCACGTCATTGGCACAGGCGATTACAGCCAAAGGCTGAGAGTGTTCCGATAAAAAATCAACTACTTGGGTCATGGCTTCATCGGCATGCCAGTTGGCACTAATACTTCCCACGGTGGTGAACCTACCCCCTTTTAGGCTGGCAAGAAATCCGTTTTTCCGTAAATCAGCATTTTCATTGCCTCGAATGCCTTCTATATAAAGGACATTCCCTCCTTTCGGCAGCTTATTGCGAATATACGCCCCTATCATACCGGAGCCACTGAAATTATCTGAACCGACAAATGGGACACTTATACCGGCTTCTTTCAAACTTTTTTTGTCCAGTGCATTATCAATATTAATCACTACAATATGGTGATCCAGTGCTTCTTTTACCACAGGTACCAGGCGTTTTGAATCCGCAGGGGCGATGACAATGGCCGGATAGTTCTGCTGAATGAGGCGCTTGACAATGGTAATTTGTTCCCGGACATCTGTCTCTCGTTCTACACCGAATACTTCCAGTTGAATCGCTTTTTTCTGGGCATAAACCTTGGCACCCTTTTCCATTTGTGCAAAGAATGGGTTGGAAAGCGCTTTCATAACCAGGGCGACTTTGGGAATTGTGTTTAAAATCTCTCCAGATGCCCCATTTGCACAAAAAATTTTAGGAAACAAAATTGATTCCATTAAAACAAATAAAAAACCAGCGGCCATCACAGAAGTCCAGATAGCGACAAATTTAGTTTTCCACATATTGATATCTCCTGTACTTTTTCAAAGCCTGATTTTTTAAACAGGTGTTTGCGGTTTCAACTGATTGAACAGAACACCCAATTGATTCCCTGTAAACACTCTAAAAAAGGTAAAAATATAACATGCTTGATTTTAAAAAGATAAGCAAATGCTTTTTTAAATTTTATCAAAATACAAAATGTAGTCAACGACCTCCATCAGAGCCGGAGACTTGTATTGTGAACCGCTCAAAGCGGTCTTAAAAGCATGAAACACCTAAAGGTGGTCAAAAATAGTTCCAATTGATCTTTCTTCTTATTAACGATGTCTTGTTTCTGGATATATGAATTTTGATGGTTTGGAGAGCCTATCTCGTATTAATGATCCTTCGATTTGTACAAAATCAACAGGGTCATGTATTTCCATACGATCACTTCATCCTGATCAACTGTTGAAAAGTGATAACCGCTGGCTCAAAAATTTTGCCCAATAATATTGCAATGTTTGTCAGTTAGGTTTGAGCTATGTGAATAGTACTTTTCCTTTGAATGTAATTTTTTCTGTGATTTTTGGCAGAGTCACAGTTTTGGAGACTTGATTATATTCCCGCAAATGTCAAACTTTGGGAGTCTCCCCGACTATTATTAATTTTGGAGTTTTAAGTAGTTACCATGCTCACCCTCTTTATTCCCTTGGGGCAGTTGAACATGACGTTCGGCACAAAAGATTTGGCTTCTTATGCATAGATTGTTAATTTTATGAATATAAGGAGGACGATTATGAGAACAACACTTGATATACCTGATAATTTGGTGAATGAAGCCATGAAAGTGACTCACATCAAAACAAAGACAAAGGTCATTATCACAGCTTTGGAACAATTATTTCGAAAAACACAATTATCCGAAATCAAAGAATTTAAAGGTACAATAAATTTAGATATCGATTTAGAAACAATTCGAGGGCGTAAATGTCGGTTTTAGTCGATACGTCAATGTGGATAGACTATTTTAGAGGTGAAAATAATCCTGCACAGATGGATTTTTTTATTGATGAAAACCTTTTTGTAACTAATGATCTTATCCTGACAGAATTAATACCGTTACTGAAAGCCAAAAACGAAATAAAAGTTATTGATTTGTTATACAATGTCAGCAGGTTAGATTTTTTTATAAATTGAAATGAAATTATGAATTATCAATATAAATGTTTAAGGAATGGACTGAATGGTGTTGGCAATCGGGACAGAGGGAGCCCATCGGCTCCCGTCTGCCCACAAAACCGTGCGTACGGGTCCGTACACGGCTCCTCATGTAACATTTGTCCATTGACGAGCATTAAACCAATGCTTCATCCTTTCAGTTGACCTTATCACTTGCCCAAACCCGTTTATAAACCACAAATTCGGATATGCACGGTGTAAGGCATTTGTTATGGATAAAGCCCAACGGCCTTTGTTTGAAAATACCGTTTTGGCTGCTAAGCCCTGGGAGATTCCTCGGGTGGACGTCATGGAGCTGGCATTTGAGCGAGGCCAGACCTTTGAAATGGATGATGCGGCGCTGCAGGCTGCGGCCTCAGGTCTGGGCATCGCTTTAGGGAATATCAATCTTATCAAAGAGGATCTTGAAACAAACCGGCTGGTACAACCCCTTAAAGGGCAAAAAAATGTCATTGCGGAAACCGGCGTTTATTATTTGGCATACCCCGTTGGCCCGCTTTCTTCCGAACAGGTGACATTCAAAAAATGGTTGGTTAGCGAATTGGAGAGAGAATCGGGCCGTATCGGATAACTAAACACCCATCGACTAAAAGTCGATGGGTTTAACCTTTCTTGCGCCTTGATATAAATGGACATCCCAACAAAGCCTGGATAATTTTTAAATAACGGGCATGTCCTGCCGAACATAACGAATATTGAAAATGCTATCATGCCGCCCCCCCCGACGGGCAATGGGCCCGGCCCGGAACCGTAGACGGCTCAATTGGCCGGTTCCTATTACCCATCGGGGGGGGGGCTCTGCTGAGGG
>Ga0307929_1002344_pt1 | contig 12403 bp, 7 predicted proteins | sample AceLakmetage1330_FD_203160 | JGI IMG/M metagenome (GOLD analysis project Ga0307929, IMG submission 203160) | Saline water microbial communities from Ace Lake, Antarctica - #1330 | ecosystem: Environmental > Aquatic > Non-marine Saline and Alkaline > Saline | place: Antarctica: Ace Lake...
AACAAGTCCGGACTGATGACCGGTGAAATTCCCTTCAACATCCAAGGCTCCTCTTTTTTACTTCTAATCAATCAGTTGAACACGGCGGGCCGAACAGAAAACCGGAGTCTGGCTGGGGATCCAAGAGCTTCCTGTGCGACGGCATGCGAAAACCGCTCCATCCGGACCCACCGGTTCAAAATTTGACTTTTGTTATTCAAACGAACGTTCGCTGATCATCCGTCCACTCGGATCCACTTTGCTGGCGGTGACAAAGATCATCAGGTTGCGCTTGACGGTGCGCTCGCCCTCGGAGCGGAAGAGCCGCCCGACCAGCGGAATGCTGCCCAGCACCGGAACGCGGTCGCTGAAAGCTTCAGTCTTCTCGCCAATTAAACCACCCATACCGATGGTGGCGCCGCTGGCCACCGAAACTTCGGTTTTGACTTCGCGGCGGTTGAACAGCGGAAGCTTGGCAACAACCCGCTCATGCTCGAACTGCAGTCCAACCCGGTACTGATAGTAGGTGTAGGAAGTATCTGCCGGAGAGATTTCGAACTGCTGCCAGCCGAGCAGTTCGGTGATCTTCGGATTTATTTTCATTTGAATATCATCGCCCTTAATAGTCGGCGTGACGGTCATTTCAACCCCCAGAATCTTTTCCTCGAAATCCACATATTTCACGTGCACTATGGTTCCCTGCGATTCGCCCGCCTCGTAAGTTTTAGGATAGAAGTGTCGTTCGCCCACAGTTATGACAGCCGGTTTACCGCTCAAGGTGACCACGTTCGGTGCCGAAAGGACATCCACACCGGAGGACTGATCCAGCGCACGAATCAGCAGATCAATGGCTTTCCCGTCCACTTTGCCGGTCAGGCCCGCGCTGGCGGCGGTGCTATTGAAGGTGTCTTCAATGCGGGTCGTTGTACCGTTTCCAGTGGCGCGGATTTCGCCCAGCCCGAGTCCGAGTCCGAGTGAGCCAGTTTGATCGAACGGTACGCTGCGCAAGGCGCCGGTAAAAAGATCCTGGCCGTCAACCAGCGACCAGTTGCCGTCGCCAAACGTTTTGCCGTCTGCGGCGGCATCGGACCAGTTAAAGCCTAGTTCCTGAAGCGCGCCTTCGCTATATTCAACAAAGCGGGTTTCAATTTTAACTTGTGCGGCTGACGCGTTTTCTTCGGTCTGGCCGAATGCGCCGAGAATCTCTTCGAGCTTCGCCAGATTGGCCGGAGTATTTTTCACAAACAGCTTGTGCAGGTCCGGCAGATAAAGGGCCGAGGAGCCTTTGGGAAAGTCAACCGCCGTGAACTGCGGAACCACATCGGTGACTTCTGAAAACCCTTCCATACCCATCCCCTTGACGAAGCGATCGCTGACGGGATAATACCGCAGAATCATACCCCACTCCTGATCCACTGCATCAACGGCGGTCTCTTCAGCCGACCGGTGGTTCTTTTCAGAAAACTGCCGCAGAAAAAACGCGGCGACTTTATTTTCCGGATCGGCCGCCAGAACCGAGGCGAAGCCTGCTTCGGCCTGAGCGTAATCACCCGCCGCAACCTGCTGCCGGCTGGCTTCGAGCACGGCTGGCACATAAACCGGCACGACCGAATTCTCTGCTGCCGGCGTAGCGGCTACGGCCGCCAGGGCCGGTTCTGCCGCCGGTGCACCCGCCGGAGAGGTCGATCCCCGTGTGTTGCTAAGGTCATTCAGAACCGACTGGACACTCGAGTTTTTATCCTGAGCGAAGCTCATGCCGACCATCAGGCCGACTACCGTTAAAATTTGAATTCCTGTTTTCATTAGGTGTTCTCCTTGCCTTAAAAGAATCATTTGTTGAGGACTATGTCGGATTTACGCTGGCCGTTGTTGGCAATCTGGCCGGCCGACACGAAAATCATCAGATTGCGCTTGATGCTGCGCTCGCCTTCGGAGCGGAACAGGCGGCCGATCAGCGGAATGCTTCCAAGGACTGGAACTTTATCTTTGTAGGTTTCGAGGCGGTCATAGATCAGCCCGCCAAGTCCGACGGTACTACCGTCGGCCACTTCAACCTGCGTTTTGATTTCGCGCACACGAAAATAAGGAAGGTGCCCGTTCACCGCATTCAGCGGAATACCCACCTCCTCATGAAGCGCATTGCGTTGTTGGTCGTAATAGCCCTCGCCAACCGTGTCCATCGTATTAGTGTAGCTAATCGCTGTGTTCAAATCGACGAGGTTGTTCGGATCAGCCCCCAAAGTACTTTTCATCAGATCCCAGGCCGTTCCTATACCGGTCGTAGTGCCATCTATATATTTCATGATCGGGAATCGGCCGTTGATATAAGTTGAATTAACACTTCCGCCGTTAATCGCCATCATGCTGGCCTGCGGGCTGACCTGATAGGTGTCGTAGCCGATCAGGTCGATGACTTTGGGGTTGAGTTCCAGGCGGATCAGGTTGTTCTTAAGAATTTCCGGCGTCACGCTGAAATGAACGCCCATCAGTTCGGAGCCCCAGTCCCGATGCTCAATATGGATATTGGCGTCCTGAGATTTTACTTCGAACGACCTGGGGACCTCACGATCCTCGCCCACCCAGATTTCTGCGGTTTTACCGTCCATCGTGGTCAGGCTGGGAGCAGAAAGCACATCCGAATCGCCGCTCTGTTCGAGGGCATCAATCGCCAAACTCAAAGGCATCCAGCCGGTTTTGGTCATCACCATCGTGCCCACCCCGAGATTACCCCCGAAGGCTCCGGCGGCCGTGCGCAGTCCGGCGCTGAGAACATCTGCGGGCTGATTGTCGTTCAGCTTCCAGTCGCCGAACAGCTGAGTTCCGGTTCCGCCGTTGCTTTCGAGGCTCCAGGTGAAGCCGAGCTGGTTGAGGGTGCTCTGGCTGACTTCAATAAATTTGGCTTTAATCTCAACCTGTTTGTAGTCGAGTTCGGCATGGTGATACTGCCCCAGCATGAGTTCGATCTGCATCAAAGCGGACGGGGTGTTGCGCACCACGAGCTGTTCATATTCCGGCTGAAACCAGGCGGAGGTTCCTTCAGGAAAGTCCACGCCGTTGAAAAAGTCGCGTGCATCGAGAAATGCCCCCTGTGAAACCCCTTTAGCTTTCACTGCTTTGCAGACAGCCGGGCTGATTTTATAGGAGCGGAATTGAATCTCACCGGAGCGGTCCCATCCGCTGTTCACGTCCGAGATCATCTCCTGCCGGACGGCTTCACGCGGCGTACTGCCTTTGAAGGGCGACGCTATGCCGTGCGCCGTGTTACGAAGTTCATCGGTGGTATACAAAAGCGCATCGCCGACCACTTTAACGGTGTCTGCGGGAATCTCTTTAACCGCATTCACCGCCGATTCCAGCACGACATCACTCTCATCCGGAAGTCCCGTTGGAGATGTGATCACGACTTCAGCCTGTGCGCAGAACCCAAACGCCGCCAGAGCTGCTGTGAGCCAAACCATTCTCTTCTTCATCCTCTACTCCTTGTTTTGGTGCCCTGATGCTATTCCGTCGCCGTCAACACACCGCTCCCCTTCTCCATGCTCCGCCGGTTTTTACTGCGACCGGCCTTTAAACTCTCAATCCACCTTCACTTTATAGTAAATCGCCGCGACATCTGGATGCGTTGCGTCGGTATATGAATTTGTGCTCAGCCCGGAGGCTCCCTGCAACGGCACAAAGTCATCCTTCAAATTCAGTGTGTACCAAACCGTATAGGTACGTCCTTCGGCGGACGGCCAAGAGAGCACTTTCCCATCATCGGTTGAGACCGTAAAGACCGATCCGGCATCCTGCGGATCGGTTCCGGCGATGCGTTCGGCATCGTCGGTCAGGCCGTCGCCATCACTGTCATCCGCCAGCGCGGCGGCGCGGGCAAAAACCGCCTCCAAACTATTGGTCGCCGTAAAGGTCACGGCCAGCGAGGCCGGACTGGCGGTATTGGTTGCATTGTGCGTGATGGTCAGAGTCGCATTAGTCACCGCATCCGCAGTGCCAGCCGACTGATTCGATGCATCACCGGTGATGGTGATTTCCGCCGAACCGCCCGGCGCAACATCGCCCCAACCCGGCGTATAGCTGATCACCTGAATCTGCGCGGGCCGGAACTTCACGACACGGTTGCTGACCGCAGCGACATACTGAGTATAAACCGTTAAAGAGTACGGGGTATTGGTCACGGTTCCGTCTTCCGGCAGGCGAATATCGGCCGTTTTAGTATGAACCGCCGTGTTGCGCAGACCGATGATTGTTTTAGGCCACGGACTCCCTTCGAGTTTTTTGTACTGGAAGGTGATGTCGCCGGACGGCGTGAGAATGGCCTGGAACGTCAGATTCGAGCCTCCGCCCACCCCGTACTGCCGGAAGTTTTCCCAAGTGATCACAAAGCGTTCCGGCGTATCGTAATATTTATATTTAAGCGAGGCGTTATCATCTTTCACCAACTCGCCCCAGTAGGGTGCAATCATAGTCGCTGTCATTAGATGGTTCATGGAGGTGATATCCTGTAGCACACGAATCCGTCCGTCGTTATCCAACCGCACGGCTCCGTTGGCACTTACACTTAACTGCGTGTAACTTCCGCCATAGAACGGGAATCCGCTGGCGAAGCCAATGGGAATCATTCTGCTGGAACCTTCATCCTCTGCGGTAATGTACTGGCTGACATCTGGGTCTATCAGCTCAATCTCTTTCCCTACAAACGATATATCAATCCAGCTGTACGTCGCATTGGTGCTGATGTAACCGGCAGAGGCGAAAGCGCTGTTGCTGATGGAAAACGTCAGCAGTCCGGTTCCGGTGTTGGTGATGACAAATGGCGCCGAGGTGACCTGTCCGGCCGCTCCGGTGAAGGAGAGGCTCGACACCGCACTGTAAATCGGCGCGGCAGTCGTGACATTCGCTGTCACAGAAACCAGATTCGATCCGCCGGTGCTCCAGTTGAAGATGGCATTAAAAACGGCGGAGGTTCCGGCCGTTTTTCCGGACGCATTGGCAATGAAGGTGATGACCTGTGAGCTCTGCGGTGCGACGGGTACATTCTGCGACGGGGAATAGCTGACCCAGCGGTTTATCTGAGGGGTCAATCTCACGAGCGTGCCGTTGGTCGGAGCAATCGAAAGGTTGGAATAATTATTTATGCTACCCTGGAGACCGATCGTCACATTGGTTGCGCCGTATGAGCTGGTAATTCCAGCAATTTTCTTATAGCGGAATTCCACACAGCCGTTGGTGTAAAGCTCGACCTGGAACTGCAGATTTGTTTCAGAATCTTTGGAAACTCCGAAGTAAGAAATGACCAGATAATCAGTTTTTTTGAACACCCGAATACTGTTTGTCGGGGAAGTCAGGGTTCCCCAATACGGCGCAATCAGCGGATCGGTTCCGGTTGCCGGCAACGCCTTTCTATCCAGACTCCTCGCAGGAACATTGGTGGTATTGCTCAAGCCGATGTACCCGTCCGCAGTGACATAGAAGTTGCTGTAGACTGTGCCGTAGAACGGGAAGCTGAAGCCGATGCTTTGTGAACCGCTTACCCCGTCCGTCGAAGCTTCAATATTAAGGCTATTGGTATCTGGATCCTTCAGCGCAAGCAGGAGCGGTCCGGCGTCGGCCACAAAATCGAGACTCCCCCGGGTGTTAGTTGTCGATACATAAGAGACGCCCCATGATCCCTTGTCGGTGATATTGAAGGTGACGGCGGCGTTACCGGAGTTGGTCACGATGACCTGTGTGTTCGTGGCGGTTGCCCCTGGCAGCACACTCATCGAGATGGAGGCCGGACTGACGGATGGAATGCCCTGACTGAACACATTCAACGGGAAGGAATTCGTCCACACCTTGGAACCGGCCTGATTGCTGACACTGAACCAGTATGTGCCATTCGTCGTGGCGGAGTCGATCATTATCCGATAGACGGTGGAGGTCGCATCGCCAACCGCCATGGATGAATAGGTCGTTGAGGTCAGATTGGAAACGGTAAAATACGCCGGATTGGCCGAGAGCGAATTGACGATGTTGCTGACGGCTTTCGCCCCGTTATTGGTGCTGATCACGGTAATGTCGATAATTTCGCCGGGTTCGTATTTATTCGTAAGAATCCCGCCGGACACTTCCGCGATGCTGTTGGTCAAATAGCTGATCTGCGAGCCGACCACGACGGAGAAGTTGGTTGATGCGTCAAGAATCCCATCGATAAATGCCTGAGCCGTAAAGAGGAAGGTGTCATTCGTATTGGCAACTAGGGTGTACGTATTGGTCATCAAATCGCCCGGCCAAAGAGTATTTGTGTTACTGCTGGGTATCACAGTAAAGGCGCCGGGCGCTCCATCATGGCTCAGCGAGGAGGTTACATTGGTTGCCACGCCGCCGGCATTTTTAATGACAACCGATACGGTATTGGTTTCGTCGGCCTCCATCGCTCCCGACAGACTGTCTGTCACCTGGATCTGCAACGCAGGCGGTGCGGCCGGATCTGCAACGAGAATATCCTCCCAGCCGTCCGCTGTTCGCAACAGATCAACCGCAACGTGGTCGGACGATCCGTTCGGCTGAATATCACCGGTCGCCTGAAACCGCAGCGAATTAAATGAGCTGATTGTCAGATTAGAGACCGTGGTCATTGGCGCGTTGGAAGAAAATCCACTCACGTCACCGGTCAGGTCATACCAGATCGCTAGGGTCTGGGTTGATAAGTCGATTCGGGCGACAACCGCCACCGTGCCGATTGTATTCGTCATGTCGGTCAATTCAGTCACCTGATAGGTCGGGTTGGTATTTGCCCTGGCGTCATATTCAAGGGCGACCCCCGCCACTTTATTGCTAGTGTCGTCATAAAACATAATTCCCGACACGCAACCGCTATCACTGTTGGTTTTGCTGCTACTTAGATCATAAGAAAAATCATACCGCAAATACTGAGTGCCGGTGGTTACCGGCGAAGAAAGCGTCGCTTTTAAAATCGCGCCGTTGGTCCACATGCCCGTGGTCGATCCGAAATCATTCTGTGTACAAAGCAGATCGCCGATTCCATCGGTGGCCAAATCGGCCTCATCGCCTGCAGAAAAGCTGATACTGCCCGCTGAATTAGTCGCCTGCGAAAGAGTTCTCCCGGCCGGGTCGGAATAAAAATTCCATTCATTTAATGTAGCGGCCTGAACAGAAAAGCCGATCAGACCGAGCAAGAGCGCAATCGATTTACAGAATAACTTCATTGTTTTCCCTATCATCGCATTCATCATTTTTCCAAACTGTAAACGCCGTTTGAAAAGGGCGTCGCCTCAAAAAGGCAAAACGTTTCCCGCTAATATCCCGTATTCTTGCGGGTGTAAATCTCTCCTGCGATTTCTTCTGATGAAGGTATCAGGACATACCATTTAAAACAACTACTAATATTAAATTTTGTTTCATCGGTAGACTGTAAATTAAAATGCCCAAATTTTTTGGAAGAAGATTGCTTCATGCCACTTCCTCCTGAATGAACATCTCTTCTGCAGTTTTAAAATTCAGGATCTTGCGGGGATACCCATTGATCCAATCTTCTATCTTTTGAATGGCGGCCTTCGTCCACTTTGTTATGTCGCTGCCTTTGGGGATGAATCGCCGAATCATCCGGTTGGTGTTCTCGTTACTTCCCCGCTCCCATGACGAGTAAGGATGTGCGTAATAGATGTGGCTTCGGGCTGACTTGCCGAGTACTGATGCCTCCAGTGCGACGAAATCAAGGAATTCACTGCCGTTGTCCGACGTGATGGATTTGAATGTCGCTTTGAACGCCTCCTTGCCCATGGAGCGTTCAAGACCATTGATGGCCCGAACCACGGCGGACTGAGTCTTATCCTTGATCTTACGGACGATCAGCTTCCGGCTCTTGCGTTCCACCAGAGTCAGCAAGGCAGCCGTTCCCTTGCCTGTCCCTCCGACCACCAGATCGATCTCCCAATGTCCGGCCTGCTGTCGACCGGCGACTTCTGCGGGTCGATCCTCGATGCTTCGACCCAGTGGGACGCCGCGCTTGGGCCGACGGTGCAATGACTTGTTCTTTTTCCCGCGTAGGCGCTTCTCCCAAAGCGTCTCGTTGCTGACTCCTGGGATCTCCCCCTTGTCGATGTGGTTGTAGATGGTCTTGGCGCAGACGGCATCTTCCATACCCTTCTTCTTCATTCGGGCTGCGACCGCCTCGGGCGACCACTTCTTCACGGCGATATAGTAACGGATGAACTCCACGGCCGCGCTACGAGCCTTGAGCTTCACCGCAGGCCCTTTGGCGCTGGCATTCAGGTCGTGGACATCCTGCGCTCTGTCCGCATTGTACGCTACAGTGGTGGACAGATCGCTCCGGAAGTGCACCACCGTGCCGAGTTTAACCTCTCGGTTGATTGTGCGCCGATCGCGCCCGAGTTCCTTGGCGATATTCGATTCGCCCATGCCCACCTTTGAAAAGCCTTCGATTAAAATGCGTTCGTTAAAGTTCAAATGCTTGCCCTTGCGCGCTGAGGCGCTACTCTTTTGTTGCTCCATGCCGATGCTCCTATCCTCGTTTGTGGTGAATTGAAGAAAGGTTCATTCTGGCATGGGGCACTCAATTTCCAAACTGGGCATTTTAATTTACAGTCTACCCTGTGAAAAGTGGCAAGGAGTATCCCGTTTATTGCGCTTGACGAAGTGGGCCTTCCCCCTAAACTCTTTCGCTCTTCCGGCACAATAGGTGATCTGTGCCCTTAAATGGTAAAAAGGATATTTTATGGCTGCTAAAAAAGCACAACCCGCAAAGAAGAAAACGGTTAAAAAGGCTGTGAAAAAGGCTCCAACCAAGAACGTGGCCGTTAAAAAATCTCCCGCAAAAAAAGCGGTCGTCAAAAAGGCTCCCGCTAAGAAAGTGGCCAAGAAAGTGCCTGCGAAAAAAACGACAGCTAAAAAAGTGGCTGTGAAAAAGGCGCCCTCAAAGAAAGCCGCTTCTAAAAAGGCTAAACAATCCATTGAGCTCCCGCCGGAGGACGCCCCCGTTTCGATCATGTCGCGCGAAGAGCGTAACGAAAAAATCAAAGAGCTGATCGCGCTGGCCTCCGATCATGGATTCCTGACCCACGACGATGTGGAAGAAGCCCTCCCTGAAGATCTGGTGGTGGTCGACGATGTCGAAAAAGTCACCGCACTGCTTAAAAGCATGGAAGTTGAAATCATCCGCTCCGATGAGGTAGAAGATTTCAAGGCTCGGATGGAAAAAGAAGAGCGCGAGAAACAGAGCGCCCGCAGTGATGTTCTCGATGACCCGGTTCGGATGTACCTCAAGCAGATGGGGCAGGTGCCCCTCCTGACCCGCGAACAGGAAGTGGAAATTTCCAAACGAATCGAAGAAGCAGAAATCCACACCACTCGCCTTTTCAATCGAATTGGGTGCGCCACCGATGCCTATCTTGGTGTGATTGATAAAATCGAAAACGGTAAGCAGCGCTTCGACCGGGTCGTGAGCGATAAACATGTCGAGTGCCGCGAAGACTACTTCAACGTGCTTCCCCGCATCCTGCAGGGAATCCGTCGCAATCAGGATCTGGCCGAAAAGTACTTCCTGGAATCCGTTCGCGCCAAAAATAAGGCGGCCCGTGTCAAAACGGATAAGCTTTTCGACAAAGCACAGGATCGTCTCACCGACTACTACCGTCAGCTCTTCTTCAAGCAGAAAGCCATTGAGGATATCGTTCCGCAGTCGGATCATTTCTACAAAGAAATGCGCGTTCTTCAGAATGAAGTGGTGAAGCTCGGAAAAAGCCGTGCCAAAGATGCATCTACAAAATTGCGCGAAACCCGTAAAGAAATTCGCGAACTAGAGAGAATCGTTCAAATGGAAGCCGACCCGTTTGTCGAGCACTTCCGTTTGCTTCGCACCTGGCTGGCTAAGGGTCTTCAGGCCAAAACAGAGATGATTGAGGCCAACCTGCGTCTCGTCATCAGTATTGCCAAAAAATATACCAACCGTGGACTCTCCTTCCTCGACCTGATTCAGGAAGGGAACATGGGCCTCATGAAAGCGGTCGAAAAATTCGAGTACCGTCGTGGATACAAATTCTCCACCTATGCGACCTGGTGGATTCGGCAGGCGATCACCCGCTCCATTGCCGACCAGGCCCGCACGATCCGCATTCCGGTGCATATGATCGAAACCATCAACAAACTGCTCCGTGTCCAGAAGCAGCTTCTTCAGGAATTTGGCCGGGAGGCGACGCCCGAAGAGCTGGCCGACGAGATGGAATTGGCCGTTGAACGCGTCCGCGCGATTCTAAAAATTGCTCAGCAGCCCATTTCCCTTCAGGCACCGATCGGCGATAGCGACGACACCAGTTTCGGGGACTTCATCGAAGACAAATCTGCCGAGAACCCCGCTGAAATGACAGCCTTCAGCCTCTTGCGCGAAAAAATTGGTGATGTGCTTGAAACGCTCACCACTCGCGAGCAAGAAGTCCTGGGTCTGCGCTTCGGTCTCGAAGATGGCTATCCCCGTACCCTCGAAGAAGTCGGACGCAAATTTAACGTAACGCGCGAGCGTATTCGTCAGATCGAAGCCAAAGCGCTTCGCAAAATGCGTCACCCGACTCGTATCCGGAAGCTCGAAGGCTTCCTCGAACAGGGACGGTAGAACAGAAGAATATCGAATAAGGAACATCGAATGCCGAAGGACAACTATTTTCCAAAGAGTGGAAAATCTAACTTCCTTCGATATTCAAGATTCCCTGTTCAATATTCGGAGTTCCGGAGGGCGAAGGCATGAGCCCTCTGAAGCTGATCATCAAGCGAGATGGAGCACCGGTCGATTACGACCGCGACCGCATTGCAACCGCCATTTTCAAAGCCGCCGCCTCGATTGGGGGAACCGATCGCGCCGAATCAGAGCGTCTGGCAGCAGTGGTCGAGGTCCGTTTGAACTCGATGTATGGCACGGAAGCCCCGACCGTTGAAGACGTGCAGGACGTTGTCGAAACCGTGCTGATCGAAGAAAACCACGTCAACACATCGCGCGCCTACATCACCTATCGCAGCCAGCGCACCCAGCGCCGCGGAAGCCGCGCCGACCTGGCCGCCTCCACCTTCAACAACATCCCCTATAAAAAAATATACGACGTGCTTCGCTGGAATCTCGACCACGGGTGCGAATCGGTCGAAAGCCTCAATCGCATTATCGCAGAAGACCGGTTCACCGAACTCATCGCCGCCTGCGAAGAGCGCTACCTCGGCGAATGCCGTTCCGCCGCCGCCAACGTCTTGGAGCGCATCGAAGATATCCGTATCATCATCGTGGCCGGCCCGTCCTCCTCTGGGAAAACCACCACCACCATCAAAATGATGGAACATCTCGAGCGGGAAGGGCATGCGCAGAAAGCCATCAACATCGATCACTACTTCTTCAACCTCGAAGATCACCCCAAAGATGAATTTGGCGACTACGACTACGAAACCCCGCAGGCGCTCGATTTGGAGCTGATCAATCAGCACCTCGGACAGCTTCTCGCCGGCGAAACCGTCCGTACTCCTAACTACGACTTCCAGACCGGCCAGCGTACGCTCGACGTGCACGAACTCAGCCTCGCACCCAACGAAATTCTGCTCATCGACAGTCTGCACGGTCTCTATCCCGATATGACCGCCAGTGTGCCGTCGGAAAATAAATTCAAACTCTACATCGAAACCCTTGGACAGCTTCGCAGTGCGGACGGCGAACTCATGCGCTGGGCCGATCACCGTCTCCTGCGCCGTATGATCCGCGACAGCTGGCACCGCAATCATACCCCCGAAGATACCATCACCCACTGGCACTACGTCCGCAAAAGCGAGCTTCAGCACATCATCCCCTACAACGCCTCCGCCGACTTCCTCGTCAACTCTGCCATGCCTTACGAAATCCCGATTTTGAAGAACAAACTCTTCCACTACTTCCCCGCCGCCATAAAAACGCTCAAAGACAACCCCAAACGGCAGGATGCCTACATCCGCGCCCGCCGTGTTTTTGAACTGCTCGACCCGCTCGACGTCTGGGCCGACGAAGCCCTCGTTCCAACCACCTCCCACCTGCGCGAGTTCATCGGCGGCAGCGACTACGAATACTGATTGCTTGACCTGCATAGCCTTTGGCGACGCGGGTTTCCAACCCTTGGAAAATGTAGACGCGACGTCCTCGTCGCGTTTTCAGCCATTGGAAAAACGGATCGAAAAAGTTCCAAGCATTGGAAGGTTTCGTGTATTTCGGGCTCTTCTCGGATGTGCGTTTTTTCACTCGCATCAAATCATTGAGGTCCCACGGATGGCCGTCGCGTCCCACGGATCGTTTCAGCCCAAAAGACGGTCTTTCAAGTTATTTTGAGCCTCCATAACCGTGCCATAAGAGTTTAGTCAGAATAATTAAGGTCAGAATGATTTTATGGAACATCCTTAAAGTGAT
>Ga0307929_1002347_pt1 | contig 12393 bp, 8 predicted proteins | sample AceLakmetage1330_FD_203160 | JGI IMG/M metagenome (GOLD analysis project Ga0307929, IMG submission 203160) | Saline water microbial communities from Ace Lake, Antarctica - #1330 | ecosystem: Environmental > Aquatic > Non-marine Saline and Alkaline > Saline | place: Antarctica: Ace Lake...
GTATTATTCTCTTCTATTAATCATTTTTGCTGCCCGAACGGCTCCTATGTCTCCGATTTGCGAATCGAAAAATGCAAAAATACTTTACCTTTTATTAGTTTTCTTTTTGGTCCTCGGATGGCTGTTTGAAAAAAGCAGTGGGTCATCTGAAGAGCGTATTAGCGGTTTTTTGGTCAACCCAAATAATTTTGCACTGACCGCCTTTTTATTATTTTTATTAGTAGAGTATAAAAAAGAGAATCTTCTCATATGGATTTTTACCCATTTGTTTGTAATTATAATGGTCCTTTTATCAGGCACGAGTGGGGCTATCTTAGGATATCTGTGCGGCTTATGGTATTATATTCTTTCAATGAAAAGGTATAGATGGGGCTTTCTAATCGGAATTATTGTTTTTTTTATTGTTAGTTTTACAGTTATATTTTCAATTAATAACGCAACGGTTTCTCCTATTGATTCTACAATAAAAAAATTAAATGTTTTAAGTGAAAATTATGAGAAAGTTATATCTGGAAAAAATGTAGATTACTACTCGAGCGTAATGGCTCTCGGTGGAGACTATACTTCTGCATTGTGGCGCTTATCGCATTGGACTAGGATTTTAAGATGTTATTTAGATTCCTCTTTTGTGCAAATATTATTTGGATACGGTATTGGATCAAGTGATGTGGTTTTTGGAATTAAACCACACAATGATTATCTAAGGGTTTTATTCGAAGGAGGGCTTCTTTCGTTTTTTCTAAATTTAATAATCTGGACTCTTTTATTTGAAAAGATGAATAGGGAAAGAAGGTGGATCGTAGTTTCGATAGCTGTCTTTTCCTTGACTGAAAATAATTACGATCATTTTTTAGGGATGAGCATGTTAGCCTACTATACTATAAGTAATACTATCGAAGATAAAAAATATCTTAGGGTATGATCAATACCGTTTGTATCTGTGAGCAGTTTGTTTCCTCCGGTATTTTTATTTTTTTGCGAATTTTAAAATACACCGGATAGGGATGCTGCTCACAATCTTTTTTTAAAAACTTCTCCTGCTTCTCAAAAACGCAATATTATTTCACAAACTGTAAAGCGGGAAATGAAGGATGCCGAACTTTTGTCCCTTTTATGCCCGGTGCTAAAAACGTAGGCAAAAGTCCATTCATGTTGGCTGATGGGCAGACTTTTGGATTGCCATGGATGCAGGTCATCAATATGCATAACGGCTTTCAAGATAATCTTAAAGTGCTATAAATATTGATATAAATCCAGTTCAACACTTGTAGACTTATCCGGTTTTGACCCCATTTTTATTAATTAATTCGGATCTAAGAAAATGCAGCTTTTATTTTTAAATAATTACCATTATTTGCGTGGTGGCTCAGAACAGGTTTGTTTTGGGGAGATCAAATTATTAAAATCATATGGACATGTTGTTGATGCTTTTGCCAGAAAAACTTCCGAGGATGTCCAATCAAATTGTTCTGATTTTTTTCCTGAGGACATGAAAACTGACAGTTTGAGTCTTGGCTTTGGTGCATTAAGGACTTTAAGAGAACTTTTGTATTCTTTAGAATCAAAAAAACAGCTTAGTAAACTGTTAAGAGGAGTAGCACCTGATTTGGCGCATGTACATAATATTTATGGAAGACTGACTACATCAGTTCTTGATTTGTTGTTTAAAAAGAATATTCCGATTGTAATGACTCTGCATGATTACAAACTTGTATGTCCAAGTTATAAACTGATGTCTGGTGATAGAGTTTGTGAGGATTGCAAAGGAGGAAAATATTATAATGCAATGTTGAATAAATGTCATAAGGACAGTCTTTTAGCCTCTGCAATATACTCTTTTGAATCTTGGTTTAATGATTTTTTTAAAAAATATAAAAAAAATGTCTGTTTTTTTATCGCACCAAGTCAATTTCTTAGAAACAAATTGATTGAATTCGGGTGGTCTGCAAACCAGATTGTTTATATTCCTAATTATATCGTGACTCATGATTTTATTCCTAACTATGACTCTGAAAATTATTTATTATATATTGGAAGGCTTTCAGGAGAAAAAGGAATAGGCACACTCATTAAGGCATTTAAAGCTGTTAAAGAAAAAAATATTCAATTGATGATTGTTGGTGATGGGCCAGAGAGGGAATCACTTGTGAAGAGAGCAAAAGAAGACAATCGAATTCAGTTTACTGGATATTTATCCGGTAAAGAACTTGGCGAGGCTACACAAAATGCAAAAGCTGTAGTCGTGCCTTCAGAGTGGTATGAGAATGCACCTATTTCAATACTTGAGGCATTTGCTTATGGTAAACCAGTTATCGGTGCCATGATTGGCGGTATACCAGAAATGATAGATGAAGGTAAAAACGGCTTCCTTTTTGAGTCTGGTAGTGTGAAAGATCTAACAGAAAAGATTAATAAATTTTTAGAGTATTCCAACTCTGATATTGCTGAAATGGGCAAAGCTGCGAGAAAAAAAGCTGAAGATAAATACAATCCTGAAATACATTATGAAAAGCTTATTAAAGTATATAAGAATGCAATAAGCATGAAGACTGGTAAATAAAATGAAAATCGCATTTGTAGCAATAAAAGGCATCCCCGTTGGCGGGGGTATTGAAAAGCTTACTGAAGAAATTGGCACCCGTCTTGTTAGAAAAGGTCATGAGGTTATTGTTTATACCAGCAGGGATTATGGGACAAAAGATTGTGAATACAATGGCATGACGATTAAAACAGTTCCTTCTATAAATACTAAAAGCCTTCATAAACTTTCTATATGTTTTAATGCTACATTGGATGTTTTAAAAAATAGGGATGTGGATATTGTTCATGTCCATGCCATTGGGCCTTCCTTGTTTTCAATATTTCCAAGGATGGTTGGGATTCCTACTGTGGTTCAGACTCACGGTATTGAATGGCAGAGGGATAAATGGGGATTTACGGGCAGGACTTTTTTAAAGTTGAGTGATTATACGGCTGTTTATTTTCCAAATAAGACCACTGCTGTGTCAAAAGTTCAGAAATTATATTTTGAAGAACAATATGGATGTGGAGTTGAGTATATTCCAACCGGGGTGAATCCGGTTGAATATAGAAAACCTGAAAAGATTCTTGAAATGAGGCTTGTGAGAGATAAGTATATTTTGTTTGCAGCAAGGCTTGTTGCAGAAAAAGGACCCCAATTTTTGATAGAGGCCTTTAAAAAGATTGACACGGATATGAAACTTGTGGTCGCAGGTGATGCAGCCCATGCTGAAGAGTTTAAGGCAAGTCTTCAGGAAATGGCAGGAAATGATGACAGGATTTTATTTCCCGGGTTTGTAACAGGGCAAGTTATAGAAGAGCTTTTCAGCAATTCTTATATCTTTTGTCTGCCTTCTACTTTAGAAGGACTTCCGATTGCCCTTTTAGAAGCAATGAGTTACGGCAGTTGCTGTTTATCCAGTGATATCCCTGAGAATTTAGAAGCGGTTGAAGCGTATGGTTATACGTTTAAGAACAGAGATGTTATGGATTTGAAAAAGCAATTGCAATTTTTGATAGACAATCCGGAAAAAGTTAAAGAAAAAAAGAAACCTGCAAGGGAACATGTGTTGAATAATTATTCCTGGGATACAATTGCAGATCAGATGGAAGGACTGTATTTTTCAATAGTCGGGAAATAGAATGGAAGCCTCAATAATTACAACTTACCGTTGCCCCATGCGGTGCAAAATGTGCGATATCTGGCATCATCCAACTGAAGAGGGAAAAGAGATCACAGCACGGGATCTGGAAAAAATGCCCATGGTGAAGGTAATTAATGTCACCGGCGGGGAGCCGTTGATCCGGGAGGATCTGGCTGACCTTGTGGAAGTGATTTTTACCAAATCAAAACGGGTGTGTATTTCAACATCCGGTTTTTATTCAGACCGGATTTTCAAGCTGGCAGAAAAATTTCCTGACCTGGGTTTCAGGGTGTCCATTGAGGGCCTGTCACAGAAAAATGATGAGCTCCGGGGCCGGGATGGTGGGTTTGACAGGGGCTTGAGAACGCTTCTGGGCTTACGGCAGATGGGCCGTAAAGATGTGGGCTTTGGGATTACAGTTTCCAACAACAACTCGGCAGACATGCTATGGCTGTATGAATTGTCCAAACAACTGGGTATGGAATTTGCCACGGCAGCGTTTCACAATTCATTTTATTTTCACAAGGATGATAATGTGATAACCAATAAAGACGAGGTGATTGCAAATTTTGAAAAACTCATTAACCGGCTGTTAAAAGAGAACAAACCCAAAAGTTGGTTCAGGGCATTTTTCAACCTTGGATTGATCAACTATATCCGGGGTGATCGGAGAATGCTGCCTTGCCAGGCGGGTACGGAAAACTTTTTCATTGATCCCTTTGGTGACGTTTTGCCCTGCAATGGCATGGAAAAAAAATACTGGCTTGAGAGTTTTGGCAATATAAAGCAGGTAGATAATTTTGAAGAATTATGGAACAGTGCCCAGGCCCAAAAAGTGAGAGAATTGGTGTCAAAGTGTCCGAAAAATTGCTGGATGATCGGTTCGGCATCACCGGTGATGAAAAAATATATCAAGCATCCTGGAAAATGGGTGGCAGTCAATAAAATGAACAGTTTGATGGGCAGGTCAGTGGACATTGATAATATCCCCCATTATGATGTGGGACAGGACCCCAGGCAGGGTGATATGAGGAACAAAATGTAATATGGAATCAACCAGAACCCGTTTTTATATGAATCCTGCTTTCCAGGCGGGTGCATTGCTTGTGTTATTCATTGGAGCATATTTTGTTCCTTTTTCTTCCCTGTTCAATAGCTGGATGACCAATGATGATTATTCATATGGCATTTTGATTCCTTTTATTTCCCTGTATTTTATCTGGGAGAAAAGACAAACCTTGGATGGGGTTGCAGTCCAAAGCTATTGGCCGATTTTTTCGGTACTGGTTTTTTTTGTGCTCTTGTCTGTTTACGGGGTGCTTGGCTCTTCCGGCAATATTTCAAGGCCGGTATTACCGGTGTTGATTGTTTTATTCACTATTTTTTGTTTTGGGCCCCAGGTATTCAAACGGTTCAGTCTTTCCCTTTGTTTTTTAATTTTTATGATCCCGCTACCGGCGATCCTTGACCGAACCATCGGGGTGTTTTTAAAAAGCGTTTCCTCCCAGTTTGGCGGATTGTTTCTCCGGGCAATCGGATATACCGTATATGTCAGCGGGAATGTGATTGATTTAGGCGTGACAAAACTCCAGGTGGTTGATGCCTGTAGTGGGCTGCGGTTTTTGTTCCCTCTTATTGCCCTGGGGGTGGTGTATGCATATTTTTTTGAACGGGCACCTTGGAAACGGATTGCCTGTGTGCTTATTACCATCCCGATTGCGGTAGTCACCAATGTGATACGGATCTGCATTACCGGTATTTTAACCTATCATTTTGGTTCTAAAATGGCGGAAGGTTTTTTTCATGATTTCCAAGGCTGGGCCATTTTTATGGTTGCCTTTGTATTCCTTTTTATCTTTGGCCGATTTTTGCGGTTGTTCCCACCAAAAGACCGTCAGCCAGAACCTGTTCCCATTGTTTCCGATAAAGTGCCCCATGAAAAAAGATCAAATTTTAGTGCCGTACTTATTTCAATTGTTATATTGGTTGTGGTTGGTGGCTTGACACTTAGTACTCGTGCATTGCCTTCGGTGAAAATAAAAGGTGGAATACAAAGTTTTCCATTATCCTTTAATGGCTGGATAGGTAAGTCTCAATTGCTTGATGCCAAGATTATTGAAGCATCAGGTGCGGAGGAATCTTTTGATGGTGCATATATTAATGACAAAGGTCAAGTAGTGTCTTTGTATATGGGGTATAGGAGTACAGCATTTCTTGAAAATGTTAATTTTTTTCATAGCCCTACGGTTTGCCTGCCGTCATCTGGATGGAAAACAATACACAAATCAAAACGGATTATTGAAGATGTGCCTTTGTTTGGAACACTTCCTGTCTTTGAAATGGAAATGGAATCAATGGGATTACGAAATCTGGTATATTTTTGGTTTCAGACAAAGGACAAGGCCACAGAGGATAAAAATATCAACCGGTTTCACCTGGCGCTTCATGCCATCCGAAGAGATAATACCCATGATTTGTTTATCCGGCCAATAACCCCTATCAGCAATAGTGAGTCTGTTGATGATGCAAGAAAACGGATGGATCTGTTTACACGTCAGATGATGGGAACGTTGATCGACTTTTTAAAGAAAAATCAATTTGAAGAACAATAATGAATTTATTCACGATTTTCATATTATCCTTGTTTTTAAACACTGGTCTGGTGCCAGAAGTATCCCCTTTCTGTTTCAAAACAAAATCCAACCTTAAAAGACCACCCAATTAAAATGAATCTATTCACAGTTTTCGTACTATCCCTATTTCTGACCATCGCCCTGATACCCATCATCAAGCGAATGGACTTCAGAATGAACCTTATGGATTTCCCCGACGAGCGCAAGATCCATGAGTTGCCCATGTCCCGGAGCGGTGGCATCGCCATGGCTTTGGGTGGCATTATTCCGGTGCTGATCTGGGTGCCCATGAATCCCCTGATACGGTCGCTCCATGTGGGGTGTGCCCTTATCGTTATTTTTGGGGTGGTGGATGACGTCAAGAGTTTAAAATATACGCATAAACTGCTGGTCCAGACAACCGGCGCACTGGTGGTGATGTTCTATGGCAATGTCCGCATTCACTTCCTGGGCAATCTGGTACCTTCAGATTTTGTACTGCCCTATTTTCTGTCAATTGCATTGACATTGATCTTTATTGTGGGGGTGACCAATGCCATTAATCTGTCCGACGGTCTTGATGGCCTGGCTGGCGGTATTTCCATGTTGAGCTTTGTGAGTATAGCCTTTCTGGCCTACCGATGCGGGAATATGGACCTTGCCATCATGTGCCTGGCAGTGGTGGGGAGCATCTTGGGATTTTTAAGATACAACACCTATCCCGCCATCGTCTTCATGGGTGATGCGGGTAGCCAGATGTTGGGTTTTCTTTGTGCGGTGTTCACCCTGATACTGACCCAGTGCAACACCCCATATAGCCAGATTACCCCTTTATTTCTCATCGGTTTTCCCATCCTGGATACCCTCACCGTCATGGTGGAGCGCATTGCCAATGGAGGCTCCCCGTTCAAGTCGGATAAAAATCATTTACATCACAAACTCATGAAGCTGGGCCTTTACCATTCGGAATCTGTTCTTGCCATTTATTTTTTCCAGGCGTTATTCATCAGTTGTGCCATTTTTCTGCGATTTTATTCCAACGGCGTTAATTTCATGGTGTTCATAGGCCTGGCGGGCACCATTATTTTGTTATTTGAGCTATCCAGAAAAAAACAATTTCATTTAAGAGTAGAAAATGAAAGCCTGTTGGGTTCCACCAGTGTACTGGCACTCATCGGCGGAGAACGGTTTTCCATACGATTTTTTTTTACCACCCTCAAATGGGGCCTGCATCTGCTGTTTTTTTTTCAATGCATTATTTGCGAATCCATGCCCCGGTATCTGGGCGTGGGTGCTGCGTGCTTCATCGCGTTGATACTGATCACCAAACGGGTAATACCAAAGGCCAGAAAAAATGTGCTTCGGGTGGTGCTTTATTGTTCCATCCCCCTGTTGATGTACTTTTCAACCATTGATGCCTATCACTGGATGGGCCCCCGCATGGTATTTATCAATAACTCATTTTTCATCATTTTGATTTTTTTTGTCATTGCCACGCTGAACCTGACAAAGCGCAGTGATGGCTTTAAAATCAACCCCCTTGATTTTCTAATTTTTATTATCATCATCATATTTCCTAATCTTCCCAGCATTCACCTGGAGGACATGCAGATCAAGATGGTGGTGGCAAAAATTTTGATCCTGTTTTTCAGTTTTGATGTTTTGCTGGGGGAGCTTCGCCAGGAAGATACCTTTTTGGAAATGAGTCTCTTGGCCACATTTAGCGTAATCATACTGAAAAGCTTTATATAATACCCACTCTTGACGACGCCTCTCCGGTAAGACCCTGCAATCCAACCTGAGCCAAATTTAATACCCAAAGCACCCAGCACCCACTACCAACACCCAATACCCATTCTTTCATATAAAAAAATTAAACCCTCATGGAGTTTATCATGAAACGATTTATTGCTTGCCCATTGTGTGTCATGCTTTCGTGCATGTTATTGCTGTTGACCGCCTGCGGTACACCCGATGAAAAAAAGATGGCGTTTTTTTCCAAGGGAAAAACGCTTTACGATGCTGGCGACTTTGTCAAGGCACGACTTGAATTCAAAAATGCCATTCAAATCGACCCTGAATTTGCCGATGGGTACCACCTGCTGGGAAAAACGGAGTTAAAGCTTAAAAACGGCAAAGCAGCCTTTACCCGGTTAAGTCAGGCTGTTAAGCTGAATCCAGAGTTGATTGATGCCAGGCTTGACCTTGGGAGAATTTTTCTATCGGCACGAGCATATGAACGTTCTGAAAGCCAGGCCGAAGAAATTTTAAAGATAGCACCCGATAACATGGATGCCCAAATGCTTAAGGCCTCTGTCTATCTGGCCCAAAAGGAACCTCAAAAAGCGGGGGAAATTCTGGATGTTATATATCAGAGCGGATTTGACTCCGTGGAATTTTATCTGCTCCAAGCTTCCTGTTACAGCGCCATGAAAAAAAACGCATTGGCAGGAGAGGTGCTGTTCAAAGGGATGAAGGCCCATCCTGAATCCACGGCCATGATGATGGCCCTTGCCAAATATCATGACCTGGAAGGAGATATAAAGGGGGTTGAAACCTATCTGAAAAAAGCCATTGAAAACGCCCCGGAAACCACAGGATTGCAGCTAAATCTGGCCTGGATTTACCTTAAAACTGAAAAAAAAGAGGATGCAAATCAAATCCTGAGCAAAATTATTGATGAAGATCCTGAAAATGAACAAAATATTCTGGCCGTAGCTGTTCTGCTGATGAGAGCAGGAGAGATGGATAAAAGTATCGAGATTGTCAACCAGGGGATTGAAAAAAATCCTGAAAGTTTTGCCTTTTATTCTTTTCTTAGAGAAATTTATTTAAAGCAAAAACAGTTAAAAAAAGCAGAGGACCTGTTACGGCATTACCTGGCCCTTGGCGATCGCCTGGCACATCCTGATATGATCAAGGCCAAGATCAACCTTGTAAAACTGTTTCTGATTCAGGAACGAATTACAGAGGCTGAGCCCCTCATTGACCAGGTGCTGGAAGATGATCCAAAAAACATTGATGCCCATCATATCAAGGGCCGCATATGCCTTGTCCGTAAAGACAGTGACGGAGCCATTGCAAACTTCAGGACTGTCATTAAAGAGCACCCTGAACATCTGGAAGCAAATATCGGCCTTGCCACGGCCCATGCATTAAATAAAGACTATGACCTGGCATTGGACATTTTAAAAAGTGCCCTGAAAAAAACGCCGGAGTCGGCCCGCATCCTCAAGACCATGGTTAAAATGAATGTACTGAAAAAAGACGCCGTGGCCACTGAAAAAAATTTAAAGCAGATTCTCAGCCTGGATCCCTACAACCTGGGATCCATTGCAGGATTGGGAGATTTTTACCTCTCTTTAGACCGATATGAGGATGCCATGTCCCAATATCAGTTAATCAAGACCAATAAAGACAAAGGTGCCCTGGGATATATTAAAACGGCCCAGGCCCTTATAAAACAGGATCATATTGATGAGGCCATTGATGAACTGAAAACCGGTTCTGCCGGTGCCAGGGCAGAAGACTCCGCTGTATTTGCCACAGCACTGGGGCAACTCTACCTTAGACAGGGCAATATGAGTGCTGCAAAAGAAAAATTTACCGAAGCCTTGTCCATAAATCCAAAAAATAAAAATGCCTGGCTGACCCTGGCTCAAATCTACGAACTCAGTCACGACTATGAAAGTGCCATGGGGGTCTACCGGCAATGTCTGGAACATTTTCCAGATCTCTGGTTGGCGGCCAATAACCTTGCATTTTTTCTGGCGGAATTTGAAAATGAACCGGGAGCCATTGATAAGGCCCTTGAACTTGCGAAGAAAGCACAAGGGCTCATGCCCGACTCTCCATTGATCCAGGATACCCTGGGGTGGATTTATTACAAAAAAGGGGATTTCAAAAATGCTGAAAATTTGGTAACCAAGGCCCATGAAAAAATGCCGGAGAACGCAGAAGTATCCTCCCACTTGGGACTTATTTATCATGCCAGAAAGATGCCGGAACAAGCCGCCCCCGCACTGAAAAAAGCGTTGGCAGGTAACGATGATTATTTAGGACGAAAAGATGCTATACAAATATATAATACTTTTTACAAAGATATGTGATGAGTCAAATTAGATGAATGAGGGTTTTGCAAAAATAATTTTTCCCACGCAACAACACCATATATTGCCGCGCCCAAGGATTCAATAACCACATGTAGGTAAGTGGGGCTAAGTATTCTTATTTCTGCAAACGGCTCGAATGATTAAAACTTAAACAAATATATTGATAGAGTCGTGTATTTACATTAAGATCAGGTATGTCCTTTTGAAATGATTTCTCGCAGAAGAAAGAGTGGGTATTCATACACCCCTTTTTTTTATCCAAAAAATCCCCCTTGCTGATATTCGAATATTATTTTATAAAGGTAATAATATGATTTTTTTACATGTGGAATCGCATTTAAATAATTTTAAACGATTTTTAACAATGAATCAGGGAGGTGATTATAAATTATTTGAAATGAAATATCAGAGTGCTACTTGTGCTTTTTCAAAGGAGGTTTGAAAAAAACCTCTACAATTTTTATCGCATTACAAATTTCATTAGAGGATTTTTATTATGCGTAAATTAATTAGTTTCACCTTTGCATGCCTGATTGCATGAAGCTTGTTTATAACCGTTGAATCTGTGTCCGCAATGGCGGGATCTGTGGGAACTTCATGGGTTCAAACTGATATACATGACGCTGTTGCCTTTAACGTCTCGGCCATAACCGGAACAGGATCCACTTATGAATTTGGCATTTTTGATACATCCATTGCATTTGGTGGTGGTAATCAATTTGCTCTTATTGGGTCAAATCAAACAAATGCATCTTTTGAAGTATCCGCTGGCTATCTGTTGTCTGATTTGACAAATGGTAATGGCTCTTTTCAGTTAACTTCCGCTAATTTTGGATTTTATCTCTTCGACGGAACAAGTTACACAGATTATAACTTTACGTCAATTGGTAACAACTCATTCCAATTAGATTGGTTAGGCGGGAACTCGACATGGATTCTGAACGATGTAAATCGAGGTTCATCCGTGCCTATTCCAGCTACAGTATTTCTACTCGGATCGGGATTGGTCGGATTGGTCGGATTCAGTCGTAAAAACAAAAAATAGTAAATTTCGCAAGATATCGAAACTTGGCACTTGATTATAACATAGCCAACTGGAAATGGGGGGAGGGTTATATTACCTCCTCTATTTTTAGATTGTTATAATTGTATTTCTAAATAAGGGTGTTGAAACGATTGCTATTTTAGATGATAAACTCAGGCATTTATACCAAGTTTGATTTCTGGGCTTTTTTGAGTATAACGATTTGAAATAATTGTTATTTTAATAATTACTTTTCGACACCTTTTAAATGAATTTTCCTAAAAATATTTTTAAGACAACATCTATCGCCTCCCCATAACATGACGGACCCCCCCCTTTTTTTTTAAAATAAACCCTTGCCCCTCCCCCCATCTCTTACCAGGAGTCTTCCATGAAATCACGATCTTTTGTTCTTTTGACCCTTGTCATTCTGCTATTGTTCCCCACAGCACATGACGCTATCGCCGACGGATATAAAATTGGCCCAGGAGACCTCGTTGAAATAAATGTCTGGAAAAATCAGGACCTCACCCGGCAGTTGGTGGTGTTGCCCGATGGAACCGTCCGGTTTCCACTCATCGGACAGTTGAACGTTCAGGGCCAGTCGGCAGAGGAACTTGAACAACAGGTTATAAATAAGCTGGAAAAATTCATTCCTGAACCCATTGTATCTGTTTCAGTGCTTAAGGCCAACAGTATGATGATTTATGTCATTGGCAAGGTGAATCATTCTGGTCGGTTTGAAATTTTGAAAAATATTGACGTACTCCAGGCCCTGGCAGTGGCAGGGGGGGTAAATCCATTTGCCAATGAAAATGAAATAAAAATTTTTCGTAAAAAAAATACCAAAAATTTGGCATCCTTCATTTCCCGCTTTACAGTTTGTGAAATAATAATGCGTTTTTGAAAGGCAAAAAAATTTTTTAAGAAAAGACTATGAGCAATATCCCCATCCGGTGTATTTTATAATTTACACAAAA
>Ga0307929_1002350_pt1 | contig 12383 bp, 7 predicted proteins | sample AceLakmetage1330_FD_203160 | JGI IMG/M metagenome (GOLD analysis project Ga0307929, IMG submission 203160) | Saline water microbial communities from Ace Lake, Antarctica - #1330 | ecosystem: Environmental > Aquatic > Non-marine Saline and Alkaline > Saline | place: Antarctica: Ace Lake...
CCGACCCACAATGACGTTTTCCTTCAGACCGATCAGATGGTCCTGCTTGCCGTTCACAGAGGCGTCCGTGAGCACCCGTGTCGTCTCCTGGAAGGAGGCGGCAGAGATGAAGGAACGCGTCTGTAGCGACGCCTTGGTGATGCCCAGCAGCACCGGGTTGCCAGAGGCAGGCTGTCCACCTTCGGCAACGATCTTTTCGTTGATCTCGTCAAGTTCGACGCGATCAAGCTGCTCGTTGATCAAAAGCGTGGTCGAGCCGGCATCCGTGATCTCAACCTTCTGCAGCATCTGGCGAACGATCACCTCGATATGCTTGTCGTTGATGTTCACGCCCTGCAGTCGGTAGACCTCCTGGATTTCGTTGACGAGATAGCGTGCAAGCTCCTCGACGCCCGAAACGGCCAGAATGTCATGCGGTGCCGGGTTGCCATCAAGCAGGTATTCACCCTTCTCGATGAAGTCGCCCTCACGAACGGTGAGATGCTTGCCCTTCGGAATGAGATATTCCGTCGGCTCAATGGTCTCATCCTTGGGACGCACGATAATCCGGCGCTTGTTCTTGTAGTCGCGGCCAAACTCAACGACGCCATCGCACTCGGCGATAACTGCGTTGTCCTTGGGCCGGCGTGCTTCGAAGAGTTCCGCCACACGCGGCAGACCACCGGTAATGTCACGGGTCTTGGCGCCTTCCGTCGGAATACGCGCAACCACGTCACCGGCATGGATTTCCGACCCGTCTTCAACCGACAGAATCGCATCCACAGCCAGCAGGTAACGGGCTTCGTTGCCGTTGGGAAGTTTCAGCACCTGGCCGTTCTTGCCCTTGACCACAATCGCCGGCTTGAGATCTGCCGAGCGCGTAGACGCACGCCAGTCAATCACCACCTTGGACGCAATACCCGTAGCCTCATCCGCCACTTCGCGGATGGTCACGCCTTCGATCACGTCTTCATAACCGATGGTGCCATCACGTTCGGTGAGGATCGGCAGTGTGTACGGATCCCACTCGGCCATACGCTGGCCGCGCTCCACCTTGTCACCGTCCTTGATCCGCAAACGCGTACCGTAGGAAAGCCGGTGGGTGGCCAGTTCAATGCCTTCAGCGTCAGACACCACAAGCTGCGAAGAGCGGCCCATGACGATGACGTTGCCGGAGCTGTCGGTCACAAGTTCCGGATTGGAGATTGTCACGATGCCGGGATGGTTGGATTCGATGAAGGATGAATCCACCACCTGCGCCGTACCACCAATATGGAAGGTACGCATGGTGAGCTGCGTGCCCGGTTCACCGATCGACTGGGCGGCAATCACACCGATGGCCTCGCCCATATTGACCGGCGTACCGCGGGCAAGATCACGCCCGTAGCACTTACCGCAGACACCGCCGCGGGTTTCGCATGTCAGAACCGAACGGATCAGCACCTGCTGAATGCCCGCTTCTTCCACCGCATCCGCCAGCGGCTCGGTGATTTCCTCGCCCTTGGCAACAATCAGATCGCCGGAGACCGGGTGCACCAGATCCGTGGCCGGTGTACGGCCCAGAATACGGCTGCCCAGCGTCGCCAGAATTTCACCGCTGTCGATCACAGCACCAACTGTCAGACCATCCTCAGAGCCGCAATCAGGCTCGACGATGATGCAGTCCTGCGCCACATCCACAAGCCGGCGGGTCAGGTAACCCGAGTTCGCCGTCTTGAGCGCGGTATCGGCCAGCCCCTTACGGGCACCGTGAGTTGAGTTGAAGTACTCAAGCACGGTCAGGCCTTCTTTAAAGTTCGAGATGATCGGTGTTTCAATGATCTCACCTGACGGCTTGGCCATCAGGCCACGCATGCCGGCAAGCTGCTTCATCTGCGCGGGTGAACCACGCGCGCCTGAATGCGACATCATGTAGATCGAGTTGATGTCCTTGGAGCGCCCGGTTTCCTCGTCAATCTGGACGGCGGAAATCTTGCCCATCATTTCTTCAGCAACGCGATCCGTGCACTTGGCCCACGCATCCACAACCTTGTTGTACTTCTCGCCCTGGGTAATCAGGCCGTCGATGTACTGCTGCTCATATTCGTTGGCGAGCGTGCGGGTCTCTTCAACGAGACCTTCCTTTGTCTCCGGCACCACCATGTCGTCCTTGCCGAACGAAATGCCGGCGCGGCAGGCGCGCGCAAAACCAAGACCCATGATCCGGTCACAGAAGATCACCGTCTCCTTCTGGCCTGTATGGCGGTACACGACATCAATGATGCCTGAGATCGCCTTCTTGGTCAGAAGCTGGTTCACCAGATCGTAAGGCACATTCGGGTTACGCGGCAGCAGGTCACCGACAAGCATGCGACCCGGCGTTGTGTCCACAAGCATGGTCACATCGTTACCGTCTTCATCCTTGGTGATCCAGCGCGCCTTCACCTTGGCGTGCAGGGTTACAGCACCCGCATCAAGCGCGTGTTCAATCTCCTTGACGTCGGAAAAGACCATGCCCGCACCCGGCTCATTGTCTTTGTCGAGCGACAGGTAATAGAGGCCCAGAACAATATCCTGCGACGGCACGATGATAGGCGTGCCATCAGCGGGATGCAGAATGTTGTTGGTGGACATCATCAGCACACGTGCTTCGAGCTGTGCTTCCAGCGACAGCGGCACGTGAACGGCCATCTGGTCACCATCAAAGTCAGCATTGAACGCTGCGCAGACCAGCGGGTGAAGCTGGATCGCCTTACCTTCAATCAGCGTCGGTTCGAACGCCTGGATGCCCAGACGGTGAAGCGTCGGCGCACGGTTGAGCATCACCGGATGCTCGCGGATCACCTCTTCGAGGATGTCCCACACTTCCGGCTTTTCTTTCTCAACCAGCTTCTTGGCCTGCTTAATGGTCGCAGCAAGACCCTTGGCTTCCAGGCGCGAATAGATGAACGGCTTGAACAGCTCAAGCGCCATCTTCTTCGGCAGGCCGCACTGGTGCAGCTTAAGCTCCGGACCCACCACAATCACTGAACGGCCCGAATAGTCCACGCGCTTGCCGAGCAGATTCTGGCGGAACCGGCCCTGCTTGCCCTTGAGCATATCGGACAGAGACTTCAGCGGACGCTTGTTGGCACCGGTGATGACGCGGCCACGGCGGCCATTGTCAAATAGCGCATCAACGGCTTCCTGAAGCATCCGCTTTTCGTTACGGATGATGATGTCCGGCGCACGCAGTTCCATCAGACGCTTCAACCGGTTGTTCCGGTTGATAACGCGGCGATAGAGGTCGTTGAGATCCGACGTTGCGAAGCGGCCGCCATCAAGCGGCACCAGCGGACGCAGTTCCGGCGGAATGACCGGCACAACTGTCAGGATCATCCACTCCGGACGATTGCCGGATTCCATGAAGGCTTCGACAACCTTGAGGCGCTTGGCGAGCTTCTTGGGCTTCAGTTCCGTCGTTGCTTCGGCAATCTCGACGCGCAGCTCAGCTGCAGTCTTTTCAAGATTGAGGCCGATAAGCATGTCGCGAATAGCTTCAGCACCGATGCCGGCAGTGAAGGCGTCCACACCATACTCGTCCTGCGCATCCATAAACTCTTCTTCAGTGAGAAGCTGATGCAGCTTGAGGGGCGTTAGCCCCGGCTCGGTGACGATGTAGCTTTCAAAGTACAAGACCCGCTCAAGATCCTTGAGCGCCATATCAAGCAGCAGGCCGATGCGCGACGGCAAGGACTTGAGGAACCAGATATGAGCGACGGGTGCCGCAAGCTCGATATGCCCCATGCGCTCGCGCCGGACCTTCGAGAGCGTCACTTCAACGCCGCACTTTTCGCAGATGATGCCCTTGTACTTCATCCGCTTGTACTTGCCGCACAGGCACTCATAGTCCTTGATCGGACCAAAGATGCGCGCGCAGAAAAGACCGTCGCGCTCAGGCTTGAACGTACGATAGTTGATGGTCTCGGGCTTCTTCACCTCACCGAACGACCAAGAGAGAATTTTCTCGGGCGCAGCAATCGAAATCTTGATCGCGTCAAACGTCTCAGCGACGCCTGCCGGGTTGAAGATATTGCTGAGGACTTCCTGGTTCATGAACCGCCTCTTTTAGGTGCACCTGCCCGCTTTTGGATTTTGCGGAAGCAGATAGAAAAACAAAAATTATCGGGCGGTCCGGACCGCGAGGTCCGAACCGCAATAATCGAACCGCCTACGCGCTGTTGGTCTGCAACTCGACATTGAGGCCGAGTGACCGCATTTCCTTGACCAGCACGTTGAAGCTTTCCGGAATACCCGCTTCGAACGTGTCGTCGCCGCGAACAATGGCTTCGTACACTTTGGTACGGCCCGCCACGTCATCCGACTTCACGGTCAGCATTTCCTGCAAGGTGTAAGCAGCGCCATACGCCTGGAGCGCCCACACTTCCATTTCACCGAACCGCTGCCCGCCGAACTGCGCCTTACCACCCAGCGGCTGCTGGGTAACAAGCGAGTATGGTCCGATGGAACGTGCATGGATCTTGTCATCCACAAGGTGATGCAGTTTCAGCATGTAGATGTAGCCAACCGTAACCTGACGGTCGAACTTTTCACCCGTCCGCCCGTCATACAGCGTTGACTGACCCGACCCGTCGAGACCTGCCTTTTCAAGCATCTCCACAATGTCGCCTTCATGCGCACCGTCGAACACCGGCGTTGCAATCGGCACACCCTTTTTAAGGTTGGTGCCAAGCTCGATCAGACCTGCGTCATCAAGCTCATCCAACGTCGGCTCATCGCCATAGATGTTCCCAAGAGTCTTCTTGAGTTCAATCATCTGGCCCGATGCCTTGTAGGCTTCCAGCGCTTCACCGATCTGACGCCCGAGCCCGGCACTTGCCCAACCCATATGCGTCTCAAGGATCTGCCCCACATTCATGCGGCTCGGCACACCCAGCGGGTTGAGCACGATGTCCACATGGGTACCGTCTTCCAGATACGGCATGTCTTCGATCGGGTTGATCTTGGAGATCACACCCTTGTTGCCATGACGACCGGCCATCTTATCGCCCGGCTGCAGCTTGCGCTTCACCGCCACGAACACCTTGACCATCTTCATGACGCCCGGGGGAAGCTCGTCGCCGCGCTGCAGCTTCTCGACCTTATCCTCGAAACGCGCATCAAGGCGCTTCTTGCCGTCGTCATACTGCTTCTTGAGCGCTTCGATTTCGGCCATTGCCTTGTCGTTCTTAAGCGCGATCTGCCACCACTGACCTTTCGACAGTTCTTCAAGAATTGCCGAAGTCACCTTCGAGTCAGCAGCCATGTCATTGGGGCCGGACGCGACCTGCTTGTTCAGCAGCATCTCTTCCAGGCGGCCATAGACGTTGCGCTCAAGGATCGCGAGTTCGTCATCGCGGTCCTTCGCAAGGCGTTCGATTTCTTCGCGTTCAATCGCAAGCGCACGTTCGTCCTTGTCGACGCCGTGCCGGTTGAACACACGCACTTCCACAACCGTACCGGCAACACCCGGGGGCAGCTTCAAGGAAGTGTCGCGAACGTCCGACGCTTTTTCACCGAAGATGGCGCGCAGAAGCTTTTCTTCCGGCGTCATCGGGCTTTCACCCTTCGGCGTAATCTTGCCGCACAGAATATCGCCTGGATGCACTTCCGCACCGATATACACGATGCCCGCTTCGTCAAGGTTGCGCAGGGCCTCCTCGCCGACATTGGGAATGTCGCGGGTAATTTCTTCAGGCCCAAGCTTCGTGTCACGAGCCATCACTTCAAACTCTTCGATGTGGATCGACGTAAACACGTCGTCCCGCACGATGCGTTCGGAGATCAGGATCGAGTCTTCGAAGTTGTAGCCATTCCAGGGCATGAACGCGACGAGCACGTTACGGCCAAGCGCCAACTCACCAAGATCCGTAGACGGACCATCTGCAATGATGTCGCCTGCATTCACCCGGTCACCCACCTTCACCAGCGGACGCTGGTTGATGCAGGTGTTCTGGTTTGAACGCTGGAACTTGCGAAGGTTATGAATGTCCACGCCCGACTTGGAGTTGTCGGTCTCTTCTGTCGCCCGCACAACGATACGGGTGGCATCCACCTGATCGATCACACCGGTACGGCGCGCAGCAATGGCAGCACCTGAGTCATGCGCCACAACAGCTTCCATGCCAGTACCGACGAGAGGCGCATCAGCCTGCACAAGCGGCACAGCCTGACGCTGCATGTTGGAGCCCATGAGCGCGCGGTTGGCGTCATCGTTTTCCAGAAACGGAATGAGCGCTGCGGCAACCGACACCAACTGGCGCGGCGACACATCCATAAAGCCCACTTCCTCACGCGGCATCATCAGCACGTCGCCAGCGCGGCGCGCTGCAAGCAGTTCTTCTGTAAACGTCCCATCAGGTTCAATGGAAACATTCGCCTGCGCAATCGCGTAACGGCCTTCTTCCATGGCGGAGAGGTACACAACCTCGTCCGTCACGACGCCGTCCTTCACCTTGCGGTAAGGCGTTTCGATGAAGCCGTATTTATTCACCCGGCTATAGGTCGCCAGTGAGTTGATCAGACCGATATTCGGTCCTTCCGGCGTCTCAATCGGGCAGATACGACCGTAGTGGGTCGGATGCACGTCGCGCACTTCAAAGCCAGCACGCTCACGCGTCAGACCACCCGGCCCAAGCGCCGAGAGACGACGCTTGTGGGTGATCTCGGAAAGCGGGTTGGTCTGATCCATGAACTGCGACAGCTGCGAGGAACCGAAGAACTCACGCACCGCAGCCGCAACCGGCTTGGCGTTGATGAGATCCTGCGGCATCACCGTGTCGATATCGACGGAGCCCATACGTTCCTTGATGGCACGCTCCATGCGGAGCAGACCAACGCGGAACTGGTTTTCCATCAACTCACCCACAGACCGCACACGACGGTTGCCGAGGTGATCGATGTCGTCGATTTCGCCACGCCCGTCGCGCAGGTCAACCAGCGTCTTGATGACTGCAAGAACATCGTCCTTGCGCAGCACACGAACCGTGTCCTCAGCGTCGAGGTCGAGACGCATGTTCATCTTCACACGGCCAACCGCTGAAAGGTCATAGCGTTCGCTGTCGAAGAACAGGCTGTCGAACAGGCCCTGCGCCGTGTCCGGGGTCGGCGGCTCGCCGGGACGCATGACGCGGTAGATATCCACCAGCGCCTGTTCCTTGTTGGTGGCTTTGTCCACCGCCAGCGTATTGCGGATATACCCGCCGATATTCACCTGGTCGATGTCGAGAATTTCAAAGGCTTTGATGCCCGCTTCCTCGAAGCCTTCCAGCAATTCCTCGGTGATCTCTTCGCCGGCTTCGGCAAAAATCTCGCCCGTCTCTTCATTGACCATCTCAGTGGCAATGAACTGGCCGATCAGATTTTCCGGCGCAACGATGAGCTCCTTGACGCCTTCATCAAGCAGCTTCTTGCCAAGGCGCGGGGTAATCTTGCGGCCTGCTTCGATGATCACGTCACCGGTCTTGGCGTCGACCAGGTCGACAACCGGCTTGATGCCGCGCATGCCATCGGGATTGAACGGCGTCTTCCAGCCGCCCTTGGCTTTCTTGTAGGCAATCTTGCCGTAGAACAGATCAAGGATCTGCTCGCTATCGAGGCCCAGCGCATAAAGCAGCGTCGTTGCCGGGATTTTACGGCGACGGTCAATGCGGCAATGCACGATGTCCTTGGCGTCAAACTCAAAGTCGAGCCAGGAACCGCGATAGGGGATGACGCGGGCCGCAAACAGCAGCTTGCCGGATGAGTGCGTCTTGCCCTTGTCGTGGTCAAAGAACACGCCGGGAGACCGGTGCATCTGGGAAACGATCACACGCTCGGTGCCGTTGACGATGAACGTACCGTTCTCCGTCATCAGCGGCATGTCGCCCATATAGACGTCCTGCTCCTTGATGTCCTTGACGGACTTGGCGCCGGTATCTTCGTCCACATCAAACACGATCAGCCGGAGCGTCACTTTCAGCGGGGCGGCATAGGTCATGCCCCGCTGCTGGCACTCTTCAGTGTCGTATTTGGGATCTTCAAACGAGTACGACACAAATTCCAGCGTCGATGTCTCTGCATAGTCAGAGATCGGGAAGACCGAGCGGAATACCGCTTCAAGGCCTTCGTCCGGACGGCGGTCCGCCGGGTTCGTCAGCAGGAACTGTGCATATGACTGTTTTTGAACCTCGATGAGGTTCGGCATCTTGGTCACTTCAGGAATGTGACCGAAAAATTTGCGGATACGTTTGCGGCCGGTAAAGGACTGCGACATCAAGTGTCCTCGCACATAAGCGAATCAGGGCATGACACGCGGGAGCGCGCGCCACGAATTTGAAGGTCGGCGAATGACGGACATTTAGGGTCCGGTTCACCAGCGCTGACAGGTCCAATTCGTCAAGGTTTCCCTTGTATTCCCGAAACCCGGCATGCACGAAAGCGACGCATGCGCCAGCACCGCTAGAACGCGGCACCGGCGCATCGCCACTGGTATTAATTGGGTAAGACCAAATATGGCCCTCCCCGGTCTTCTTAGCAAGGGGTGCGGTCCAAAGACCACAGCCCCCGCAATCAGAAGAGAACCGGCAAACTACTTGAGTTCGACGGTTGCGCCGGCTTCTTCCAGCTTCTTCTTCAATTCTTCGGCTTCGGCCTTGGGGACGTCTGCCTTGACTTCCTTGGGCGCGCCTTCGACCAGGTCCTTGGCTTCCTTCAGGCCAAGACCCGTGATCGAGCGAACTTCCTTGATCACGTTGATCTTCTTTTCGCCTGCTGCCGTCAGAACGACCGAGAACTCGGTCTTTTCTTCAGCGGCTTCAGCAGCGGGACCAGCAGCAGCAACAGCAACAGGTGCTGCAGCGGAAACGCCCCACTTTTCTTCGAGAAGCTTGGACAGCTCAGCTGCCTCAAGCACGGTGAGGGCGGACAGGTCATCAACGATCTGTTCGAGATTAGCCATTTTGTTCGTTCCTTCGTGTTCGTATAAACCGCTTCTGACGGTCAGATATTGAGGTGAGCGAATGACGCCTTAGGCGGCATCACCCTTTTCTGCTTTGGCTGCGATGACACGGGCAATCTGTCCGCCAGGTGCTGCAAGCACCCCTGCGATACGGGTTGCGGGCGTGTTGAGCATCCCCACAAGTTTGCCTCTGAGCTCGTCAAGAGACGGTAGTTCGGCAAGCGCCTTGATACCGTCCTGGTCAAGCACGGTCTCACCCATGATGCCGCCAATAATAACGAGCTTGTCGTTCTTCTTGGCAAACTGGGCGAGGATCCGCGGGGCGGCGACAGGATCATCAGAGATCCCAACCGCGCACGGGCCAACAAACAGATCAGCGATCTCGTTTGCAGCCGTACCCTCCAGAGCACGTTTTGCCAGGCGGTTCTTGGTTACCCGAAAACTCGCACCGGCTTCGGCCATGTTGGTGCGCAGCTCAGAAAGCTCCGCAACATTCAGGCCTGAATAGTGGGTCACCACGACCACATTGGCGTCCGCAAAGACGCCGTTGAGGGTCGAGACGAGCGCATCTTTTTCAGCGCGTTCCACGTGGCTCTACTCCGACATTTGGGCGATGGACCAAATGGCCCATCTCCCGGTGGCAATTGCCGCTGTTCCAATACATCTGGAAACAACGACGCTCATTTGCCTGTCCGCCGGATGCCGGGGAAACCCCCTCGCACAAACACCGGCCAGAAGCGGCCCAATCACGTCCGGCAAAAAACCGGAAAAAATCAGGTCGTCCCGTCTACTACTGGCGCTCATTAAGTCCACATCGGTGATACGCACCGGGGACACCTGCAGTCACGGACAGGGTGGAGCCGGTTGCCCGGCCCCACCGCTCTACCGGCCAATGCCGAAAGAGCGGATTTCGTACTGCACCCTTGCAGATGCAAAACCTCAACGTATCCAAAGGGATACGGATAAGTCTTTAGGCGTTCTCGTTGAGCGAGGAAGGATCAACCTTCACACCCGGCCCCATCGTGGAGCTGACGCTGACGCGCTTGATGTAGTTGCCCTTGGCACCTGCCGGCTTGGCCTTCTGCACCGCGTCGATCAGGGCAGAAATATTCTGGCTGATCTGTTCTTCGGTGAAGCTGGTCTTGCCAACGCCTGCCTGCAGCACGCCGGCCTTTTCAACGCGGAACTCGACCGCGCCGCCCTTGGCTGCCTTCACGGCTTCCGTCACATCCGGTGTCACCGTGCCAACCTTGGGGTTCGGCATCAGGTTGCGCGGCCCGAGAACCTTACCCAACCGGCCGACCAGCGGCATCATGTCGGGGGTTGCGATGCATCGGTCAAAATCGATCTTGCCGCCCTGCACTGCTTCCATCAGGTCTTCGGCACCAACAATGTCGGCACCCGCTGCCTTGGCTTCGTCCGCCTTGTCGCCCTTGGCGAACACGGCAACACGCACCTTACGGCCCGAGCCATTGGGAAGCTGGCACACGCCGCGGACCATCTGGTCAGCGTGGCGCGGATCAACACCCAGGTTCATGGCAACTTCAACGGTCTCATCGAACTTCGCCTTGGCGCTGTCCTTCATGAGCTTCACGGCATCGCCGAGCGTATATAGCTTCTTGCGGTCAATCGCCTCGCGCGAAGCGGTAATGTTTTTTCCTGCTTTTGCCATGGTCTTAGCCCACTACCTCAATACCCATGGAGCGTGCTGAACCAGCAATAATCTGGGCAGCGGCATCCACGTCATTTGCATTCAGGTCGACGAGCTTTTCTTCAGCAATCTCGCGCACCTGCTTCATGGTCACCTTGCCGGCAACATCCGTGCCCGGCTTCGATGAACCCTTGTTCAGCTTGGCAGCCTTTTTGAGGTAGTAACTTGCCGGCGGCTTCTTGGTCTCGAACGTGAAGGACTTGTCCTGGAAGATCGTAATGATCGTCGGGACAGGCATGCCATTTTCCATGCCCTGCGTCTTGGCGTTGAACGCCTTACAGAATTCCATGATGTTCAGACCGCGCTGACCCAGCGCCGGACCGATGGGGGGCGACGGATTGGCCGCACCCGCAGGTACCTGAAGCTTCAGGTACCCGATAATCTTCTTCGCCATATTTATCTCCTTCCGGCGGCAAAACCCGCGGACTGTCTAGAAGGGCCGTGGTGCGGCACTGGCTGTGCCTTCCACGAAAAAACACCTCAATCCCGCCAAAAACCATATCGGCGGGAACGAGGTGATTACTCCAAGGGCGCAGAGAATACCCCAAACCCTCAGCAATTACTAGGGGCTAGCGGCTTTTTTTCCACCTGCCCCTTAAGCTCACGTCTTGTCGACCTGTGCGTATTCAAGCTCAACCGGCGTCGGGCGACCGAAGATCGACACAGCCACCTTGAGGCGGGCACGCTCTTCGTCCACTTCTTCAACCAGACCTGAGAACGAGGCGAACGGCCCATCGGACACGCGCACTTCCTCGCCAATCTCGAACGAGATCGAGGGCTTGGGACGGTCAACGCCTTCCTGCACCTGATTGACGATGCGGTCCACTTCCGCCTGGCTCACGGGCTGAGGCTTGGATTCAGACCCAAGAAAGCCCGTGACCTTCGGTGTGTTCTTCACAAGGTGAAAGGCTTCGTCCGTCAGGTCCATTTTCACCAGCACATAGCCAGGGAAGAACTTGCGTTCGGTATTCACCTTCTGGCCGCGGCGGACTTCCACCACTTCCTCGGTCGGCACCAGCACTTCCTCGAAGCAATCTTCAAGGCCCTGCTGAATTGCCTGTTCCTTGATGCTCTCCGCAACCTTCTTTTCGAAGTTGGAGTAGCTGTGGACGATGTACCAACGATGCGCCATGTGCGCGGATATCCTTGTTTTATATCAGCCGTTTAGCGGGTTCGATTCAGATGCTGAAATTCAACAGCAACTGGATACCCCAGCTCATAATCATGTCAGCGAGAAAAAAGAACACCGAGGCCAGCGCCACCATGATGAACACCATCACCGTAGTAATAGCGGTTTCACGGCGCGACGGCCACGTCACCTTCGACGCCTCGGACCGCACCTGCTGCGCAAACTGCAAGGGGCCGGTCTTTTTCTTCTTTACTACGTCTTTTGCCACGCTATTCGTGCCTTTATCGCTTTTATTCAGGCGACCGGAAATCCGATGCCTGCCCTGCCGCCGCCCCGATACGCTTGAGGTCGGCTGGCAGGAGTGGAGGGACTCGAACCCCCAACCCCCGGTTTTGGAGACCGGTGCTCTGCCAGTTGAGCTACACTCCTAAAACCGGCAGTCAGGGGCAAGTCTTGCATCCACAAGACCTGCCCCCAACCCCGTTACTCGATAATCGATGCGACGACGCCGGCACCAACGGTGCGGCCGCCTTCACGGATAGCGAAGCGCAGCTTCTCTTCCATCGCGATCGGCACAATCAGCTCGACTTCCATCTCGCAGTTGTCGC
>Ga0307929_1002351_pt1 | contig 12382 bp, 9 predicted proteins | sample AceLakmetage1330_FD_203160 | JGI IMG/M metagenome (GOLD analysis project Ga0307929, IMG submission 203160) | Saline water microbial communities from Ace Lake, Antarctica - #1330 | ecosystem: Environmental > Aquatic > Non-marine Saline and Alkaline > Saline | place: Antarctica: Ace Lake...
ATTTTAGAGTGTTCAGGAACAGGGATTACAGATGGGCAAATGAATTGACCCTTAAGACCACATTTTTGACCCTTCTTTACAACGATATTTTATATATAATGGATTCCGAGACAGAGTTGCAGCGTCGCTATGCTGATCTAACCATGATCATCCGGCCAGACCAGCGAAGGCTTAAAATATTTGATGTTCTCATTGAGTTCAAGTTTGTCACGTTAAAGGAGTCCGGCCTGACGGGTGATGCGGCAAAGGCGTTGTCAATAAAGTCTCTCCATGAACTTCCCCCCATAAAAAAAGCCCTTGAAGAGGGAGAAAAGCAGGCGATTCAATATGGAAAGCACCTTGATGAAAAGTATGGGAATCTAAGGCTTAAGAAATTTGTGGTGGCTGCCCTTGGGTTTGAGCGGGTCTGTTTCAGGAAATTGATTTAAGATTGGTGCTCTTGGTGGTGCCGCCGTTGTATGGCATTAAAGGGAAATAAAAAACGTGGTCTGTCCCCATTTTTTCCTTGAGAATATCTCGGTTTAAGTCGGTAGCCATAAATTCCACATGAATACAGAATATTATGAAGGGACAAACATGGCATGGTTGGAGGTGAAAAACGGGGGGTCATTTCTTAGAATGGGGGCAATGGCAGGATGTCTTTTAAATTTTTTATCCAGGAATATACGAATTTGCCGTCGATTCCAGCCCAGCGGATGGTTAAACCCCAGGTACAAGGAGAGATCACCCGCGTAAAAGGCATGGGTTTCAAGAAGGGGGACCTCCTGACTGAACCGGGGAAGATTAAAAATGGCCAGATTCAAGAAACTGATGTTCTCACTATTTTTTGCCACATAGGTAAGCGTTTTATGGGCAGCGGCCTCATCTTCAAAGGCGGTGCCAAACAACAGGTACACATAGGTGGCAATACCGGCTTGTTTCAAGGCCCAAAGCACCCGGGTGGCCATACCAAGATCCGTCCCCTTGTTCATCTCTTCAAGGACATGTTGATCCCCGGATTCCAGGCCCAGCTTTAACATGCGACATCCAGATTGGTACAATGCCCGGCAGAAATCTGGGTCGGCAAGATCCCGGGTGAACCGCACAAATCCATACCAGGTAAAAGGCATGGGATGGGTGGCAAGGGCTTTTAAAAAGGAGGGGCTCACCGCATCGTCTAAAAAATGAACATGAGCCGGATTCACCTGCTCCTGCAACTGCCTGAGATCATCCAGAAGTTCGCTGTTTTTTTTGGGTTTATAAACGGCCCCCTCCACGGTTTCAGGGCAAAATTTGCATTTTCGCCAATAACAGCCAATGGCCGTACGATAGGGAACGATGGCACCCGGGGCCAGATAATCTTCCCAATTACAAAAATCAAAATCCGGCACCACCCGGTGAAGAAATCCCTGTTTTTCTCCGGGTGATTCCCCCCGCATAAGAGCCACCACCGCCTCCTCGCCCCTGCCCCGGATCATGGTATCAATAAGGGGGGAAAAGGAATTTTTCCATGCCGGGGCACTCATCCAGGAGGTGATCAAGCCGCCGCCCAGAATAATTTTTTTCTCCGGAAACGTGGCCTTGATCCATCCGGCAAGGGCAAATCCGGTGAGGGCCTGGCTCAGATAACAGATGGATAACCCCACATGGGAGCTGCTGTTTTTTTTAATTTCCGGTGCCAGCACTGACTTAAAATAACCATAAAAGGGATTATCTTTAAAATTACGGGCAGAGGTCAACAAATCATCACTTCTCACCGGAGAAAGTTCAGCGTCCACATAATCCGACAGTGAAAGCCGGAACCGGGAAGCACAACTGACATTGATCACCCGGTTCACATCCATGACCCGTTGGCGGTATCTGCCCTGATTTGCATAAAGGGAGGGGGTTTTAAGATCTCTAAGGTTTTCATCAAAATGGGACATGGCCCGGCGGGTCCATGAATCCTGGGGCATGTGCCCATGGCGGGCCAGCCACAATAGCCCCCCGATATTGGCATCAATGGTCGTGCAGGGAAAGCCGTTTTGTTTTAGAGCACCAGCAAGTAAAGCCACGCCAGCCGGGGGCTCACAAGCTTTCCCCAGGGGTGGGAAAATCAAAATCATTTATATTTTTTTCCTCTCGTAAGTCATAGGTTCTCTGATTTGCACCACATATCACTGATTTACTGAATTCAGCATTTTACCACGACAACCAGCTTTATTTTTGCCATCAGATTTTAAGAAAATCCAAAATATGCAAATGTTCAATGCCATCTACATTTCCTTGGGCAAACTCGTCCATGGAAACCACGATTTTTCTTAAATTATCAGAGATTTTTAATAAATTTCCAAACTCTCTGTCTCTGGTTTCCTTGGTGGGTAAAAGATATGCCACCTGGATATAAAGCGTTTCCCCACTCTTTTGGGCAACAAAATCAACTTCCAAATCAATCAGTGAACCTTCATTGCTGGTATCACGAAGTTTTTTTAATTTATCTTTGAGACTCATTTTATTCACCTCTTTCTTTATCTTGGGCTTAATCACAACATCGACCATTCTTAGATTCTAATCGCTGATTTTCGTGCTAAGTACCCGAGCATATATTCCTAAATTTATAAAATAAAAAATATCATTATATGCTAACAGGCGGTGTTTTGCCATTCACATGTTTTCCGGCATGGCAGGTCCATGGCCGGGTCTGACCCCATTAAGTTGCTGTTTTTATGTATAATGTTATCGAAAATATGAGCAAACAAGGGCTTAGCGTGTACTTTTTGATGCCAAAAAGGGGCTTTTAAGCAATGACAGGGGGTAATTGAGGCCCGGCTGAGCAAATTTTATGACAAATGTTTTTTCTTGAATTCCTTAAGCGCAAGCACATCCAATGAATAAGCCCTACCGATCTTATCTGCTGATATTCGCCCTGCTTTGATCCATCTTCTGAGTGTCACAGCCGATATTCCATGATATTCTGATGCTTGTTTCAGATTAAAAGGTTGGGTTGATATTTCGTTTTGCCACTCTTTTACATCCAGAATTTCAGGCACATCGTGATGAGAATCTCTGATTCCGAATTCTATGATGTGACTTGCGATTTTTTTTTCTCTCTTATTGGAAGAAGGTATATCTCTTTGATTACTTGCTCTGCTGTTAACATGTTGATCCCCTGTTTTCTTTATAAGTATTTTTTAAAATTTTTATAAAAATTTTCATGTGGTCCTGCCTGGTAGTTAGTATTTAAATGAAAGCCTTGGCTTCATCCAGAACCTTACGGACCATTTTTGCAAGCTCTGCCCTTATAATCGGCTTTGTGGCAAATGCCTTGATTCCAGTTTCTGATGCTGGGTGTGTTGAAATCTTTTTGCTGTATCCGGTACAGATAATTATGGGGATATCCGGGCGAATCTTCATCATCTCAGCCGCTAAAACATCACCCGTCAAATTCGGCATAGTCATATCAGAAATCACTAAATCAAAATATTGGGGAGTCGATCTGAACAGCGCCAGCGCTTCCACACTGTTGGTTTTCGTCGTGACACAATACCCCAATTTGCCAAGAAGCAGACTGCACATTTTTGTGATAGTTACTTCATCATCAACAAACAAAATACATTCCGTGCCTGTGGGAAGATCCCCTGTTTCATACGGGGTTTCTGCGCCACATTTTTTAGTGACAGGCAAATATAAGGTAAAGGTTGTCCCCCTGCCCGGGGTGCTGTCAACCATAATTTTGCCACCATAGCTCTCAACGATACTCAGGACTAAAGCCAGCCCCATGCCGGTACCTTCTCCCGGTTTTTTTGTGGTGAAATAGGGCTCAAATATTTTTTCCACAATGCCGGGGGCAATCCCGGAGCCCGTATCTGAAACGACAAATTCAATGTAAGGGCCGGGGACTACTTCAAGATGTCTCCAATGCGCGGTTCTATCAACTGTGACGTCCTTCATTCCAAGTTCAAGGATGCCTCCGCCATTTTCCATTGCATGCGCCGCATTGGTACAAAGATTCATGAAAATCTGATGTATCTGTGTGGCATTACCCATTATTAGAGCGTCTGTTTCTATATTCTGCTTAATTTCAATGGTTGTGGGAATGGATGAGCGAATAAATTTTATGACCTCTTTGGCAATCACATGGGGTAGAATGGGTTTGATCTCATCGTCTGACTGCCTTGCAAAGGTCAGAATCTGTTTTACAAGGTCTCTGGCACGTTTCCCGGCTGAATAGACCTCCTGGAGGTTTTCCTGGGCACGGGACCCCTTTTCAACTTCATCAAGGGTCAGTTCTGTGAACCCAAGGATGGCCGACAGGATATTATTAAAATCGTGGGCAATGCCCCCTGCCAGAACGCCAATGGATTCCATTTTATGGGCCTGGATAAGCTGGTGTTCAAGTTCTTTCTTGGCAATTTCTGACAGTTTTCGTTCTTCTGCCAATGCAAAATTATTCAGGGCAAAGGCAATATCCTCACCCACCTCTATAAAAAGTGATTTTTCTTCCGGATCAAGGGAAAACTCCCGGGGCACTGAAGAAATAAGAACCCCATAGATTATGCCATCAACTTCCAGCCGGATGGAAATCACCGTGTGATTATTATCAACCTCTTTCAGTGGACAATCGTCGCACACATCAGAAACATTTTCAGTGACCACTACGCCTGGAGTTTCCAGTGCATTTTGCATGCACCTGGGTAATTTGCCCTGTTCCAGCCGCCCTTTCATTGTCAGAAAGATCTCTCCGAAACCTGACTGTGCTGAGGTTGTGACATTCCCGGACGAATCTATCAATGCGATCCATGTGCTGGTGAATCCTCTGGTGGAAACCATGTTTTCACAGATGCGCCAGGTCAACCGATCCAGATCCTTTTCCTTGGTAATCAGTTGATTCACATTCCTGATGGCATGAATTACGTTGTTGAGATGCAAAATCCTTTCTTCTGCAACCTTTCTCTGGGTAATATCATGGAGCGAAATCAGGTGGGAGGGTTTTTCTTCCCAGTCTATTTTAACGGCCCGCATCACAGCAGTAATCTGATGCCCTGATGGATGAAAGATCTGGAGATCCACGCTCTCTTTTGAAATGATGGGAAACCCGAAATCCTCGCCCATCAGATCCTGGATGGAGCGGCCCAAAAGGGTCTCCGCTGCCGGATTGGCAAAGCAGATTTTATCATTTTGACACACCAGAATTGCATCTGCATTGTTCTGGATGATCTTTTGAATCTGAACTACATTTTTTTTGAGCTGGTCGCCTGCTTTCACAGATTCCTGAATACGCACCTCTAAATCTTTGATCATCGGTTGGGTGAGTTTCACAAACAACCATGCGCCCAGGATGATAAAAAGAATACCGATACTGAGAAAAAGAACGGCCACCTTTACAAGGGGCCCCCGGATGACGGCAAGATCACTCTTTGCCACAAACCCCAGGTTCAGGCCGGTAACAGGTGCATAGGAAGCCAACACCGGCACACCTTCATAATCCAACGCCTTAAGTATACCTGTCTTTCCAGACAACGCCAATTGCATGGGTTTTGCCAGATTGCCGTTGAAAAGAACATGTTCAGGAGCGGCATTGCCCTGGGGATGGTTTCGAAACAAGAAAACAATCTGGTTTTCATCACGCCTCGCCAGAACAAACTCAGCGTCCTTGTCTGATTTAATGTAATTTTTATGGGCCGATTTTACCTGTTCAATAATACTTTCAACAATATGCTCTGGAACCTCTTTATGGTATTGTGCTTCATGGTGGGCCGTGGCTTCCATCATCCGGACATGGCTTTGAACCAACTCCGTCAACCGCTGGGCCTGGGCAGTAAAGGCCATTTGGTAAAGGGTATAGAACGTAATGATCCCCATGATCAGAGAAATAAGTCCCATGATCGCTATGAGCAGATAGACTCTTCGCCGTTCATTCAATAAAAATTTCATTTTATAAAAATATCCCTGTCTGCATGGTGAAATAACCCGGTTATTGAGATGAAGAAATACCAAGCTTCTCAAACACTTTTTCCATATTGGTAAAATCACCCAGAATTTTTTTTCTGGGAGGACACATCTTTACAATAGACGGGGTTGCAAAGATACCCTCGTTTTGAGCTTCTAAAGGATTTGTGATCACATCTATGATTGTAAGTCTGTAGCCTTAAAAATCACTGCGTCTCCATGGTGCCATATTTCAGGGGTTATTCTGATGGATGTTCAAGCCCTTTAATTCCAAAAAGGTATACCCCATCATATCAAGAAAAAGCTGATTTGCGTCCATCAGCGTGCCGTTCAGATCAGATAAGGCAATACCATCCCTACTGGTCTCGTATAAGGTCCTGTACTTCTCTTCACTGGCCTGTAAGGCTTTTCGGGTCTTGATCAGCTGCAGAAAAATTCTTACTTTGGCAAGAAGGATTTCCGGTCGGTAGGGCTTGGTCACAAAATCAACCGCTCCGGCCCTGTATCCTTTAAAAACATGATGCTCATCAGAGTAAACCGCTGTGAGAAAAATAATCGGGAGCTGTAGTGTATTTTCATCTGCCCTCAGATGTTCTGCCAACTCATACCCATCCATCCCCGGCATCTGAACATCCAGGATACCCAAGGCAAATTCATGATGCAGACAGGCGATAAAGGCATCGTTACCACTGGTGGCCCGGATGATCTGTGCGTCTACATTTTCCAGGACTTTTTCAAGGGCATAGAGGTTCGCCTCTTTATCGTCCACGATCAGTATTTTTTGCCTGTCAGTCATGATTCAACCCCATGGTCTGGGAGAACTTCCTGGGTGAGCACCATCCGTTTTAAAACTCAGTCTCAGTCAAAAAGGAACAAACATAGCATGATTGGAAGTAAAAAAAGGCGGATCTTTCCTTAAAATGGGGGCAATGGCAGAATGCTTTTTAAATTTTCTGTCCAGAAAAAAGCGGATCTGCCTGCGATTCCAGCCCCGGGGGTGGTTAAACCCCAGATACAATGACAGATCTCCGGCATAAAATGAATGGGTTTTAAGCAATTCCACCTCCGGGCTGAATCGGGGCAGATTAAAAATGGCAAGGTTTAAAAAACTGATATTTTCACTGTTGTCCGCCACATAGGCAAGCGTTCTTTCTGCAGCGGCTTCATCCTCAAAGGCAGTACCGAACAACAGGTACACATAGGTAGCGATTCCGGCCTGTTTCAAGGCAGCAAGCACCCGGGTGGCCATGTCCAGGCGGGTGCCCTTGTTCATCTCATCCAGGACATGCTGATCCCCAGACTCAAGACCCAGTTTTAACATGCGGCAACCGGATTGATACAAGGCCCGGCAAAAGGCAGGATCTGCAAGATCCTTTGTAAAGCGTACAAATCCATACCAGGTAAAGGGAACAGGATTGTCGGCCAGGGCTCGTAAAAAAGAGGGGCTCACCGCATCGTCCAGAAAATGCACATGGGCGGGCTTCACCCGCTCCTGGAACTGTTTCAAGTCATCTAAGATGTCCGTATTTTTCTGGGGGAGATAGCGTCCGCCCTCCACTGTTTCGGGACAGAACCGGCATTTTTGCCAATAACAGCCCGTGGCCGTGCGATAGGGGATGATGGGACCCGGGGCCAGGTAATCGTCCCAGTTACAGAAATCAAAGTCCGGCACCACCCGACCAGCGGATGCCTCTCCCGCCTCCGGGGATATTCCCTTCATTATGGCCACCACGGCATCCTCTCCCCTGCCCCGGACCATGATATCAATCAGAGAAGAAAAGGGATTTTTCCATGCCGGGGCACTCATCCACGAGGAGATCAACCCACCGCCCAGAACGATTTTTTTACCGGGAAAGCTGGCCTTGATCCATCCGGCAAGGGCAAAACCGGTGAGGGCCTGGCTCAGATAACAGATGGACAGCCCCACAAAAGAACTGGTGCTTTTTTCAATGACGGGTGCCAGAACAGAGGTGAAATATCCATAAAAGGGGTTGTCTGTGTACGTGCGGGTCGCGGTCAACAGATCCTCACTTTTCACCGGCGAAAGGTCTCTGTCCACATAATCTGACAATGACAGCCGGAACCGGGGGGGGCAACTGACATGTATCACCCGGTTTACATCCATCACCCGTTGGCGGTACTGATCCCGGTTGCCATAAAGGGCCGGGGTTTTAAGATCTGCCAGGTTCTCTTCAAAATGGGACACGGCCCGGCGGGTCCAGGAATCCCGAGGGGCCTGGCCATTACGGGCCAGCCACAACAGCCCCCCCACGTTGGCATCAATGACCGTGCAGTCAAATCCGTTCTGTTTTAATGCACCGGCAAGCAGCGCCACACCTGCCGGGGGTTCACAGGCTTTCCCCAGGGGGGGGGGAAATCAAAATCATTTATTCATTTCCTTGCCAACACCATTCTTAAGATTGATAACAATAACAGTCAATGTTTAAATTTTTCAGGACGATTTCCGGGAGAACGGGGTCTTTATTTTGTTCCTGGGCTTTCCGGGCAAGATAGATATGCATCCACCCAGATTATCTTCCACCAGTAAAATTTCAATGGAGTTAAGTCTCACATTGTTCGTCATCAATCCTATCCCTGGGTTTATCTGGCAGGGTAAAGAAAAAAGTGGTGCCCCGGCCAGGTGTTGATTCAAACCAGAGCGTTCCCCCATGTCTGTTGACGATCTGGCGGCACATGGCAAGGCCGATGCCGGTACCGGGATATTCATCTCTTGTATGCAGTCTCTGGAAAATAATAAAAATCTTTTCTTTATACGCTTCAGAAATACCAATGCCGTTATCTTTGACACTGAACAACCATGAAGAGTCCTTGTGAGTGGCTGAAATATGAACTTCGGGTGTTCTGTCTTTCCGAAACTTGATGGCATTGCCGATGAGGTTCTGGAAGACCTGAACGATCTGGGTTCTGTCCACGTTTATCACAGGCAGGGGACCCCGGGTCACCACGGCACCCGCTTCTTCAATGGCAGCCCCGAGATTGATCAGAGCCGCATCAAGCATCTGATCTGCCGCCAGGGATTCAAATTGTACCCCATGGGTTTTCACCCGGGAATATTCCAGCAGATCCTGGATCAGTTTCTGCATGCGCGTTGCCCCGTCCACCGCAAAATAAATAAATTTTTTCCCTTTTTCATCCAGCTTATCCCCATATTTTTTTTCCAGCAACTGGGTGTAACTGGACACCATCCGAAGGGGTTCTTGGAGGTCATGGGAGGCCACATAGGCAAACTGCTGCAAATCTTCATTGGAGCGTTTCAGGGCACTAAGTGCCCGGTGAAGTTCTTTTTCGGTTTTTTCCCGCTGTTTCACTTCCAGGCTCAGGGCATCCCGGGACACCAGGGTTTTTTTCAACCGGGTGGACATCTCACTGAAGGCCCGGGCCAGGGTTGCTATCTCATCATTTCCCGTTGTTTCAAGATGAATATCAAGGTGCCCCCGGGTGATTTCCCGGGTGGCCACAACCAACCGACCCAGTGATCTTGTCATGGTGCCGGAAAAGAGCCATCCCAAAAGTGCTGCCAGCATCGCCACCACACCACCAATGAAAAGGATGGTCCTCTGCAATTTTAAAATGGGGGCGTAGGCTTCGGACTGATTCACCTCAGTCATCAGGCACAAATTCCATCGTTCAATCCAGGTATAAGCCCCGATGACGGGGATATTTCGGTAATCTTCATAAAAATCAATGCCGGCTTTATGGGTCAATCCCTTTGTCACCCCCTGGGAATGCACCGTTTTTTTTAAGGCATGGCCGGTGCCAAAACGCGGTTCTGTAATAAAAAAATTAGAGCTGTTAACCAGGTAACTGTCTTCTGTGGCACTCAGGGTGTTTCGCATCTCCATGAGCTGGGAAAGAAGGGTAAGGTTAATCTGACCGGCCAGCACCGCCAGGAGATTTCCGTGGATATCTTTCAGGGGGGTTGCCATCATCAGCACCGGTTCCTGAAGGGACAGATCATAATAGATTTCCTGGGTAAAGGAGACCTCCTTTCCCCGTTGAAAAAAGGGCTGGTAATCCATAAATTTACCCTGGTTCCAGGGATCGTTGGAAATCACCACCATGCCGTCCCGGGCACGCAGGATCATGAAATTGAGAAACATCTTTCTATTAAGCAGTGGCTGCCAGTGTTCATTAACCTGCCTGTGGGCCTTTTCATGTTCCACAGAGCCTTCCACATGGGCCTCCAGCATGGCGGGAAAACGCTCTGTAAAAAAGGGGCAACTGGCCAGCAGTTCCAGGGAGTCCATCTTGTCCTTCAACCAGTTTTCAAACAGCACCGTTTTATGAATATTGGTTGCACTGAGATGATTGAATGTGGATTGCTCAATGGTTTTTCTGCCGTTCTCATAGGCAAGATAGCCCACAATCACCACCGGTGTGATGGTGAGCAACAGAAACAATGAAATAAATTTATAACGCAGCGTCATCCCTTAATTTTTACCCCCAACCTGTCTCAAGGCTTTAATGAAATCAAGGGTGTATAGCTGGGACACCGGGGACAGGGGCACGGGCAAAAGTTTTTGTTCCAGCAAAATGTTGTGCATCTGAGTCCACTCTTCCGGGCGCATCCACCCAATGGTTTCATCCCCGGTATGAACCAGTGGTGCCTGGGCATTGAGCATGGCCATTTGAAGGGTTTTATCCTTGATTCGGGCATATTTCATGGTAACTTCCAGGGCCTTTTCAGATTGTTGAATGACCCGGGTCCATCCCCGCAGGGTGGCCCTTAAAAACCGGGTGACCACATCTGGATGCGTTGCAATCATGGCATCGGTTGTTACCAGTGTGTCCGAATAAAAACGCACCCGGTAATCCCCGGGCCAGATGATATTGGGGCGAAGGCCTTTTTGTTGAATTTTAATGAGCCCGGCGGTGACATACACCGGGATAATATCCACCTTGCCTGCGTAAAAATCAGAAAAATCCATGGAAAAGGGAACCAGATGAATACTGGCGGTATCAATGCCCAGTTGATGCATCATGGCTGAATATTGAATAAAAAAATCCTGTACCCCAGCACCTTCTCCGGCGGCGGCAATGGTTTTTCCCGGAAAATCATGGGGCCTTCGAATCCCTGATCCCGGCATGGACAAAAAAACCACGGCACTCTTCCGGTAAATGGCGGCAATGGCCTTGATGGGCACGCCCCGCAATCGATTGATGAAAATATCGTCGGGGGACATCACGCTGAACCCGGCCTTGCCCTCCACAATCGATGTCACAGGAAACACATCTTTGCCCCCCTCCAGAAATGAGACATCCAGATTTTCATCCTGGTAGAAGCCTTCTTCCTGTGCCATGTAAAAACCGGCAAACTGGGCCTGGTGAACCCATTTAAGCTGCACGGTGACAGGATCAGCTGCACATATTTTTTCCGGCCAGAACCCTTGTAGGCAAAGGATGCATAAAAAAGAAAAGAAAATGTCCCCCACACGGGTCCGGGCCATGATCACCGGGCAACTTATAATGAAGGACTTTTTAAACCACTGATTTTTTCTTCCATTCATGAATCATCCCCCCCTTTGGTTATTCATCGAGAATCGAAGCCACCAGCGTTTTTAATGTTGCCATTTGAAGGGGTTTATCAATAAACTCTGTAACCCCATTGGCAAAGGCTTTTTCCTTTTGCATTTCATCCCCATAACCGGTAATAATAACAACTTTAGAAGAGGGAGAGATGGCCTTCACTTTTATCAGCAGTTCAATACCATTCATGCCCGGCATATCCAGATCTGTAAGCACCAGCGGCACTGGAGATTTTTCAAATATTTTTAATGCATCACAGGGATCAATAAAGGCCTGAGACTCAATTTTCATGATCATCAAGACCCGTGTAATTAGCTTTAAAATCATGGGATCATCATCCACCACCATGACCCGGCGGTCAGAAAGCTTAGGCGTTCCCGAAACGGCATTTTTTTCGGTCTTTTCCATGTCATGGGCATTTTCGGATTTTACATTTTCTTTTTCATCAAAAACGCTTTTATGGGTATTTGATTCAGTCATGTTTATATTCCTTTTATATTGATCCTGGGCAGCCATAAATTTTCGGCATGTTTTGTTTTGATAATGGGTAACACATCAATATCATTAATCTGGATATCAGCCGATGGCCCCCCTGTTTCCACCTGTTCGTTTTGCCTGATCCAAAGCAGAGAGGGATCTTTTGATAGTATCTTTAGATTCATGGTCTGCATCTATTATATATTCTGAAATCCCCACACTGATAGTTATGTGAAAATCGGAGGTCTCATACTGGAAGGCATGTTCAGCCACATTTTTTATTAATCTTTCACACACCAATTGCCCTTTTTCCGGACAAAGATGGGTCATCAACACGGCAAATTCCTCCCCCCCATAGCGACAAACCGTGTCATTTTCCCTGAAGGCTTCTCTGATAATCGTGCCCATTTCTCTTAATACGATGTCTCCCGCCACAAGTCCATACGTATCG
>Ga0307929_1002352_pt1 | contig 12381 bp, 11 predicted proteins | sample AceLakmetage1330_FD_203160 | JGI IMG/M metagenome (GOLD analysis project Ga0307929, IMG submission 203160) | Saline water microbial communities from Ace Lake, Antarctica - #1330 | ecosystem: Environmental > Aquatic > Non-marine Saline and Alkaline > Saline | place: Antarctica: Ace Lake...
TTCCGGTCGGATAATACCACGTACATGCTAAAAGCCATTTCTGTAGGCCGCTATACTCTTACTGCGGTGTGCGCTGCACATCCGCCCTATTCCGAGACTGCGGCTACAAACTCGATGCGCTGATGTGGATCTTGCAGCGAGTGCTTCTGGGCCTCGTCTGCTTATAACAGCATGAACTGTCACTTGGTGTCTCCGATAAACTGGGAAGAGAGAATGTCGATCTGAGGTAGTAAAGTGTCTTGACGGGGCTACATAACAGTAAGAGTTGCGGTTAAGAGTACGTTTAAGTGTGTGTGGCACGTTTCTTACACTTACTCGTTCACTTCGTCGCCCCTCTTACTCGGATGCACTTAACCGAACTGCTTCGTCGAAAGAGCGCACAATACCGCCCACAACATCTTGGGGCGACCCACACGAAATCCTAAAGCACCCTTAGATTTTCAGGCGTGAGAGTCCGAACAACGAGAACGGGTTTTGGGGTATTCTATTGCGATTGGCATATGCTGTTCAAAATCCGACAGGCTGCTTATCACTCAAACATATCGGTCGCATCATAGGCAGATGCGTATACATCGAGTGGATACCGAAATACCGTACGCTCCTGAACCCAGGCCAACGGGGTATACAAAAGGCGAAAAGCATCCCCCTCAGGTCTTCCGGCGATGCGATAAACAGGGGCACCGCTCAAAAGATATAACACGAACATAAACAGTGTTAGTCCTGCAACTTTCAGCATTTTCTTTAAGCGAATCCGTCTTATAATGCGCACATGGAGATTCTTCACATCTTGGGAATCGCTCTTGGCGCGAAGTTCAACAGCCAATCGCATTGCATAGTGCCATTGCTTTGCCTGAACAGCCGCGCTAAGCTGCCTCATATCTTGCTCCATCTGCAAATCATCTAGCTGTTGCTCAATCTCCGCGAACGTGTCATCGAAAGCCAGGCCATTGTACTCATCAATGTATTTCCGAACCTGTTCATAGTTGCCTTCATCGAATTCGCGCTTGATTTCACTGTGCAAAGCCACGCGCCTTCGAAAGGCGGTTGCAGCCTGTTCCGATATCTGATGGGCACGATCAATCAGGCTCCGCCCATTGGTGCCCTGCGGTCGAAACCCTCCCAAGTTATTTTCCTCTTGGCTAACCAAAGCGTACTCACGGCGCTCAAGATGCTGTAACATATCGCTCAACACTCGCTGGGCATTCTCATAAGCCTTGGCATCTGCACCACAGACACCACAGTATTGAATGCCAAAGCGCGATTCTGAACCACACTCTGCGCAAAGAACGCCCCCATTCCAGCCACATTCACCACAGTAGCGGATCATCACCGGATTCTTTGTGTCACACCATTTACAATGCCATGTTGTCTTCGCCGTAGAGAGCTTCGTCTGGCTCGGAGCTTGAATCAGCGTCAGCGCTGTCCTGAAGGCTTTGACTGCCGACCAACGCTGATCACGATCCGTTTCGAGCGCCTTGACTATCGACATCCGTAATACTTCCGGCACATCATTCGGACGAAAATAGCGGGGGTTCTTACCGGTAATACAAAAATACAGCAGAGCCCCCAAACCATAAACATCCGCTCTTTCGTCCGCTAAGCTAGCATCTGACTCCTGCTCCGGGGCACCATACCCCAAAGACAGCATCGTCTCCCCCGGAAGCGTCAGTGGATGCTCCGCCTCGCGACGAACTCGGGCTAAGCCAAAATCAACAATTTTAGGTTCACCACACTCGTCAAGCAGCACATTCGTCGGCTTCAGGTCACGATGAATCACCGAACACGAATGCGCATACTCTAGTGCCCGACACAACTTGATCAAAAGATCAAGCCCTGCATCCAATGGCAGTGGACCTTCTCGATGCACGCGATCGGCAAGCGTATAGGCAGGGGGTGGAGCCCCCTCACGAGTCGAACTCTTCGGGCCCGCAACATACTCCATTACAATAAAGGGACCATCCGAATCTTCTCCCAAAGAATAGATGTGTACGATATGAATGTGGTTCAGCGATGCAACGGCACGCGCCTCCTGAAAAAAGCGCGCTTTCAACCCGGCATTCAAAATGCTGTCGGAATGAAGACGTTTGATGGCAACACAACGGCCAAGTTGACGATCCCTCGCCAGATGGACCACCCCCATGCCCCCGTCGCCAATCTTATCCAGAAGCTCATATTGAGATGCCAGACTCACGGAATTACTCGACTGATACACCGTCGAGTCATCCTCACGACGAATTGAGCGAGTCGAAATTTTCATGCGAACCGTTTTGGGGTCATCATCAGATGACATCACCCCGCCATATTGTTCCTCATCGCTCATATCATGCATCCAAATCCGGTAATGGTTCTTAAAGGCTCCATCAAGTCATGGGAGGCAAGGTTAGAAACTTCCTGTAAATCATGCTCCAAGGCTGCCACGCAAGCCCGTAGCTCGGAAACATTATATTCTTCACATTCGCTCACAAACAAATCACCATCCCACGCACATCGGACCCCACATTGCAGCAAGTACATGCTACCACAATATACCAAGGAGGCAACTCAACAAGCTCAAACCAGTACCGGCATAACAACATTATGGGCTTGCGCTGTCTTAACGATCCCGCGATGATTACCTGTCTGTTTTGAAACCATTCAGAATTAAAGGAGAATCAAAAATGATCATAAAACCGAACGACTGCATTCTTTTTCAGGGCGACTCCATAACCGATACCGGGCGTGCCCGAGGCACAACAGAAACTCCGCTTATAGCAAATGATAGTGCGGCCCTCGGATCCGGTTATGCTGCCAAGACCGCTACAATGCTCCTTACACAGCATTCAGAACTAAACCTGAATATTCATAATCGTGGTATTTCAGGAAACCGCATCACCAATATGCGGGATCGCTGGCAAGAGGACTGCTTGGATCTAAAACCCAATATTCTATCCATTTTGATTGGGGTCAATGACACGTGGCACGGTGTTGCCAACGGGGTTCCAGAACAGGGTGTCAGTCTGGATGCATTTGGGCACATTCTTCAGGAACTTATTGCCACAACACGCAACACACTCCCCAATATAGAACTCGTGATCTGTGAACCCTTCACAACCGAAGCGGGAGCCGTTCTGGAACTGAACTTTCATCCGGACATTGACGATCGTCGCGAGATTGTTCGATCAATCGCAAAAGAACATGCGGATGTTTTCGTCCCCTTCCAGGATTTGTTCGACAATCTGTGCAAGCAAGCCCCACCCGCTCACTGGGCCTCTGACGGCGTGCACCCCACTGATGTCGGCCACGCAAAGATGGCAGAATTCTGGATGCAGTGCGTCTGCGGACACAAGCATTGACGGGAAAGACACAAGCTCGCATAATTCCCACTCATTCTTACCCCGGTAGCTCACCTGGACAGAGCGCAAGATTCCTAATCTTGAGGTAGGAGGTTCGAGTCCTCTCCGGGGTACCACCCTACGCTAGCAAGTGCATTCGCCCCTAACGTTTAGAGATCGGCTGAGCCTTTCGCAGGCACTTTTGGAAGAATAAAATCCTCTTCTCGGCGGACAATTCGCGCACGCACCGGAAAAGTGGTAGCAATCGATCAAACTCTGTACTTGGCTGAACAGGCTGGTATGCCATACCATCGGCTCGGTTTTCTTACTTTGGGGTTCTTAATCCATTCACCAGGAACGATATCCTGGACAGGAGGTAATCTCAAAACCGGTTTTGGACATATATGACTGATCCGCCTTTCGCAATAACAGACACTCAAGATAGTAGATCATACCTGGGGCCTCTGCTGGGCATTGCCGGGGCACTGGCCCTGACGGCACTGGCGGCGGGACTCAACATTTACCTCGATGTTACGGATGCGATGGTGTCTGAGACGCTGACCGTGCGGTGGCGTGAGATGGTGTCTCTCCTAGTTCTTACGCCTCTTTCTGTCGTGCTTCTGTTTCTCTGTCAATGGGTGATGGAGCGCGGGCGCCAAGATACGCTCGGCCCCGTTTGTCTATTGCTGTTGGCTCTCGCCTGGCTGGGGATCTCGATGGGGGTCCACGAGCCATTCAATGCGTTATTCGCACCTCTGGCTCTGCGTCCTGACCTCCTGAATTCAGGGCAGGATCTGCTGCATGTGGTGCACTTCTGGGATAACCAATTCAGCCATGCGGTCTTCTTTGCCAGCTTCATAGCGATCGCCCTGGCACTGCTGTGGAGTCAGCAACGCAACGTACTCACGGTCCCGATGAAACCCATTGTGACCCTTCTGTTCTTGTTGTGCTCGATACCTGCCAGCATTGGGGTTTTCTACAGTTTGGTTGACACGCACAACACCATCGACCGGTTCGTCATCGCCACCGCGCTGATTGCGGGTGAGCTCATGCGTCGTGGCGGCTCCTTCCGCAAACGCCCGATCAACATCCTGGTTGAAGGCTGTTACGCACTGGGCTTAGCGTTGCTCCTACTGTGTGATCGCTGATCAACTCTATTTCAGAGAGCTGCTTGCAGCAGTTCCTTGTCCTTTGTAGCATGCAGTCCGTAAGGGATGAAATCATGGATGATCAACACCGACTTGGTGGTGAACCTTCTGTGAAGAGAGAACGTGATATGACTAGCAGATTCACCGTAACACCAAAACAACTGATAGAGACACCGATCACAGCGGTAGCCTCACGGCTCCTCGACAATGGCACTCTTTTTCTCGACTTCGGAAAAGCGGCTTTCGGCACACTGCACGTACCCGTGACTTCTGTTGCCCGTCAAACAAATAGGGTTGTGCATCTTGGCGAGAAACTTGATGCAGAAGGACGCATTGACCGATCACCACCCAGAACCGTTCGCTATTGCCGGATTAAACAAGAGGTACCGGCGGGCAAGGATTTCTGCCGCCTTGTCATCCCGTCCGACGAACGAAATACAGGTCCGGCAGCAATCAAGATGCCCGCGACGATTGGTGAGGTAACCCCCTTCCGCTACGCCGAGATTGAAGCTGCAAGGAACATTACGGCTGCCGGTGTTCGGCAGATTAGAGTCCACTACCCCTTTGACGATGGGGCAGCGTATTTCGCCTCCTCTGACACCACCCTCAACACGGTATGGAACCTCTGCAAATACAGCATTAAAGCGACCACCTTCTGCGGGATCTATGTGGATGGTGACCGCGAACGCATCCCTTATGAGGGTGATGCCTATATCAACCAACTCAGCCACTACTGTGTCGACAGCGAATATATACTTGCTCGCTACACCCATGAATACCTGATTCAACACCCGACCTGGCCCACTGAGTGGCAGTCACATTCCGTGATGATGGCTTGGCAGGACTATCAGTACTCAGGCAAGACGGAATCGTTGACCGCCTTCTACAATGACCTCTGCGTCAAGACACTGATTGACCTTGCGCGCGATGACGGTCTCATCAGCACGGAATCTGAACGTTGCACAGAAGCCTTTGAACAGCGCCTCCATCTCTTCGACCCTGAACGCGCGGATAATCACCGCCTGAAAGACCTTGTTGACTGGCCGCCAAGCGCTTTCACTGACGGCGGCACGGGAGAACGCGACAGTCACGAGATGCGTCCGGTCAACACCGTGGTGAATGCCTTTCATTACCACACGCTGGTGTTGATTGCGCGTATTGCCGAACGACTTGGCAAGGTGAACGACCATGCACGCTTTGCGACACAGGCAGAACAGGTAAAAAGCAGCATCAACACGCTCCTCTTTGATAAGAAGCGCAATGTCTATGTTGATGGCGAAGGATCAACGCATGCGTCACTGCACAGCAACATGTTTGCACTTGCCTTCGACATTGTGCCTCCCGAACGATGCGCAGGGGTTGTCGACTTTGTTAAATCACGCGGTATGGCCTGTAGTGTGTATGGCGCGCAGTACCTGCTCGAAGCCCTGTACAAAAACAATGAAGACACCTATGCACTCGAACTCATGACAGCACAGCATGACCGCAGCTGGTGGAATATGCTTGCTTCAGGATCGACCATCACGCTTGAGGCCTGGGACTGGAAATACAAAAACAACCTCGACTGGAACCATGCATGGGGAGCCGCCCCGGCCAACATCATCCCTCGCTACCTGATGGGCATTCGACCCCTCACACCAGGGTTTAGAAAGGTTCTCATACAACCTCGCACAGGAACCCTTACGCACGCCGAAGTAAAGCACCCCACCCCACTAGGCCCGGTTTCCGTCCACTTCAAACGCTCACCGGATCAGCACATCACGCTTGATATCGTGCTGCCGGAAGGCATGACGGCACATGTTGCCCTGCCCTGTAAAGACAATGATACCTCAAACCTTACCCTTGATAACGCGCCCTACAGTGCAGCAATAGAAGACAACTGTATGGTTATTGATGAGCTGCCTGCTGGGCAGCACAGGATCGTACAACATTGCGCATCGATAGTCCGATAACGGGACACCGTAGCAGAGGCCGTCGGGTACTACCGCTCGACTGCCCGGTCAAGCTCCGGAGCCTTCATCAAACCGCAGGGAACGGGGTAATAGTGCGGGGTAGTCTCGTGCTCAATCACAAACTGCGCGGGGCCGTGCCAAGCAGGCCACTGTTTTTTGAGCTGCAGCGGACCGTGCGAGTTGCGACGGTGTGCCACGACTTCGATGCCCAAATCTAACACGCCGTCCTGCACCTGTTCGGTCATATCCACCTCGTTCGGCTCCCATGCGATAATCCCTACCTCGGTTCCCCCACCCCACACACGAACCAGAGACCCTTTGTATGCCGGCACCTGTAGCATCAACCGCTGTCCCTCGCTCTGCGCCATCACCTTGAGTTTGCGACGGTATATCACGCTGCCAGAATAGAATGGCAGTCCCTGCCCTACCCAATCACCGGTCCGCAATATCTTTGGGAGGGTGATCATTGTGGCATGATGCGCTTTGAGCTGCACTCCAAAGTCACCCAGCAGATAGACATGCTCTAGATCCGGACCATCCGCACTGTATGTGCAAGTCAGCTCCAACAGATTCTCACCCTCCACCAACATGGCCGGTGAAATCGGCAGCTTTCGGCAGGACTGATCGACCCACCAGCCGGCATGCGCTTCCGTGCTAACCGGATTCCCATTCAGCTGAATCTGCCAGAGAGAGGGCTGCTCCATCGCCAAAAACAATTCGCGCACCGGGCGCTCACGCACATCAAACGTATAGCGTAATGACACTGGAGCGGTGACCGGATTGGCCACCTTCTCACGCGCCCAGGGCTGAACCATCTGCCCACCGCGATGCGGAATGCCCAGTTCATCCCGTATGGCATAATCGGCCAACAAGATGTGTTTTGGCTTCTGCCAACGGCCTGTACCGATGCGTAAGGCCGTCCAGTCCAAGAGCAAGACATTGGGTTCGGTCAACTCGTAATCCCATGCCCCCGCCAATGCTTTCGTTGAGACGGATTTGAACCGAGGACGCGCCGCGTGCAGACGGCGCGGCTTGCGACGCGGAATAACGAATAGGCGGCTGCCGAGCGCGGGCAGACTTGTCGTGATGCGCCAGGCTCCGTCAACCCTTTTTGCATCGGCGGCGTATTCGGTCCCGGTATCGGGATCCAGCTCCACCGGTTGCCCCGCAAAGCCCGCCAGTCCCTCTATGCGTACGTCGTCAAACGCCGTACGCCGGTCGCGCACGTAGGCGTCATCCATTTGAGGACGCTTGAGTTGCGCCTCGCTGTGACCGGTGTTGCAGACGAAGAGGTAGGCATTGTCCTTGTCCTCGCGCAGCAAGGACAGTGCCGGGGCAATCTGATTGCCTGCGGCATCTGCAATTGAGACACGACGACAATGCGCCAACCGCTCGGACAGACGCTTTCCCTTAACCAACACCTTGTCGCAGCTGCTCGCAAACGCCGCAACACGATCGGTACGTTCACCATCCACGTAGCGCGGCGGATCACCGGCAAAGACCACTTGTCCACCCGCTTTGAGGAATCGGCCCAGAAATTTGAGCGTCGTACCGCGCATCGTCACCAACGGCGGCACCAACACAGTCGTATATTCCGCTTTGCCGACGCACAGACGCGCGTCAGCTCCTGCACCTCGTACCGACCCATGCCGACTCATGATATCCTCTTCGCCGTAATCAAAATCAATGTTGGCTTTGAGCAGCGTGTCACGCAGATCAATCAGCATTTGATCGTAAGCGCCATCCTCATCGCCCAACTGAACCCATCCGCTCTCGATCGGATGAATCACAAGCAGGTCGCGAACCTCCTCGCCACGCGTCATGACCGACAGTATACGTGCAAAGTAGTCCTCTACCTTTCGATATGCCAACCACCAGGGCGAGTGATCGAAGATACCAGCGGGATAGTCGCGCTTTGCTTGTCCGGCCATGGTGTACCAGCTCAGATGCTGAGCACGCAAATTGATCCCGAGGGCCACCTGCCAGTCGCCCAGCGCCTTGTGCCCGGCAAACGGGAAATCCCAGCCTGTGCAACCGTAGGTCTCAGTCAGGCGCCATTGGCGCCCGAACTGACGTGCCACGGAGCTAACTTGCTTGGCAACGTCATAGATCCGCCATTTCTCAGTGAGCAGATCCATCCCTGGTGCCTGCATATACTCGTAGAAGCGCATCGCGTTGCCAACCGCCATGCGCTGCGAGGAGAGCGTATCCTCCATGAGTACATGACCAGTGTGCTGCAAACCGTTGGCCTCACACCATTCACCAATCTGACGCGCATAAGCATCGACAAAGAGAAACGTTGCGCAGTCATAGAAATGGTATCGCGCGCGGTGGAACTCACGCCCCGCAATGTTGAAGAAAATTTCAGGAAGATGGCTGATAACATCGTAGCCATAGCGTTCGCGGAAGGTGCGGCGGAAGAAGCGGGTCCACGGAGCTGAGTTAACTGTGTGGGCTTGCCGCTCACAACCGTGACCGTAGTTGGGCTCATCCGTAAAGATGCCCGGTATGGTCTTGCCAAAGTCGTCGCCGCACCGCTCCTTATAGGTCTCATGCGTCACCCTGATAAATTCGCGCACGGCTTCATGATCCATTGTATCCAAATAGGTGTAGCCGTTGTGCCAGCTTGTGCAAGCCATCGGTTGGTCACAGAACTCGAGCACGCACTCGCCTTCGGCCAGCCCCTTGGGAACGGCGCCGCGCTTCAGGCGCTTAACCTCGCTGGCCATGCAACCCTCAACACACGCCGTGAATGCCGCCAGCGTGTTATCCTGCCAGGCAAAGCCTTCGCCTCCTTCGTAACGGTTGCACACCAACCGATGCATGCGGTACTTGGGGTTCTTCGTAACCAGGCCGCCAGCCGCACCGGAGGGCCAGCGGTCCTCATCATAGAGCCAGGCTTCCATGTCCAGCTTCTTGCACTCGTCGATACAGGCATGCACGCACTCGAACCACTCGTCCGAGAGGTAAGCCGTGCCGAGTCCCACACGCGAATGCATAAACCCACCGCCCAGCCCCATCTTTTTCATCACGCGCAACTGCCGTCTCAGTTCATCCGGCTCCAACTTCCCATTCCACGCCCAGAACGGCTTCCCACGAAAGGCACACCCCGGATTCACAAACGCATCAACGATCGGCTTCATGCAAAACTCCTTGTGTAAAATATCGTCATCTTCTCAACATGCTGTACCCACATTCCCTATGACCTGGCATGCTTCATCAGCGCAATCATCTCAGTAGGCGACGAATACGATTATCAGTTTTCCACCACTAGAAGGGAAGCCACCCAGAAGAACAGGATGCCCATTGCGCAAGTTGACCGTGGTGCTGACCAGCTTCTTTCTGCCATGCAATATCGTGATCGTCAAAGCGTTCTGTGGCCCGTCACATGCCACAGAATAACCGGATAAGCTTGTCTTTGTGTTTCCGGCAGGCAAAGCCGTACTGCCAGATGAAACCAGCCGGTAGCTGTTGAATGAAAGTTGACCTTGCAATGCCGAGGCCACATCCTTAAGGCTCGAATCAACCCCTCGCCCCGCATTCGATACTTCGACGAGGCGCATGGACAAGGAGCCACCAAAGACCGCACCAGCCGTCATAAAAATTGCCACTAATACTATCACTCTCATCCGTGTTCTCCGTTTTCTGCTTCATCCATACCAACAATCCACAAAAGCGTGCTGTTGCTGTCGTCATCGCGAAGCACCATTACCGCATCGTGCGGCACGGTCACATCAAAAGATTTGATTCTGCTCAATGCCTTTGGCGTTAGAAAGTTCCACACCCCCGCACCCGCGACTAACAACAAACAACATGCTGCCGCAGCGCCCCAACGCAACGCAGTGTTGAACACCGTCCTCGGCTCTTGAGTATACTGGGGATGAAACTGTGTTCTTGCTCGAAAATCTCCCCAGAATTCATGTGATGCCATAGGCACAGAAACGGTATCCGCACGCAGGCGTCTTCGCAGATCCGCACCATCAACTGTTTTCTGTTTTGCGTGTTTCATTTTCGTTCACCATCGAACGACTTAAGACGCTTGAGCATCCATCGCTTTCCATTGTGTAGTCGAGACATGACGGTTCCTAAGGCAACCTCCGTCACAGAAGCAATTTCAGAATAACTCAACCCGTCTGCATAACGCAACAGAAGGGTTATGCGATAATGATCCGGCAGAGACCCAATCACGTCTCGCACCACCACAATGTCCTCGTGACGCGCCAAGGCTTCTCCGGGGTCATCCACCGTGTCATCAACAACGTCGCGAGAGGGTTGTCCTCCATATTCGCCTCTTTCTTCTGCACCTACTGCATCCAGTGGTACCGTTGGTCGCCGCGACTGATATCGGATACGATCCAAAGCCGTATTCCGCGCAATCCGCAAAAGCCAACTCTTTAGCCCCCGCCCCCGAAACCCCGGCAATCCTTGCCACGCTTTAAGATAGGTATCCATAACCACGTCTTCGGCATCGCTAACCCCCACCATCCGAACCGCGACCGCATAGACCATACGACGCATCGGTTCAAACAGCTCCGTGAAGGCCTCGATATCCCCTTGCTGTGCACGTTTCAACAACACGGCATACTCTCTATCTATTATGACGTCGACAGAATCTCATTTATTCACAAGATAATTATCACAGCCGCATTCTGACATTATGTCTACAGAAACGAAATATATGTTTTTAGGCAGAGAGAATTCCAAAACTACTCGCTAAGGTTCGAATTTTCGGTGGTGAACACTGCAACCTGTGAACCGCTCTCAGCAACGGCAGGGGAGGAGGAATTATTATGGCGTTTTTTTAACGCGCTCTGCTGGGCAAGTTCATTGCTCAGGAAGGAGTACTCACGCTCCAAAGCCCTGTACTTTATGCCTGTTTTAATAAGCCGCTGTGCCTGTGTCTTGTGTTTGCGAGGCACTCGCTTCCAGCATCTCCGGCCCTTCGCATCGGCATACTGTAGCGTGTAATAAGGAGGCGAGATATACTCGCTACCATCCTTACGTGTTTTTCGGTTACGCTTTTTCAGTAGTGATCCAATTAGCATCGGCCCAAGAGTTGATATCTCCGCATGAAGCACCTCAAGGCGTTCTCTGATCTGGTCAATTGATAAACCCATATATCTGTCCTCTATTTGAGGACAGCTTATATACCAAGCAAACACCAATGGCAAGTAGAGTTTTTGAGTCTATTGACTTAAGGCTACGCTACGCGACCCCACGGAAAAAATTGCACCCCCTCTTTCAGGACTGCCCCTCTCTTCCCAACCGATCCTTGAGCGTTTCCACAAGAAGTTCGGTTTTGACAGGCTTCTGCAAAAAGCAATGCGCAGAATTCTTAGTAACGATCTCTGCCAGCGCCTCCGGAGGACAAAATCCCGAGCAGAATACAACCGACGGCATTTCCCAATTTTCGACCATGCACACATTCGCTATCTGTCTAAAAGCCTCCAGGCCATTCATCACCGGGAGATAAATGTCCAAAAGTAAAACAGCATGATGTGCTACGCGAAAAAATTCGACCGCCTCTGCCCCGTTAACGGCTACATCAATCCTGCAATTAGGCAGGCTCATGTCCAGAACTGTTTGAAACGTCTGACGTACTGTTTTATCATCATCAACAATCAACAATCTTCCTTTCTCACATGACACGCGCCCAGCAACCTGTCCTTTACTTTCATCGCCTTTGGCCATTTTGTTGCTTTTCATCGATGTGTTTGTTTCTGCGGTCATGTCACACCTACTTCTTTGTTTTTTGCTATTTTCGATATTTTCCCTGCCAAACATTTAGCATTTTAATCATTTTGAGTAATATTAGTTTAGCACTGGTTCAGGAAAATACAAGGGTTAGTCAACAGCCAGCGGTTCCAAATAGGCGGCAATGCCGGGGGTCTGATCCTGTCGCGAGGAAACGCTCGGAGGATTTGGACAGCAAGAGGAGTCCGGTGCGTATGCATCGGTTGGCGGAACTGG
>Ga0307929_1002354_pt1 | contig 12365 bp, 4 predicted proteins | sample AceLakmetage1330_FD_203160 | JGI IMG/M metagenome (GOLD analysis project Ga0307929, IMG submission 203160) | Saline water microbial communities from Ace Lake, Antarctica - #1330 | ecosystem: Environmental > Aquatic > Non-marine Saline and Alkaline > Saline | place: Antarctica: Ace Lake...
CTTGACTTCTGTGTCTCAGAGGCATACAAAAAGTAAGCTTTGAAGACTTTTTATTACATTATTAGACCATGAAGTGAGGAAAAAAATATGTTTGTCTTCGATACTGGCATAGTTTTTTTAACAAATAGAAATCTTGGCATCTCATTTTTTTTATATGAAAGTTTATAAAAAATTGATAGCCTCAAAAACAGTTTGGGGAAAGTATCCATTTAGCTATATGGAAGTATTAAATAAAATAATTGTTCGTGTGGGTGTCTAAATCTTATGCATCATACCACTGATATAAAAGAATTTTTGGGCTACCTTAACTACACTGATTCTCCTTATTTTTTTGAGGGATCTCGGCTTGACGAGGTTAATTCATATTCTAATGTTTTCCGCATAGCCAAGGAAAAGTGTGGCCTGAAAGGGGTATACGCTTTAGATGGTAATCATGGAGGGAAATCAACGGGAAAATCCATTGTTCCCCTTGTCTATGTTTGTGAAGCTGAATCAGAAAAACAGGCGATCGAAAGACATCGATTGGTCTGGAATCAAAATTGCGTGCCCTTTCTTCTTGTTGTAACCCCTAAATCAGTCCGGTTATATCCTGGTTTTAAGTTTGACACATCCAAACAAGTCCGTGGTAAGGATCAAAACCTTCTTAAAATAGCAAAATCAACAAACGAAATTCTTGAAAAATTATCAGATTTTACGGCTGACTCTATCAATAAAGGGACTATCTGGCAAAAATGGCAACATCAAGTAACTCCTGATACCAGAGTCGATCAGAATTTATTAAAAAATTTGGAAGAACTTGGTGGTTGGTTAAGAGACAATGACTTACACGAGCAAACAGCACATGCATTAATTGGTAAATATGTCTATCTTCGTTATCTGAGGGATAGAAAGATTCTTTCCGATCGTAAATTAGAACAGTGGGACTTTGATTTGAATTCGGTGTTTGGAAGAGATGCTACTGTTTCAGGTTTTCAAACCCTTGTCAAAAAACTTGATCAATGGCTTAACGGAAGCATCTTTCCCGTCCCCACCGAAGGAGAGCTCTCCCCCCGGGATAAGCATATTAAAAAAGTTGCCTCTGTCTTTCTCGGAGATGATCCTACTTCGGGCCAGATGCAACTGGATTTTAATGCCTACAATTTTGCACATATTCCGATTGAAACCATGTCTGTGGTATATCAACAGTTCCTCCATGCTGAAAAGAGAGCTCCAAGCCAGGGTGCTTATTATACGCCTGTTCATCTTGTAAACTTCATGTTGGATGAACTTGATTCAAAAAAAATGCTGAAAAAAGGCATGAAAGTGTTTGATCCAGCATGTGGATCAGGCGCATTCATTGTTCAATGCTTTAGAAGACTTGTTGAAAGAGAGCTATCAACTTCAGGTAGATTAAGACTCAAGCCGTCAGAATTAAAAGCTCTACTTGTAGATCAGATCTATGGTGTTGATATTGATGAGGATGCCTGTGGCGTGACAGAATTAAGCCTTGTCCTCACCCTGCTTGATTATGTTGATCCTCCTGATTTAGAAGAGGCTGGATACCAACATTTTAAATTGCCTGTATTAAGAGATAAAAACATTTTCTTTTGTAAAAATGGTTTTTTTGATAATGAATCAATGCAGATAAAAGCTCTCTCTGGAGTGAAATTTGATTGGATTGTAGGGAATCCACCATGGAAATTGTTACCAGGAAAACCAAAAACACCTGCAGATCAATCAGCCTTAGCTTGGATCAAAAACAATAAAAAAGAATATCCTGTCAATAAAAATCAGATAGCAGAGGCCTTTGTATGGAAAGCCTCTTTATATCTTTCAGAGGCAGGTGTTACAGGTTTTTTATTGCCAGGGAAAACCCTGTTCAAAATTCAAAAAAATGCCATTGAGTTCAGAGAGCACTTTTTTAAGAAAATGGATGTCTGGTGCATTGTCAACTTTGCAAATCTTAGACGTCTTCTGTTTAAGGGTGCAACAAATCCAGCAGCAGCTTTTTTCTACAGGGCTTGTCAAAATAACTCAGACAAGCCAGTAAGCATTCTTACCTATGCTCCCTTTGCAATGAATCAGATATCTCAGTATGACCTTTCAAAAAGAGGCAGTAAAAAACTTTGGACTGTTCTTGTCAATGCCGATGAGATGCGTGAGATTCCTTATAGGGATGTTTTGTCCGGAGCATCTTTTCCTTGGAAGGTGGCAATGTGGGGAACCATGCGGGATAAATATCTTCTGGTTTCACTACAAAAAGCCTTTGTTAAATTATCAGCCTTTATCAAAACTCATAATTTAAATATCTCTCAAGGGCTCGAATTGAAAGATCAGGGAAATAAGGAAATAGAACCTCTGCCCGAGGTGGCTGGTAAAGATCAACTTGACATGGATGAACTGAAAGGATGTGGTAAAATTTTTTCATTCCCGAAAAAAGTACTAAAAACAATTCCACTATCAGGATCTTATGTTCGCAAAGGGCGTGGTAAAATACCATTAAAAATATGTCTGCCTCCCCATATCATAATAGATGCAAACAGACGTTTTTCTGTTTTTTCAGATCAGTTTATTGTTGTCCCTCCCCGCCAGATTGGAATAGCAGGTGATCTGTCAAAAACAAATCTTTTAAAAGCATTGGCATTATATTTAAATTCCGATTTTGTTCAATATCAGCAGTATCTGTCTTCTCCATCCTGGGGCATAGGGATGGAACGACTGACTAAGCAGGATCTTGAATCTCTTCCAGTTCCCCTTGATAAGTTGTCCCCTGGAGAAGTTGGGGAATGGGCAAAACTTTACGACGAATTATCTCAACAATCTACAAACGATATCGCTGAAAAGCAATTTTTTAAATTTGCTGAGAAACCGATAGAATTAAAACCCTTAATAAACAAAATGAACGAAAAAGTTAATATTTTATTAGGTCTTAAGGCAGATGAAAAATGCCTTGTTCATGATTTTGTCACAACAAGAATGAAATTCAATGATGGTGCCATTCCCAAAATAGTAAATGAACCTGCTTCTAAAGCCGAGATAAAGGCATATTCAAATACACTGAAAAAAACCTTGGATGATTTTCTTGATGCCGATATCAGGAATCAGCACCAGATTACCGCTTATTATTCATCCTCAATGGTTATTTTATCCATTGATCATTCTGAAAATTCGCTTACTGATTCTGTGATTGTTAAAGAATTCACTGATTCTGAATTAAAAGAAGAATTTAAAAGTTTGGAAAAAAATCTGGAATCTGAACAGGGACAGTGGATCTATTTTCGTAAGAATCTTAAATTGTTTCATGGCAGGACTACCTATTTTGTCAAGTCGCGGCAACGACTCAGCTGGCTTAAAAGTCAGGCTTTTACAGATGCGGATGAATTCATTGCTGAAAAATTGATAACAACCGGAAATGATTAGATGCAATCAGGCAAGCAACTTAAAGCGGATGACAGAAAAGAGTACCAAAAAGCATTTCGAAAAAAAGTTTTCAAATTATTGAATATGGGCTACGATCGTCTTGATGCTCCCTCTCTTAAGGATTCTGAAGAAGAGGATATTACCGGGGAAATCGTAAGAAAGATCAATGAAATACTTGACGACAGAGGATCTCCACCATGGGTGCGTTTTTTTGCAGTCCATGAAGACCCAATGATTAATGAACCAGGCCGACGAGGTAAAAGAAGGAAAAGAATTGATATTGAATTTGAGTGGGTCTGCCACAGACCTCGCCACCATTACCCCTTTGAAGCCAAACGTCTTTGTTCAAATACCCATCCGATTGGTAAATATCTCGGCGCAACAGGTCTTGGAGAATTTCTTTCAGGTAACTATGCTCGTGACAACCTTGAAGCCGGAATGATTGGCTATGTTCAATCGGGTTCTCCTAAATCTTGGGCTGAAAAGGTTCAAAAAAAATTCAAAAAAGAGCCTGAAATAATTCAAGTTTGCGCGGATGGTAACTGGACAAATATTAAAATCATTAGTGAGCTTGGACATTGTTTTCGTTCAAAACATCATCGAAGTACAGAAAAGAGACCCATCACTCTATATCACGTATTTCTAATTTTCTGTTAGCCGCTTTTTAAGTCGTTGTAAAATTTTTATTTATTTTTTACATGCAATAACCTAACCGGACATTACTGAAAACTATAGGTTGTTTTAGAATTACTTTGCAATTTTGATTCCTTTTGCTTAGGTTAAAAATCATTAATCTGAAATTGTAAACAAATAGTAACAACATTGTACCTTTGATGACAGTGAAGCCAGTTGGTAAAACCATAGTAAAAAGAAAAGACATATAAAATGGAATCTATAGATACAATTGCTCCGGGCGCAAGGGTTGTAATCCGAGATGCAGAATGGCTGGTACGAAAAGTTGATAGAACATCCACAGGCGGCAGGGCATTAACCGTTGTGGGAATCACAGAGCTGGTAAAAGACAAGGAAGCCATTTTTCTTGATGAAATTGATAAAAACATTGAGGTTCTGGATCCTGTAGATACCAAGCTCATCCCCGACACATCAAGCGCTTATCAAAAATCCCTGCTTTACATGGAGAGCCTCCTTCGGCAGACCCCGCCCACCGATGAATATTTGTATATCGGCCACAAAGCTGCCATGGATCCTGTCCCCTATCAGCTGGACCCCGCTATCCAGGCATTGAAACAGCCCCGGCAGCGCATCCTTATTGCCGATGCGGTGGGACTTGGAAAAACCCTGGCCAGCGGTATTCTTGTAAGTGAATTGATTCGACGGGGAAGGGGCAAACGGATTTTGGTGCTGGCTGTCAAAAGCATGATGACCCAGTTCCAGAAAGAAATGTGGAGCCGCTTTACAATTCCCCTGGTACGGCTTGATTCCATCGGCATCCAGCGGGTGCGTTCCCGGATACCAACCAACCACAACCCCTTCTACTATTACGACAAGGCCATCATATCCATCGATACCCTGAAACAGGATTCAGAATACCGCACCTACCTTGAAAATGCCTATTGGGACATAATTGTCATTGATGAGGCTCATAATGTTGCAGAACGGGGTTCTGGCTCATCCCTAAGGGCAAAACTTGCAAAACTTCTCTCCAGCCGGTCGGATACCCTGATCATGCTGTCTGCCACTCCCCATGACGGTAAAGCCAAAAGTTTTGCCAGCCTCATGAATATGCTGGATCCAACAGCCATTGCAGATCCTGAAGAATATGGCCCCGATGATATAAAGGGGCTTTGTATCCGGAGATTCAAGAAAGACATCCAGGATCAGGTGCAAAAGGCTTTTCAACAAAGAACGATCCGAAAGGCCTATTGCCAGGCAAGCTTTGAAGAAGAGTTCGCCCTTGATGCTTTTTCGACTATGAAATTCAAACGGCTGGATCAACGGAAAGGGGCGCATCAGCTATTTAAAACCACCTTGGAAAAGGGGTTATTTTCCAGTCCTGCAGCCTGTCTTTCCACCATAAAAAAACGGATTGATCGCCTCCAGAAAGATTTGGATGAAAACACTTTGCATGATATTGCCTCCTTGGAAGAGCTGGCGGTGGCCCTGGAAAAAATCACCCCGGAAACATTTTCAAAGTACCAGAAGCTCATCTCTGTCATCCAGGATAAAAAAAATGGATTCGGCTGGACCGGTAAAAACAAAAAAGACCGAATTGTCATATTTACGGAGCGCATCGAAACCTTAAAATTCCTCCATAAAAATTTATTAAAAGACCTTAATCTAAAAGAAAACCAGGTGGTGATCCTCCATGGTGGGTTGGCGGATGTTGATCAGCAACGAATCGTTGAGGATTTTGGCAAGGAAAGTGCCCCGGTCCGCCTGCTCATTGCGTCTGACGTGGCCTCCGAAGGTATCAACCTTCATTATCTGAGCCATCGGCTCATCCACTTTGATATCCCCTGGTCCCTCATGGTTTTCCAGCAGCGTAATGGCCGGGTTGACCGATATGGGCAGGAGAAGACGCCACATATCCTTTACCTGGTCAGTCAAAGCGCCAACGAAAAAATCAAGGGTGACCTGCGTATCATAGAGCTTCTGATCAAAAAAGATGACGAAGCCGTAAAAAATATTGGTGACCCGTCCGCCTTGATGGGGGTCTATGACATTGATGAAGAGGAAAAGATCACAGCAAATGCCATTGAAGCGGGGCAGAATGATGCTGATTTTGAAAAGAGCCTGGATCTGAAAGCCAAAAAAGCATTTGATCCCTTGCAAATGCTTATGGGTGGAGAAGTATCTCCATCAGGAAGTGAGGACAAAGAAAAGATCCGGATCATGCCCACCCTTTATAAGGATGATTACCACTATCTCAAGGATGCAATTGATTATCTTGACGAATCCTCATCCCTGCAGACGGATTTTGTAGATGACCAGCAACAGGTTACCCTGACCGCCAACGAGGATCTAAAACGCCGTCTCAAATACACTCTGCCCAAGGAAGTATGGCCGGAGAAGGACACCTTTGTCTTATCCGCAGATCCGGATCGGATCCAGGAAGAGATAAAACTCAGCCGCAAAGACGAAAAAGCCTGGCCCCGGATCCACTATCTCTGGCCCCAAAACCCTGTGGTGGAATGGATCAATGACAAGGTAATTGCCGGGTTTGGCAGACAGGAGGCTCCGGTGTTATCCCTGCAGGGTACCCTTGGACATGAAGAAACGGTTTTTATCATTTCAGGTCTTATCCCCAACCGGAAAAGCCATCCCCTTGTTCACCGCTGGTTCGGGGTCACCTACAAGGGATCTCAATTTCAGCAGATAGAAGAATTTCAAGACCTTCTGCTCAGAACCGGACTGGGTAAAAATCAATTTCCCAACCGTGAGGAGGATATGGATCTGGAATCTCTCAAAGCGCTTCTCCCCGATGCCGTAGGCCAGGCAAGGCAGCATATGGGTGAAGAGCGGGATGCCTTTGAAGAGATGATCAATGCCAAATTAGATGAACACCTCAAAGCCCTTGACCGGCTTAAAGACAAACAATACAAACAATTGGATTTGCTTTATACCGATCCTAAAAAAATTAGCAAAAAAGATCAGGCCAGGCGGGAGATCGACCGCACCTTTGATGATTTTTTTGACTGGGTTCAGGACACCATGAGCACAGAAAAAAATTCCTATATCCAGGTTATTGCAGTTTTAAAGAGGATCTAAAAATGGCCATCGATATCACCGGCATCACCAATGAAAATGAGTTTTATACCCACCATTACCTTTCCGCCATTTTGGAGAATGACCTCAAGGATCTGTTCAGCCAATGGAAAAAGAAAGCAGAGGAAGAGGAGATTCCCCAGCCCCCTACCCTGCTGAAAGGCCTGCGCAGGGAATTTTTCACCACCCTTGCCCTGCTTGAAAAAGAAAGAGAAATGGGCCAACGGCTCTCCATTCAAAGGGGATTTGTGGTCAATCTGCTTTCTGCCCTGGGATTTCAATATCATTACCAGATGGTGGAGCTTGACGACACCGGAACGATTCCCCTGATCGGCGGCATCCAAAAGGGGGATGGGTCGCCGGATCTCTGGATTATTGAGGCCCTCACCCCTCATGGTGAAGCGTCAGACCCCCTGGAACAGACACTTTTCAACGAACAATATACCGGCGATGATGAAAAGGCCCCGGGGTTTCTGGATATCCCCCTGGAGGAGATCATCACCCGTCATGTATTTGGTCGCTCTGAACCGCCACGGTGGGTGATCCTGGTGGGCTTTTCCCAGCTGCTCTTGTTAGATCGGACCAAATGGCATGAAAAACGGCTGCTCCGCTTTGATATCCGGGAGATCCTGGATCGCAGGGAAACAACCACCCTCCAGGCCACTGCCGCCCTTTTGCACAAAGATTCGATCTGTCCCGGTGAGGGCGCCCCCCTTCTTGATACCCTGGATGAAAATTCCCATAAACACGCTTTTTCTGTATCCGAAGACCTGAAATATTCCTTGCGCCGGGCCATTGAACTGCTGGGCAATGAGGCGGTGTGGTATCTGCGGAACCACACCCATGAAAAAATCTATGAAAAAGGCCGGGCAACCCAGCTTTCCCGGGAATGTCTCCGCTATATGTACCGGATGCTGTTTTTATTTTATATTGAGGCAAGGCCAGAGCTGGGATTTCTACCGGATAAATCCCCGGCATACCGCAAAGGATACAGCCTGGAAACCCTGAGAGATCTGGAGCTGGTGCAGCTTACCACAGAAGAATCCAAAAACAGGTTTTATCTCCATGAATCCATCCAGACCCTTTTCCATCTGCTCTATGATGGATTTCAGCCGGGGGTGGATGGTGACAGCAAACAACTGGATGTGTTTGCAGCCCCGGACCACGGTATTTTCCGCATCACGCCCCTGCGCAGCCATCTCTTTGATCCAAAACAGACCCCTCTTTTAAACCGGGTCCGGTTCAGAAATTTTGTTCTCCAGGAGATCATTGAACTCATGTCCCTTTCCAGGCCCAAGCAGGGAAAAAATAAGCGGCGGGGCAGGATCTCCTATGCCCAGCTGGGTATCAACCAGTTGGGTGCTGTATATGAGGCCCTGCTCTCCTACCAGGGGTTCTTTGCCAAGACCGAGCTTTACGAGGTCAAGAAAGCCAAAGACAAATATGATCCCCTGGATACGGCCTATTTTGTTGGGGCTGGGGATATTGAGAATTATACCGAGGACGAACGAGTCTATAACAGTGACGGCAGCCTTGTAAAACATGAAAGCGGGACCTTTATTTATCGGCTGGCAGGCCGGGATCGGGAGAAATCCGCCTCCTACTATACCCCGGAAGTTTTGACCCAATGCCTGGTCAAATATGCCCTCAAGGAGTTGCTCAAAGACAAATCAGCCGATGAGATCCTGGCCCTGACCGTGTGCGAGCCTGCTATGGGCAGTGCTGCATTTTTGAACGAGGCGGTCAGCCAGTTGGCCCGGGCCTATCTTGCCCTGAAGCAAAAGGAGACAGGAAAGGTTATTTCCCATGAGGATTACCCCAGGGAACTGCAGAAAACAAAAATGTATATTGCGGACAACAATGTCCATGGGGTGGATCTCAACCCCGTGGCCGTTGAACTGGCCGAAGTTTCTCTCTGGCTGAACACCATTTATGAAGGGGCCTATGTCCCCTGGTTCGGTATGCAGCTGGTCTGTGGTAATTCTCTGATCGGGGCCAGAAGACAGGTATTTAAACCCCATGAAGTCCAGCAGGGGAAAGGATATCGTCTCAGCCTCCGCTGGCTGGATCAGGTGCCGGAAAGAGTGAAGCCCGGTGAACAGCGAAGGGCAGATACTATTTATCACTTTCTGCTTCCGGATAAGGCAATGGCCGAGTACAAAGACAAGGTGGTCAAGCAGATGGCTTCCGAGGAAATCACAGCCATTGCCCATTGGCGGAAGGAGTTTATTAAACCCTTGTCAGAGAGTGAAATTGAACAATTGATAAAACTGTCTGAAGCGGTGGATAAACTCTGGCAGCGCCATGCCGAGATGCAGCAGGATATTGACCGGAGAACCACCGATCCCCTGCATGTTTTTGGCCAGGAACTGCCGGATCGTCACCTGCATACCACCACCACCGAGGCAAAGGATCGGATTTTTAAGAAAGAGATGTTTTCGGAAAATGTCCGCAATTCCAGCCCCTATAGACGATTGAAACTGGTCATGGATTATTGGTGTGCCCTCTGGTTCTGGCCCATCGAAAAAGTAGACCTTTTGCCCGGCAGGGCAGAGTACCTGTTTGATTTGACCCTGTTACTGGAAGGAAATCTTTTTGATTCTGGATCGCAAGTTGGAGAGCAACTCAGCCTTTTTCCGGATACTCGCCCCAAAGAGATCTCCCTTGACCTGGTGGATAAATTTGGGTTTGTGGATGTGGACCGGCTTTGCCGGGATAACAAACGCCTTGGGCTGGTTCGGGAGTTGGGGGAAAGGTATAGGTTTCTTCATTGGGAACTGGAATTTGCGGATCTTTTTGAGAGCCGGGGTGGGTTTGATTTAGTGCTGGGGAATCCCCCCTGGCTCAAGGTGGAATGGAATGAAGGCGGGGTCATGGGTGATCATGAACCGTTGTTTGTTTTGCGCAAATTTTCAGCATCAAAATTGGCTAATACGCGTCTGGCGACATTGGAAAAATATGATCTGAGAAGTGATTATCTGGCAGCCTATGAAGATGCTGCTGCTACCCAGAATTTTTTGAATGGATTGCAGAACTACCCACTCCTTAAAGGGATGCAAACCAATTTGTATAAATGCTTTTTGCCCCAATCTTGGACCAACTTAAAAGATTCGGGCGTTGCCGGATTCCTTCACCCGGAAGGGATTTATGATGATCCAAAAGGGGGACGATTCAGGGAAGAGGTTTACCCAAGGTTGCGGTGTCATTTTCAGTTTCAAAATGAATTGAATCTGTTTGCTGAAGTAGATCACCATGCCAAATTCAGTATCAATATTTTTGAAAATCATAAAGATAAGATTAGTTTTTCACACTTGGCCAATTTGTTTTCTCCTTCAACAGTGGATATCTGCTTTAACCATGATGGCAATGGTCCTGTTCCGGGTATCAAGGATGATAACAATAAATGGAATGTACAGGGACATCGAGACCGAATTATCCGCTGCGGAGTAGATGTACTTGGGCTTTTTGCAACACTCTATGATGCTGAAGGAACTCCATACCTGAAAGCCCGTTTGCCTGCTGTTCATTCTACCCAAATTGTAAAGGTTCTCCAAAAATTTGCAGTTCAACCAAAACGGCTTGGAGATCTGGAGGGAGAGTATTATTCAACTGTAATGTGGGATGAAACTAATGCGGTCAAAAAGACCCATACTATCCGCCGCCAAACTGGGTTTCCTAAAGATGCATCTCAGCTAATACTTTCCGGACCTCATTTTTTTGTGGGGAACCCTCTTTATAAAACGCCCCGGGCAAAATGTACCTTAAATTCCCATTACGACATCCTCGAACTTACCACCCTGCCTGATGATTATTTACCCAGAGCTAACTATTTACCAGCTTGTAATGTTGAAGAGTATAAGCTTCGGACTCCAACATTTCAAAAAAAGGGAGATGTAGGGGATATAAAAAAGGTAAAAGTGACAAATTTTTATAGGTTTGTTAATCGTAGAATGTTTAGCAGCTCAGCAGAGCGTTCTATGATTTCAGCCATCATTCCTCAAAATGTAGGGCATATACACCCGGTACTTTCGACTACCTTTAGTAACAATAATGACCTTTTGATTTTTAATTCTCTATGTCTTTCTCTTGTGTATGATTTTTTCTTGAAAACTACTGGAAAAATTGACCTGTATGAGTCAACACTGAAGCAGTTCCCATTGATTGATGAACAAATTGCTAAAAACCCGAATATACCACGCTCCCTTAAGAACAGAACCCTTATATTAACCTGCCTAACAACGCATTACACAAAACTCTGGCAGGAATGTTGGCAAAGTGAATTTCGAAAAGATGCATGGGCCAAGGACAATCTTCGTCTGGATAATAACTTTTTTCAGAATATCAGTCGAACCTGGCAACGCAGCAACACCCTACGAACTGATTACACCCGCCGGCAGGTTTTGGTAGAAATCGATGTCTTGGTAGCCATGGCCTTGAACTTGACCCTGGAGGAGCTAAAAACCATCTATCGAGTTCAATTTCCGGTTATGCGCCAATATGAGAAAGACACGTGGTACGATATCCACGGCCGTATCGTCTTTACTTGTTCAAAAGGGCTTTCAGGAGTTGGGTTCCCCCGCAAAAAAAATAAAATAGAACCAATTGGCTGGGAAGATATCAAGGAGATGCAGACAGGTGTGGTAGAACGAACCATCATGGACGACACTCAACCTGGAGGTGCATTTGAACGAACCATCACCTATGAGGCTCCATTTGACCGCTGCGACCGGGAAAAGGATTATGAAGAGGTCTGGGGCAATTTCGAGAAACGGTTTAAAAAAGAGTGAGAACTTTCTTTAGATTCAAGCAGATAAATGTTCTCATCCAAAGGGAGAAAATAGCGGAAAATCAAAGAACGCTGATTGACAAAATATAAAAAATAATGATATTTGTCAACCAGGAGGTGACAATCATGATCAATGAATTTGGCAAACGACTCAAATCCGCAAGAAAAATGGCAGGTTTGAGCATGGCAGCCCTGGCTGAAAAGGCAGGTGCTGTGGTGAGCAAGCAGGCCATCAGCAAGTATGAAAAAGGACTGATCAATCCGGCCAGTGATGTCCTGATTGCCCTGGCCTCAGCCCTGGGGGTGAAGGTTGATTATTTTTTCAGGCCCTCAACCATATCCATTGAGGGCCTGGAGTTCAGAAAAAAGGCCAAGATGACCCGGAAGATTGAGAATCAGATCAAATACCAGACCATAGATTTTATCCAGAAATATTTGGAATTGGAAGGTATCC
>Ga0307929_1002356_pt1 | contig 12359 bp, 8 predicted proteins | sample AceLakmetage1330_FD_203160 | JGI IMG/M metagenome (GOLD analysis project Ga0307929, IMG submission 203160) | Saline water microbial communities from Ace Lake, Antarctica - #1330 | ecosystem: Environmental > Aquatic > Non-marine Saline and Alkaline > Saline | place: Antarctica: Ace Lake...
TTAAGGATGGAGAGTACCAGCCCTCATACGAGGAAACCATCCGAGGGAATGATGTTTTTATTATACAATCTACTTTTGCCCCTGCCGATAATTTATTTGAGCTCTTGCTCATGATTGATGCAGCAAAAAGGGCTTCTGCAAAAAGGGTTGTAGCGCTGATACCCTATTTTGGTTTTGCCAGGCAGGATCGCAAGGACAAACCCAGGGTTTCGATTGGTGCCAAATTAATTACAAACTTGCTGGTTGCTGCAGGCGTTGACAGGATCATTACAATGGATCTCCACTCCGACCAAATTCAGGGTTTTGTTGACATCCCGGTAGATCACATGTACGCTTCTTCTATTTTTGTGCCACACCTGATGAAGATGAAATTGCCTAACCTTATCATGGCATCGCCTGATACCGGTGGTACAAAAAGAGCTGCAGCTTATGCGAAATTCCTCAATACCGACCTGGTGATTTGTTTTAAAACCCGCGACAAAGCCAACGAAGTAAGTACATTGAGGATTATTGGTGATGTAGAGGGTAAAGATGTTGTTATTGTTGATGATATTATCGATACGGCAGGAACAATAACAAAAGCAGCCAATATGATGATGGAAGAGGGTGCCAACTCGGTACGTGCGGTTTGTACGCATCCTGTGTTTTCGTCCGATGCCTGCCAAAAAATTGAAGATTCGGCACTGGCGGAGGTGTTGGTTACCGACACACTTCCAAGAGAGGGCACAGGAAAGATTACGGTTCTTTCGACTGCAGATATTTTTGCTGATGTGATAAAACGGGTAAATAAAAATAAATCCATCAGCACCCATTTCGACTTTTTAACAATGTTATAAATATTAATCATTTTAAATTTTAAATTATGAAACGTCTATCATTGAGCGGTTCTCCAAGAGAGAACGTAGGGAAAAAAGACGCCAAAAAACACCGCAGGGAAGGAAACGTTCCATGTGTGATTTACGGCGGAAAAGAACAAATCCATTTTGTTATTCCCGAACCGGATTTAAAAAAGCTTGTTTTCACACCCGACACTTTCCTTATCGACCTAACTGTTGATGGTAAAGCATGTGTTGCTATCCTTCAGGATATACAGTATCACCCTGTTAGTGATAGTATCCTGCATATCGACTTCCTCCAGGTTTATGATGATAAACCCGTCATGGTATCTGTCCCATTGATTTTTTCAGGTACTTCAACCGGTATTTTAAAAGGTGGAAGAATGGTAAGAAAATACAGGAAAGTCCGCATTAAGGGCCTTATTGCCAATCTGCCTGACGAAGTTGTTGTTAATATAACTGACTTGGATATTGGTGATAGCATTAAAATTGCTGACTTGTTTCGCGATAACATCGAATTTCTCGATGTACCTACATCAATTGCTGCGTCTGTTAAAACCCAGCGTGTTATTATTGATGAGGAAGAAGAAGCTGAAGGTGAAGAAGGAGCTGAAGGTGAAGAAGGAGCTGAAGGTAAAGAAGGTGCAGCACCAGCTGAAGGCGGGGAGAAAAAAGAATAATATCATTCTTCGAATAAATAAAAGGTATAAAGCGCATTGTGCAGCTTTGTACCTTTTATTTTTTTTACCAATACAAATATACCAGTTGTGAAATATCTGATTGCCGGCCTCGGAAACATAGGGACAGAATATGCCAATACCAGACACAATATTGGATTCGTGGTTTTGGATGCACTTGTTCAGGATTTGAAATCAAGTTTTGAAATCGACCGCCATGCTTTTATGGCGAAAGGCCGCGTTAAAAGCCGGCAACTGGTGATGATTAAGCCCACCACCTATATGAACCTGAGTGGAAAAGCGATCAGGTATTGGCTCGACAAAGAGAATATTCCAATTGAAAACCTGCTGGTGGTTACCGATGAAATAGCCCTGGATGAAGGTGTTTTACGCATGAGGGCCAAAGGAAGTGGTGGGACGCACAATGGGATGAACCACATCATCGAAACCCTGGGAAGAAGCGATTTTTCACGTTTGCGCATTGGTATTGGAAATGATTTTGCAAGGGGGCACCAGGTGGATTATGTACTGGGTGAATGGACCAGGACCGAAGAAAAGATCATGCTCGAAAAAATTCCTTCCGCAGTAGAGATGATCAAGAGTTTTGTTTTTGTGGGGGCACAACGGACCATGAACCAGTTTAATACCAAAAGGGAAAAAGGGGTATAGGGCATTGGGTATAGAGGTTATAAAGGAAATAGGGTTTATAGGGGAATAGAGTGAGTAAGGTTTGTAAAGTGCCTGAATTTGGGAGTTAGTAGTTATTCATGAAAATGAAAATCGTCTGACCCTCCATAACGAAGTGAAAGCTGGGTGATTTGAAGTGGCATTAATTTTCCACATAGTGGTGCAATGCACAAATTTGCACATCATCATCCCGCACGTGCGGGATCAAATTAATTAAGAAATTACTGATACTAGCGCCCAACAATCAATTTATTTACAAACACCTCAGCTCCTGCATTGATTGTAATGATATATAGCCCGGCATCCAATCCATCCATCGAAACTTTATTGATCTTACCGGCTTCCAATTGGCCATTGAGGTGTGTCCTGCCCAGTAAGTCCGAAATTTTATATTCACAGGGTTGATTAATCATATTGTGGCTCAAATCAATACTTAGCAATGAATGTTGAACAGGATTTGGGAATATTTTGATTTGTTGCGTAAGGTTTTCAAGCTCCGGGATTTTGGTATCATCTTTGGGTAAATAAATAATTCCGCCATCCACAATCCTGTTCCTCAGTGTATCGATGCGTTGGTTCATGATATCCATCGCACCCAATTCATCACCCAAATTGTAATCGCGGGCAAATACATAAGCAATATCAAGCGATTGAACTTTGCCGGGTTCAAATGTAAACGGCCCACTTACACCTAATCCCCTAATATCAAAAGGCGTGTTGCCCGCAGTTTCTTCAGTCCAAAAGTTCCCGTTTTGATTGTACCCGCCATTGGGATATTCGCATCCTGTCCCCCAATTCAATGGGTCAGAAGCACCTGGATACATGAAACGACATTCGGGGCCAACCGAGTTATAATTAACGTGGCCTTTACCACCATATAGCACAGGGGTATTGTCCTTCCAAAACCCTTTCAGTTTGTTATAATATGTTGGTGCTAAATCTGGCGGGACAATCGGGGCACCAAAGGTGCTTTCAAAAAAGCTGAACCTTGTCATCCCATATCGTTCGTTATCGATAATCCCATCACCAAAATTCAGCCCATTTACACTTTCATCACATGCACCGGCAGGATTATCCAAATTATCAGCTTCTATTTCGGGGCCACCTAAAATAACCATGCTTTGTACCGGGGGATTGGATTTATATCCTTTGCTACTTCCGGCATTCTCATCAAACTCATCTCCATTATAAACAAAAGCTGCTCCCCTCGACACATCGCATCCAGTGTAATCATCATGCGGGTTTCCCAGGTCGAAATCGTTAAACACTCCAATGTACGTGCTGTCGTAAATCCGGCTGGAGCGGTTATAAAAGTCGTAATGAACGAAAATCGCATTGAAAAACGCGCTGTCACCAGGCTGGTCAAAAGCGTAGGCCATACCATGGATTTCAACATCCAGGGGGTTCCCATAAGTTTCATTGTGATAACCCTGGCCATCATTATAAATAAAATACAAAGCCTGGTCGCCCCTGATTAAAGGATAATCACCGTTTAAGGGATCGTAATGCCCGTTTCCATTAACATCAAAAAAAGGCGCCAGATGTTCAGCCTGGCCCAAAATTGTATTGCCATTTCCCGGCCACGACAGAATAGGTAAAATTGCCTGGTAATCCGGTTGGTTATAATTTTGGATATGATACTCAATTTCGGATTTATTCAGTTTCCAAACGCCGTAAAGTGTGTAGTTTTCAGGAAGATAATAATCGGAAATGGGGCCAGGGTAGAAATCAGGATCCGGATTGCCATACTTGTCCCCCGCCAGAAACAAGGAGTCGTTTGCCATACCACCTATCCAAAGCGCGTTGGAGAAAATGCTGTTGATGCCACTACCTTTCGGAACTTCAAAACCGGACTCTCCATATCCCAGCTGATAAGGATTCATGAAGTTGATATTAAAAGCACTAAAAGTGGCCCGGATATTATTAATGTCCAGTGCATCAATCAGGTTCCTGTCTTTAACATGAACAATAATCTTTGCCCCGCTGCTTGGTGTCACTGCATTTACTGAAGTCCTTATAGTATAGGCCACTTCAAAATCACCTGCGACTGTTGGGTTGGAATTCAAGCGCACCCCGGTTTGCCCAACCTTAGAAATATTCAGCTGGCTTGATGATGTTTTTAAATAAAAAACAAACAGGCTGTCGTTTGCCGGGTTGATGTCATTATTCAAAACATAAACGGTATCAGCGAATCCGGGCATCAAAGTAATGCTGTCATTTTGCGCAAGCAGTGAATCCTGGTTAGGAATGACTGTAACCACTAAATTTGCCCAATTTGATTTCATGGCCGGGTTTGCTGTTTGAATGAAGCGATAAGGAAACACCAGCCTGCCCTCAAAATTTATGGGTACATCAATCGTAGCAGTGCTATCCTCAAAAGTTATGGTTGCTAATATATTGTCGGGCACATTGGCAAATTCAACAATCCTGATGCTTGCATTATCGGGGCCGTAATCGTTTTGCAAAAGGTTGATACTGTTTTCGCTATAGGCCGACATTGTAATTTCATCATCATATGCCATTGGTTGGTCATTGTTTTCGATAATCCGCACATATACTTCCACCAATCCTGAATAATATAATGGATTGTCTTTTTCCCTCATCTGGTAATAAATGCTGAAATCTTCGGTAAGGTAGCAATACGGGCTGAAAATAATAAGTGAATCATTGTATGTAAAAACCCCATAACTGGCGTGGGCAAAAACATAAAAGATTTCAAGCTCATCGTCATTTATGTCAATATCATTCATCAGCACATCTATTTCTGCCGGGTAGCCCGCCAACACATCAATGGTATCATTAACAGCAACAGGAATATTTGGATTGTGCAAAACCTCAACAAAAACATCGGCAATATTTGAAAGGTGTACCGTGTTATCGGTTTCCCGTATTTGGTATTCAAAATATTGATGAAGCCCTTTATCTGCCTGAGCCCCGGGGACAAATATTACTACGCTGTCGGCATATTCAAAAAAATCCATGCCAATTTTATGGTTAACATCTTCAAATTCCAAGGCATCCCCTTGTAAATCGTAATCATTCGCCAAAAGATTAAAATAACAGGTGTCTCCCTGATACGCGACAACAGTATCGTTAACGGCGAATGGATATTCAGGATTGGTTGAAACATCAAAAAGGAAGTAATCATTAACGTTTTTATAAGACGGCACTTCCCTCAGCTTTATTTTCGTTGAATCAAGGCCATGATAGTTATGCGTGATGCTCACCTTAAAAAGGGAATCGGAAATCCAGGCGGCTTCCCCATTTCGGGGGCCGTCGATGTTTATCAAAATAAATTCATCCCCGTCCGGGTCAAAGGCATGGTCGAAAATGTTAACAACTAGAGTGTCGCCCACCATCAGAGGAATGGTGTCGGCAAAGATTTTCGGTAATTCATTCGCGGTGACTTCAACAAAAGCCCATGCCGAATCAATATTTGTATGATTGCCTTTTTCCCTGATCCAATATTCAAAACTGTCCCAACCGGTAAAATCCTTGGAATAATAATACACCAGGCTGTCACTTTCGTTTGCCAGACCAACAGAACAATTTGTAGATTCAGCAACTTTATACACCTCAAGCGAATCATCATCTGCATCAAAATCATTAATCAGTACATTGATTTGGATATGATGAAACTTTTTTGCGGTAGTTGTATCATTGGTGGCCGTGGGTAATGTTTGCGAAAAGGAAACGAAAACCGGGTAAATAAAAAATATTAACATCAATAAGCGAAGTAAGTGGGGATTGGCTTTCATGTTTTCCTCCTTGTGTTTTTTTGATTTGAATGAAGTATCTGATTAAGAGAACCAAATATACAATAAATCTTTGATGTGTAAATGGAGAACCAGTGAATGGTACATTCAATCTTGCAAAAGGGGGAACCGCGAAAGAGAGCGGTAGGAAAATCAAAAAATCTGACAGATGGAATGGTTAAAGTTTATTTTCAAAAAACGTACACTCTTGCTTATAAACACATTACAATTATTATTCGGAATGGGTGTTATCCTTCCATTTTTATATAAGCCTGAAAGAAAAATCCTTCATACTCAGTATAGCCTGCCCCGCTTTGGCGGGGAATTGAGCTACCTGGCGTTAGTTTAATCGAGGAGCAATAAATAGCGCAGCCCGTACCGGGTTTTGTCGTTGCATCGAAAATCAAAAGGCTACAATACCCCAACCCATATTGGGTTGCAAAGAATATAAATATGTTAAGGTCATACCCATAATAATTTGTTTATTTCGAGCAATTCGATGATCACTGTTTTTTCTCCTCCAACAAATTCCTGATTTCATCAAGTTTCTCGTTTAGCTGTTTGTCGTTTTGGCTGTTTTTGTACGAGCCCATAATCAGTTTCACCGAAACCAGTAAAACACCAATTTCCAATAGTAAATCTTTGGTTAAGCCTTTCACAAAAAGTGCAACAACAAATAGCACCGCAGTAACGAGAATAATTACCAGCGACCACTTATCAAAGTAATCTTTCATTCGGATGATTCTTTTAGACATAGAATATTTTTTTATATATTTGACAACTTGCTCTTTTTTACAAAAATATTATTCATTCGCCATGAACATGAAAACAAAACATTTTTTTTCTACAATTATTCTGGTGTTTGGCCTCATTAGCTTTTCGTACGCCCAGTCACCAACAGCCGATTTGCTTAAAAAAATCGATAAGTCCGATAACTATAAAGAAAAAGCAAACCTTTGGAATGAGCTCGCGTTTATCTATTTTAATTTTAATACTGATTCCGCCAAAATTGTGCTTGCTTTGGCTCACCAGTCTGCTTTGGAAAACGAGTACGTTTATGGTATTTCCCGCGCCCTGATTGGTTATGGCTACTACGAAATCACCAGCGATAATTACCCGGCCTGTATTAATTACCTGGATGAGGCCATGGCCTATTACGACCAAATCGAAAAGAAAAAACTATTTGGCTCAGCCTATAATGCTTACGGTATCGCCTACCAGGCTGTAGCCGAATACGACAAAGCCCTTGAATATTATCAAAAGGCCTACGACAACATGATAGAACAGGGGCGGGATGCCAGCCCCATACTTGGCAACATGGGGAATATTCACAACGAGATGTTTAATTTTGAAGAGGGTCTCGAGTATTTTAACCGTGGGCTGGAAGGTGCTAAAAAAACGGGTAATCCATACATGATACTGCAGTTCAAAACCAATATTGCTACTGTTTATGCCGACATGAAACAATACACCAAGGCCATTACGATGTACCATGAAGTAATACCTGATGCGCTTAAACTTGGGGTGGAGCAAAATACTGCCCTGGCTTATGGAAATACCGGCAAGGCATTTTATTACCTCAATCAATACGATAGTGCGGCGTATTACATCGAAAAAGCCATCCCCATGCTTGCTGACCTCAATAAAACAACTTTTCTGATATCTGATTTAAATGTGCTGGGCGAAGTATATGCTAAAAAGGGCTTGTTCGCGAAAGCCAAAACAAACCTGGAAGAAGCTGAAAAGTTGGCCGACGAATTAGGCTCCATCGATAAGTTATCAGGAGTGTATAAATCATGGGCTGTTTATTTTGAGGAAAAAGATGATTTTAGGCAGGCACTTGAGTACCAAAGAAAAAGTTCTGTCCTTGAAGACAGTGTGCACTCAACTGAGCAACAATCAAAAATTGCCCGGCTCGAAACAAAGTTTAACTTTAGGGAACAGCAAAAGGAAATAGAATTGCTGAATGCCGAAACTCAACTTCAATCTGCCGAAATCTCCAAACAAAAACTAAAGGCCAACTTCTCGATAGCAGGAGCCATATTATTGCTGATTATCTTGTTGCTGATTATTTTTCAATACATCAAAACAAGAAAAGTAAATCGTAACCTAACGATGAAAAACCTTGAATTGATGAAAGCCGAAGAGAGCAATGAAATGCTCAGGGAGGAGAGTCAAAACTATGCTGATGCCCATAAGGATGATGTATTGGTTAAAATGGAAAAACTGATGAAGCAAGACAAAATTTACACAAAAACCAAAATCACCATCGACGACCTGGCCACCAAACTCAATACCAACCGTAGCTACCTTTCGCAAATCATCAACAGTCATTTCAAAACCAACTACAAGAGTTTCATTAATAGCTATCGCATCAGCGAGGCAAGGCGCTTGTTGATTAACCCTTCGTTCGAAAACTACACCATCGAGGCCATTGCTAACGAAGTAGGCTTTGGCTCGAAATCGGTTTTTAACGAGATTTTTAAACGCGAAACGGGAATTACACCTTCCATTTTCCAACGCAACGCGAAATCTTTCTAACTCCTTTATTTCCCGCTTTTTGAAGCCCCTATTTTGCAGTACGGTTTTATCAAACCACACTACAAAAACTTGCATTCGGCTATATTGTTGGTATAGATTTGCCTCATCAATTAACAAACAAAATTTCAGGAGGCAACATGAAAAAACTTATCATTTTTAGTTTCGGATTATTTTTATCCACAGCACTTTTCACACAAAACACATTTATAAAAACCTACGGTGGCACCAGAATAGTTGAAGGCATCACTATTCTTGAAATCGAGGATGGTGATTTCCTGATGGCAGGAAACATCAATGACCACGACCCATGGGGAAATCACATTTACCTTGTTCGAACCAACGCGCATGGTGATACCCTTTGGACACAGTGCCACGATTTTGATACAGTTTGGGGCTGTGCTAATCATTCAGTGCATTCGATGCGTGCAATACATGATGGGAATTATTTATTGACAGTAGTATTTGCTGCTGAAAATATGTTGGTCAAGATTAACGGAGAGGGTGAAATATTATGGACAGAAAACGTTTCCCCCATGAGGGATTCTGATGGGCAAAAGGGACAATATGGTTTTGGTTTGGATTTCAGGCAGTGCCCTGATTTGGGATTCGTAATCAATATAGGCGCATACATTGTTAAAACCGATTCACTGGGTATTTTCGAATGGCAATATCATGTGAATAACGTGTATTATAGCTCTCCATTTTTACATGAACTGGAAATATCTGAACAGGGACTGATTGTAGCTGCCGGCTATATTTACAATCCGAATGCAGGAACTCAGGAGGATATATTTGCCATTGCCATCGACCCCGGGGGAAACCTACTCTGGGACTATGTTTACGAAGATCCGGGCACTGAACGGTGTTATTCAATCTGTGAAACAAGTGATGGTTTTGTATTGGCTTCGACAGATGGTCCCTTTGGAGGTGGCAATGCCGATATTCGTATCACCAAATTAGATTATGAAGGAAATGAAACTTGGAACAACACCATTGATAATGAAATTGGCGCAGTAACGTACGACATAAAAAGCCTCGAAGATGGAACATTCGTTCTGACAGGAGAGGAAAACCTCAATGGAAAAAACTATGCCATGCTCTATAAACTTGATGCCGCGGCCACGGTGCTTTGGAAGGAGTTTTTTCTATACGACCCCATCATTGAATTTCACCGCGGGTTAGAGGTGATTGCCCTGGAGGATGGAGGTTATGCTGTTATGGGAACAACCAACGACTTAAACTTTTCAAACATGATGCTCATCAGGACAGATGCAAGTGGCATCATCACATCAGTTAGTGAGCAGGAAATTGAAAAACCAGAAACCTTATGTTCTCCCAACCCTTTTCAGCATCAAACCACAATCCGGTTCAACACCAACGAGTCATCAAATTTGAGCCTTACCATTGCTGATATTTCAGGCAGGGTAGTTTATAGGTCTGCAACGATGGAGTTGCCCGCGGGTGAACAATCTTTTACCTGGGATGGACAAACAAGCTTTGGAACCCGGGCTTATCACGGAACCTATTTTTATTTTATATCCAACAATAAAGACATCATCTTAACAGGCAAACTAATTAAACAATAATTGTAATTATTTAGGTGGTTGATAGATTTGATAATATTACAAAAAATGGCAGCATAGCTAATGACGGCAAAGCCCAATGACAACAAATGACAGCGTAGCTAAATGACAGTGCTGCTAAATAAATACCAATAGTTTAACATAAAACACAGGAGGCAACATGAAAAATTTAATCTTACTTATCAGTTTTCTAACATTGGTGCTACAAGTATCAGTAGCCCAGAATAACAAAATATGGACCGGAGAAACCGGGGATAACAATTATCACAATGAAAATAATTGGATTCCGTCCGGAGTACCAAATTCCAATGATGTTGTTATAATTCCAAGTGAGACTCCGGAATGCTTCGTTAAAGATTATAACGGCTCAGGCATTACAGTTAAAGAAATACATAATTTCGGGGAGTTAACACTTAATGAACTTATTCTTGTCACAGATAAGCTGCATAACCGCAATCAATTAAACACCATTAGCTCAACACAAATCGTTGGTACGGGTACTGGTGTTTTCAAAAATGAAGGCACAATAGAAAGCGACGGATATTTGAAAACTAATAATTTTGGGACTATAAATAATTCTGGACAAATGAACATGTATGGTGGGAATTTTAATGCAAGTTCAATATATAATACCGGAGATATTTTTACAAGATCTGGATTGTTAGAATTACATGCAATTGTAGTTAAAAATAATAACAAAATATACTCAGAGAATAGTGCAATGAGCGTGGCGGATATTCATATATACTCCTCACGTTTAACAAACGATGGGATAATTAAAACTGGGGATTCAGAAGCGTTTAAGGGGGGTGCTATCAAGATTTCGGCAAACGAACTGATAAATAAAAAAGGAGCCTACATTGTTTCGGGCAATGGGGCTACACCTGAAGAAAATGGCAAAATTAAAATTGACTGTAAGAAAATTAACGACCTAGGCATTATAAAAGCGGGCCATAGCCCGGGGTCAAAAAACAAAGAAAAGTTCGAAATATATTTTAATGAGGTTGCAATGTATGCCGATTCAATTTTTATTGCAGGGGACTCCGTAAAAATTGAGGCCGACACCATGCGTTTTGTTTTCGATTATATGAAACTTTCGGATATTACGGAATATGGCTCGCTTTACGCGGATGTTTGGATAGAATTTCTTGCTACCGAAAACGGCGTACTCGACCTCTCGGAAGGATTGGGCCAGTACATTTTGAGCTGCGGGAATTATGATGGCATCCATTTTTACTGCAACAATATTATTCCGCCAGCACAAGGTATGAATTACATTTGCGATGTTCCGGCCAATGTTCATCCGGCGGATACTACCATTATTCAAGCTTCAGTTTCAAGCGAATATGTATATGATGATGCAGGGCATTCAGGGGCATTTTATGTACAACTGAAAAATTCTGGCACGGGCAGCCGGGCTTTTGATTATTCTGTTTCTTCAATTAATGGCTGGACAAGTGAATCATCGGGATCAACCCAAGTATTAGTACCGTTTCAAAATGATAGTATTTTGATAAACTATACCATCCCCGAAGGCATGTACTCCCAAACCGACACAATTACTGTTAGTTTGTCCTCCGGCGATTTTTCCATTTCAGCACAGTCATACATCCACTCCAAGCCCGACAGTACAACCGTAATTATCGAACCTGGTAATGCTATCCAAAAAGTCGCCACTGTATTTCCAAACCCTTTTCGTGAAAACACATGTATTTCATACACCCTCGAATCCCGGGGCACTGTTCAGTTTGATGTTTACGACATGAATGGCCGCCAGGTATATTTTGGCAAACCAGGTGTACAAACTCCCGGTCTCAATCAATTAAACTGGAATGCAAGCGGAAACCAGGGACAAAAACTCAAAGCCGGAATATACTTCTACAGAATCCTTGTTGACACACAATCCCGGTATTCGGGCAAACTCATTATGGAATAATTGTCTTCAGACGGCAATCCCGAAACAAAGGATTGCCTCCTGAAGCGGGATGGGCGCGGTATAAAAGCCGCGCCTTTTTTTTGCAATAAACCCAGTGATTAAAGTGAGATTAATAATTACTATTCAGAAAATGCTTATTTTTAGAAACATTTCTATTGTTTTCTCAATTGACAAATATAGACTATGAATGAGATATTTATTTGGATATGCATAGTACTGTGCATCTCACAATCAGCCATGTTTTCGGGCCTAAATCTGGCCTTTTTTAGTTTAACAAGGCTTCGCCTAGAAATTGAGGCAGAGCTATCACCAATCAAAGGCATCAATAAAGTTTTGTCGATGCA
>Ga0307929_1002357_pt1 | contig 12345 bp, 8 predicted proteins | sample AceLakmetage1330_FD_203160 | JGI IMG/M metagenome (GOLD analysis project Ga0307929, IMG submission 203160) | Saline water microbial communities from Ace Lake, Antarctica - #1330 | ecosystem: Environmental > Aquatic > Non-marine Saline and Alkaline > Saline | place: Antarctica: Ace Lake...
TCATGAATTCTTCAAAAACGCTTATTTTTATTCTTTTTTCTCTGCTGTTTCTGACGGTTTCCTGTCAAAGCATTGGACCTTCAAAACCCAACGATCCCTATTATTCAGGTAGCCATGCCGGTGAAATGCTGGCCAAGCAAGATGCCCTGAATTACAGATGTACTGACTATAACCACCAATTATCCAACTTCATAAGGATGAGAATCAACACCCATCTGAAAGCGGATAAAAACATCCGTTCTGAATCATATATTAAGGGATTTAAATGGGGGTATCGCGTTGGCTTCAGGGATTATGCAGACACGTATTGCCGGGGGGATAATTATTCGGAATTTTTGAGCAACTGAATCCACAACGAACAAAAATTCAGCAAATCTGATCCCGGAGCATCCTTATTTTTTTTCAAAGAATTTGGGGAGGATCGAGGATCAAGCTGTCCCCCATAATTTTTTTTAAAATCACCATGGTAATCATGTAGGTGGGCCGTATTCCCTCCATGCCCATGGCCCCGGCGGCCAGGGTATTTCCGGTCATCAGGGGATTATCAGAGGCATAATAGGCATAACGAACCGGCACGCCTGGCAAAATATTACCCTTGATCACCGATGCGTTGATGGCCTTGTGATAGTGCCCCCCTTCCATCTCCAATCCCACGGCATTCCAATCGGATTGAAACATCCCGAGAACATCTTTGTTTTGAAGGGACGTTCCCAGCACCGTGGCCATGGTTCCCCTGTGAACGGTGATATCTGCATCAAAATCTTCGGCGGTCAGATCATTGGCAAACAGGTAGTTATCCGAGGTTCCCTCCAGAACATGGGCTGTTGCCAGCATAATATCCCCTTTTTCACCGGTGAGGGTTCCTGCTTTTCCCATGATGGAAATGGAGGCAAGGTTCAAAGGCCAGTTTCCAGAACTGTCTTCTCCGGGTTTGAGCAATTGTTCCATCAACTCAAAGGCCTGGGCCCCAAATGCATAATCCATGACAAGAATAACCGGCATCTGTTTTCCGGACAGGGTGGATTTAAGTTTCATTCCTGGATGGTATGGCATATCCACCCGCATGGCCGTATCAATGAGCTGACAATGGGTGTTGGAACCTGATTCATCGGGCAATTGCACAAGTCCCCGCTCTGCGGCAAAGGCTTGGATGGTCTGGGTTTCATTTTTAATGGAATTAAAAAATTCATAGATATCAGAATCATCCATGGCCGGGTTTTTCTGTGCCAGCGCCCCATATCCATACAACACATTGACAACGCTGTGTAAATTGGCACTGACAATGTGCAAGGGACGATCCTTCAAGCCCAATTCCGCCAAGCGATCTTTGATCTTGCCTGCCCATATCTTACCATACTTCTGATGGCCAATAATACCCATCAGAGAGGGGGCAAAATAGATCACCAGGGCATTTTCCCTGGCCACCCTCTCATTTTCAATGCGTTTGCCCAAATGATAAATCAAGGAAAAAAGCCCTGTATTGCTATGGGATTCAATGCGATTTTTTTCCAGATATTCATAGGTTTCACGGGTTTCATGGTAGGGTCGCCCCAAAATAATACTCAGGTTCCACAGGGCTGAGTCCAACTCCCCCATGGTCAAGTCAGCAATGCGATCCACCACCTTTTCAAGACGCTCCCATTCAATGCGGATGTTACCATAATCATCGTGCATTTTAAGATAAATCTTTTTGGCCTCAATGTTGAGAAAGGTCATGTGGGTGATGATGTCGTAGATCTCACTGATCCCCCGGGAAACAATAAAACAAAATTCATGGTCACTGATCTGATAGGAAACCCGTCTTCTTTTCAGGGGTTCAATGCGTTTGAAGGGGGTGTCTTCAAATTCATCCTCATCGGTGAGAATAATCTTGGTGCCTTTTTCAACCCCCTGGGGAAGGCGATCAATGACATACTCAAGTCCTTTTAATTCGACCACTTTTGCATCGTTCATGGTGCCGTAGATTTCTGGACTTAATTCCCTTAAACACCCCTCAAGGGCCTTGCCAAATCGACCAGAAGGACGATAAAACCCCCTTATGGCAAGGGAATCTGTAATGGTCTTAAACTCCCGAATGGCGACCCGGGCCCGCTGGGACTCTTTTAAATTTTCCATTCATTCTCCTTTACCTTCCAATGGGCTCCTGATCCATTTATAGATGGAATCTCACCGCTTCAAGGGGGTGTCGGATGTCAGGTATTCCAGGAAAGAAAATGTGCAATTGATTTCAGGGAAAGGATATGCCTATGGCCCTCGGCCTTCAGCAAAATAACGGGGAGGCGTTAAGGGCCATGGCACAAAAGATCACCATGGCCCCCAACAAAAAAATAAATTTAAAGATTAAGCCGTACCCAATTCATGTCCTTGAGCAGGTCTTTGGTTATTTGAATGATCTCCTTGTTATCCGCCGGTTTTTCAATAAAGGCATCTGCACCGGCTTCCATGATCTCAGACCGATTCTCCTTGGTGCTGTATCCTGTAAGAATCAAAATTTTGATGTGTGATGTGGACTCATTGGTTTTCAGGAAACGACACACCTCAAACCCATCCATTTTCGGCATGACAAGGTCAAGGATAATCAGGTCGGGATTAAATTCTTTGGATTTTACACCGGCTTCAAAGCCATTGAGTGCTGTCTGAACTTCACATTTCTTCCGGGTGAACAGCTTTTGCAACCCCTGGACAATGAGGGGCTCATCATCAACGATCAGAATTCTGGGGGACGCGTCCAGTTGCCGGCTGATGTATTTAATGCCATGGCCCCTCAGTGCATCTTCCAAGTCACTTTTGGCAATTCTATGATGGCCACCGGGGGTTACAAAACTTTTGATTTTACCGGCTTTGACCCAACGCCACATGGTCATCCGGGTTACACTGCAAAATTTTGCCGCCTGGGGTATTGTTAGAATTTCAGTATTCATATCGCTTACCTTCCTCTTTTGTTAAAATTTGTAAAAATTAAGATATGCTCCATTTTCAGCACATCTGTCTATTGGCCTGCATAATAGACATTATCGGAAATAAAAAAATTAGCTCTTCCCAAAAAATTTGGGCTCTTCATGGCTTAGTGTGAAAACTCATATCCACAGATGTGTAAACATTAAGAATTGCACGCGGCAATCATATCCAAACTACTTTTGTTAGTCACTCCCACAACCACTGTCTCATATACCTTGTCACCTATTTGGGGCCACCATACTTTTAAAGGCATTGATCAGCCCATTGGTGGATGAATCATGGCTCGTCACAGTATCCGGGGTTCCCAGTTCCGGAAAAATTTTCCGGGCCAGATCTTTACCAAGTTCCACCCCCCACTGGTCAAAGGAAAAAATATTCCAGATGACCCCCTGGGTAAAAATTTTATGTTCATACATGGCAATGAGACTGCCAAGGGTTTGGGGGGTCAACTGTTTAAATAATATGGAGTTGGTGGGACGGTTTCCCTGGAACACACGATGGGGGGCCAGTGCTTCCAGGGTTAACGGATCTCCACCGGCATCTTCCATTTCCTGGCGCACCGTCTGTTCATCCTTTCCAGATAAAAGTGCTTCGGTCTGGGCAAAAAAATTGGACAACAGGATTTCATGGTGCTGACCCATGGGGTTGTGGCTCAGGGCCGGTGCCAGAAAATCTGCCGGGATCATGCGACTTCCCTGGTGGATCAACTGATAAAAGGCATGTTGCCCATTGGTTCCGGGTTCTCCCCAGATGATGGGGCCTGTGTGGTAAGTAACTTTTTTGCCACTACGATCGGTACTTTTCCCATTGCTCTCCATGTTGGCCTGCTGAAAATAGGCAGGAAAGCGATGCATGTATTGATCATAGGGTAATATGGCCTCGGTGTGGGCATCAAAAAAATTATTATACCAGATACCGATCAGGGCCAGCACCACGGGAATATTTTTTTCCAGGGGAGCGGTGCGAAAATGCGCATCCATTTCATGGGCTCCCTTGAGCAATGCTTCAAAATGGTCATATCCCACATAGCAGACAATGGAAAGGCCAATGGCGGACCACAGGGAATAGCGCCCCCCCACCCAGTCCCAGAATTCAAACCGATTGGCAGGGGAAATACCAAAGGCTTTCACTGCCACTGCATTGGTGGAGATGGCCACAAAATGTTTTTCAATGTGTACCTCATCTCCAGCATGACTCAAAAACCATTGCCGGGCAGAATGGGCATTGGTCATGGTCTCCTGGGTGGTGAAGGTTTTGGATGCCACCAGGAACAGCGTGGTTTCAGGATCTATCCGTTTCAATGTTTCTGCCAGATGGGATCCATCAATATTAGAAACAAAATAAGCGCTCACCCCTTTTCTGGCAAAAGGGGTAAGACATTCTGTCACCATGAGGGGCCCCAGATCAGACCCGCCAATGCCGATATTAACAAAGGTATTGATGGGCTTTCCTGTATATCCCCTCAGGTTACCCGAATCAATTTCCCGGGAGAACTGTTTCATTCTTAATAAAACCCGGTTCACTCCAGGCATCACATCCTGTCCCTGTAGTAGCACGGGGGAATTGCCTTGGTTTCTCAGGGCAACGTGAAGCACTGCGCGGTTTTCCGTTGCGTTGATCACATCCCCGGAAAACATTTTATCAATGGCCCCGGACAGATCCACCCGCCGGGCAAGGGCCATTAGCAGTTCCAAGGTTTGTTCTGTGATAATGTTCTTGGAAAAATCCACCAGAATATCGTTGAACCGGAGGGAAAAGGCGTTAAATCGATGAAGATCCCGGGAAAAAAGGTCTTTCATGTGAACAGACTTCATCTCCTGGAAATGTGATTCCAGTTGTCGCCATTCATCTGTCTGTATGGGGGATATGGTATTAAGCACAATACCTCGCTTTAAATATATTTTATTCACTTGGGTGATCCAGCTATCTGAACCAATAACCGGAATAACCCACAAATCCAGAGCCCATCAATTGCAAAATTGGGGAACATTCATCCATAATAACTGCCACGAGTAGACCGTATTCTGGCCTCGGCCTGCCCACAACGAAGCATGAAAGATTATTAGACACGCCTACTCTTTCATATAAACACCCATGCCCTAACAGACACAACGAATATAGGGTCGTAGACGCGGAGCCAAATGGCTGTATGCCGCCCCCGGGGAGGGGTAATGGAAGCGACCCGGAACTGTTAGACAGCCCAATTGGTCTGTTCCATTACCCCTCCCCGGGGGCTCTGCTGAGGCTACTTGGACACTTCATTTTCATATAAAAATAGGTATATGAAACAACCGTTAAGAGATGTCCTGGAATCGCACCCAACAACCATGGGCAGTGCCCTCCTTTTTAGCTGTTACATTTAAACACACATTCTTTATAATTTCAACAAGTTATTGAAAAATAATTATTTTTTTTTAAAACTCCTTGAATTTACAACATAAAATACAATAAGAAGCCCATACAAAACACAGGTTATTTTGAGCAAATGCACGTACTAACCATCCATTTTAAAACCGCTCTCCCTGAATTAAAAAAATCAGACCGCAGTGCCCAGGCAATAGAGATTGTACTTTTTGAAAACCCAAAGCGTCATTTATCGATAAAAGCACAACATTCCAATTGATGATTCTGATTTTTCACATAAAAAAGCAAGTATTGGACATTGGATACTTGTTTTTTGATACTGACTGGCGGATGATGGTGAAGCTTATTTTTTTTATATGAAAAGGAAGTGTCCAAGCACCCTCAGCAGAGCCCCCTCCGATGGGTAATAGGAACCGGCCAATTGGGCTGTCTAACAGTCCCGGGCCGGGCCCATTGCCCGTCGGAGGGGGCGGCATGATATCATTTGGCTCCGCGTCTACGACCCAATATTCGTTGTGTCTGATAGGACATGTGAGTTTTATATGAAAGAGTAGATATCTCTAACACTCTTTCAAGCTTCGTTGTGGGTAGGCCGGGGCCAGAATACGGTCTGACCGTGGCAGTTATTATGAAAATGTGGCACCGGATTGGATACTTATATCTCAGAAACCGCCATTGACACCGATGCACAGTTATTTTCAATGGAAAGACGCTCATTGACGCGCATTTGCGCCCAAATAACCCAAACAACGGTCAAATCTTGATGAAATCCTTACGATTAATTTTAAATTTTTTTAATTTGTAATGAAGCGACTGGGGGGAAATACCAAGCATTCTTGCGGCCCCTGCTGCATTACCGCCACTTCTTTGCAGGGCCTTACACAGAGAATGGTGCTCATTTGCATTTTGAACATCTGAGAGGCTGGGGGGCCGTCCCCCCTCAACAGACACTGGATCAACAGACCTCGGTTCAGCCAAATTCCCATGTTCCCCATGCCCCAGGGGGGCCAAGGGGTCAATGGCAGGGAAGGCGGTTCCTTTGCTTCCAGAATTATCCAGGGAGTTGAGCACATGGATCGGCAGATGGTTCAACCTTATTAACGTTTCTCCGTTCACCATATTCATGGCCCCCTCAATGACGTGCTCAAGCTCCCGAACATTGCCCGGCCAGTGGTAACCTAAAAAAAGAGTGTCCACCCGGCGGGAAAGCCCCGTGACTCGTTCCCCCAGGGAATCATTAAATTTCCGGATAAAATGAATCACCAGCAGATCCATATCATCCCTTCGCTCTCTCAACGGTGGAATCATGATAAACACAACGCCCATGCGATAAAACAAATCCTGCCGAAGGGAACCAGATTCAATGATCTCCCGGGGATCTCTGCCAACGGCACTGATAATTTTAATATTAAGACAAATCTCCTCCAAGGAACCAAGGCGACGCACTCTTTTTTCCTGAACTACCCTTAAAAGTTTGGCCTGGAGGGTGAGGGGCATGGAGTCCAGCTCATCTAAAAAAATAGTACCGCCATTGGCCTGTTCAAACAAACCCGATTTGTCAATGGCACCGGTGAATGCCCCCCGGGAGGTGCCAAAAAGAATACCTTCCAAAAGATTTTCCGGGATGGCAGCGCAGTTAATGGGAATAAATTTATGTCCGGAACGCCTTCGATGGTTATGTATGGATTGGGCAAACAGCTCTTTACCGGTGCCGGTTTCTCCAGAAAGCATTATGGGAGAAGGAGAATCACAGGCCATTTTTGCCGTCTTCACCGCATGGAAAAGCCCCCCGGTTTCCCCCACCATATCTGAAAAGGTGTACCGGGTACCATTGCCATCCCCCCCGGTAACCTTACTGGGTTGTCCAGAGGAGATAAGGGTTTCCAGCATCTGGTAATCCTTTGTAAAACTAATGGCCCCCACCACCTCTCCATCCTTAAAAAGTGGGAATACATTGCTGACTACATTGGACATTTTTCCCAGGCGAGTGCGGTACATGATCACCCTGTTCTTGATGGCTTTGCCAGTTCTGATACAGGACATGGTGGTGGAGTTTCTTTCATTGAGCTGGTAAAGTTCCGTAATTTTTTTTCCCAGGGCATAGTCCATGTCAAGGTCATCAATTTTTGCCATGGCCTTATTGTAATACAAAACTTCTCCATGAACATCGGCAATGATAACCCCTTCATGCAAATCCCTTAAAATCAAAAACGCGTTGGCGTTATCCGTGATACCCAGTTTTTTTTGCAACAGATGAATATCCAAGCTCATTAAGACTCCTGTGACAGGTGAATAAAAAAAATTTTATATACCTATTACAGCCATTCACGGAATGTCAAGTTAAAAGCCTTTTTCTTTAACCACCTTGATATTACAAATCATTTTGCAAAAACATGATTTAATGATCCTGGCATTTTCCTCCTTGATCCCCTTGCACCCCTAACGGATTGCTGAAATGAAAATCAAATTTATTTAATTTCATTAAAAAAATACATTTCTTTCCCAACAGATGAGACGATTCATTGACCCCATACAAATTCATCCCAAATACGTTTATCCACACCCCATGGGGCCAACGCACTATAGAGACAGACTCCTTGTCATCAGAACTCAACATTTTATAGGCGTCGGCATACTTATTGCTTTTCTATAACAACAATATCCACAGCACAGCCCCCCATCTTTTTTCATATAAACGGGCATGTCCTGCCGGACACAACGAATATTGGGTCGTAGACGCGGAGTCAAATGATATCATGCCGCCCCCCCCCCGACGGGCAATGGGCCCGGCCCGGAACCGTAGACGGCACAATTGGCCGGCTCCTATTGCCCATCGGGGGGGGGCTCTGCTGAGGTTACCCGGAAGTTTTATTTTCTAATAAAAAAAGCAGGTGCTGGGTTGATGGGTACTGAGTGTTCACACAATTTACTTTTTCATTATTTGTTGTGGCAAGGGCTCTTGCCATGATTGTTAGATAGTAACGGATTTCCCCCAGCTAACAAAGGAGACATTAAATGGCAAAAAACAGCTCCATGGACGAACTAAAATTCACACCCACAATGAAGATCCTCAACGAGGAGCAACTATCATCCCTTCACCAGGCAACCCTGGAGGTGCTGGAGCGAACAGGTATCGTCATAACACATCCCAAGGCTCTTGAAATACTGGATGGTGCCGGTTGCAGGGTAGATTCAAATCGGGTTTATTTTCCACCAGAACTGGTTGAAAAAGCTATATCGACGGCCCCGAAAAGTATCAAACTCGGTAACCGAGACAACTCCAGCAACATCACACTGGAAGGTGCCAACACCTACTTTGGGGCCACCATTGATTGTGTGAACTATCTTGATCCCGACACCCAGGCACTGAGTGAGTGTAAAAGCGACCATGTCATCGGTATGGCCCGATTGTGTGATTCCCTGGACAAGTATGACTGGACCATGACCCTTGGTATTGCAAGAGATCTGCCAGAACATATCCAGGACAGAGGGGTGGCCCGCATGGCCCTGGAGCATTGCAGCAAGCCTGTCATCGTCTCCTGCAATGATGATAAAAGCTTAAAGGAGATTTATGAAATGGCACTCCTGTGCCAGGGGGGTGTTGAAAATTTCAACAAGGCTCCCCTTCTTGGCACCCTGAACTGCACCATCTCCCCGCTGACCCACGATGATCATCTGGTGGGCAAAAATATCTTTGCCGCTGAAAAGGGGATTCCCATTGTCCATTACTCCGGCATGCAGCTGGGGGGAAGCTTTCCTGCCACCCTTGCCAGCGGCATCGTCATGGGCAGTGCAGAATCCCTAAGCGGCCTTGTCCTGCAACAGACCATCAATCCGGGTGCCCCCTTTGTATTTGGCTCCTTTATCACCATTATGGATATGAAAACCACTGTATTTTCCTATGGTGCCATTGAGATGGCCATGATGGTGGGGGGAATGTCCCAGCTTGCCCAGAGATATAACCTGCCATTTTTCAGCACAGCGGGCTGCACAGATTCAAAAAGCGTGGATGCCCAGGCCGCAGCCGAGGGCAGCCTACAGGATCTAATCATGGCCACTGTGGGGGGCGGACTTGTACATGATACCCATTGCTGGCTGGATCATGGCAGCACCCTTTCTCCGGCCCATCTGGTCATGGGACAGGAAATACTGGGCCTGGTGAAAAAATTCACCCAGGGAATTGATATTTCTCCGGACACACTGGCATTGGATGTCATTGACAAGGTGGGCCCCGGCGGCGCGTTCTTGATGGAACCGCATACCATGAAAAACTTTAAAACCGTCCTGTATCCAGAATTGTTCCAGCGCACAAAGGCCCAGGCTCCGGGCACCACTTTGGAAGAGACCTTTGATGACCGCCTGCGTGGCAGAACCCTTGAACTGATGAAAACACCCCCGAAAAACACCCTCCCAGAAGAAGTTATCCGTGAATTTGATCTTCGACAAAAAAAGTGGGGTGACCTGTAAGCGGTTTTTCAGCAATTCCGACCTTGGGGGCTGAATAATTCATCCCCCCTTCCAAATTTTGAATCAGAATTGCCACCGTCCTTTTTTTGAATTGACTGATTTCCGGGGTTTGGTTATAACTGCCACGGGCAGACCGTATTCTGGCCTCGGTCTACCCACAATGAAGCATGAAAGATTGTTAGGCGTGTTTATTCTTTTATATAAAACTTTGCACATCCCGGTCAAGGGGTGGTTCCACCAACTGTCCAGTACGGCCGATGTGTGGGTAAGCAAGCCCCCCCTACAAACAGATCATCGAATTAAAGAGGCTTGTCACATGGATATCCAGTCATATAATAAAAATCTTTTTCATTTTCTTCACACCTCCCCCACCCCCTTCCACGTCGTGGCCAACACGGCCAAAGCCCTTCGCAAAAAAGGCTTTATAAAGCTTTTGGAAACCGAACCATGGCACCTTGAAAAAGCGTCAGGGTATTTTGTCGTTCGAAATGACAGCGCCATCATTGCCTTTTACACCGGAGACCTTAAGCCATGGGACACCGGCATCAAACTGTGTGGTGCCCATACAGACAGCCCCTGCCTTAAAGTAAAACCCATGCCGGAGCTACAGAACGACACCATGACACGCCTGGGCGTGGAGGTGTATGGTGGCGCTCTCTTGAACACCTGGTTTGACAGGGGCCTGAATCTGGCCGGCAGACTCGTCCTTCGTTGCCATGGGAAAAAAGGCACCCCCTATCTTGCCAGTGGACTTATTAATATGGATGCCCCCGTGGCAGTTATCCCCTCCCTTCCCATCCACCTGGATCGGGAAGCCAACACCCAAAAAACCATTAATGCCCAGGTAGACCTGCCACCCCTGCTTTTAAGCGGCGGGTTTTCAAAACCCGGTGCATTCAATAAAGCACTACTCAATGCAGGAAAACATATTCCCGATGCGGGTCATGACATAGAGGAGATCATGGGATTTGACCTGTTTTTTTCAGATGCCCAACCACCTTTTTATACCGGTCTGAACAAGGAGATCATCTCAGCCCCCCGTCTTGACAACCTTCTGTCTTGTCATGCAGCCCTTGAAAGCCTTCTCCTTGCCCGGGGAGACGTCCCCTGTCTTGCCATCTTTGCCGACCATGAGGAGGTAGGTAGTGAGACCCCAGCTGGTGCCCGGGGTTCCTTTCTCACAGACACCCTGACCCGAATTGTCCCCGATCCAGAACAGCGACTCCAAACATTTGCCCGATCCTTCATGATCTCCCTGGATAATGCCCATGCCCTGCACCCGGCCCATACCGAGCGGTATGATGCCGGTCATACCTGTCTTCTGAACCAGGGTCCGGTACTAAAACTCAACGCTGCCATGCGGTACGCATCTGATGCGGTGTCCACTGCACTGTTTCGGCAGTTATGCCGGGAGGCCAGCGTTCCCACACAAACCTTTGTCATGCGAAGTGACATGCCCTGTGGCAGCACCATAGGTCCTTCAATCTCTGCTGCCACGGGTATTAAAACCGTGGATGTCGGGGCTCCCACCATGGCCATGCATGCCATCCGGGAACTCACAGGAAACACAGATCCCCACTCAATGTTCAAGGTATTGAAACAGTGGTTCACCACCGGCGCTGAACCGCTTTTATCCTTGACATAAATTCCCAGTATGGTTATACCGCTTAGATTAATGTTTCAACTTTCGGGACTGGTCGATTGACGTTGGTTCAGACCTGTATTTTTGTATTTTTTGCCGGGCAAACAGGGTGTTTATTGGCAAAGCGAAAAACAAAACTACCTCCCTACACCGGGTTCCAGGTTCGAAAGCTGAGTTTATGTTAGACACAAATGAACCACTAACGAAACAGCCTTGCAGGCCAGTGTAGTTACGGAGTAAATATTAGAATATGGATTTCAACCACAAGCTTGAAAAGAATAAAAAGGAAATCATTGATCAATGGTTTCTTGTGACCATCAATTCCTATCCCCAGGACACCGCCAAATTTTTTAAAAAATTAAAAAATAGGTTTGACAATCCCGTGGGAGCGGCCACTGCCCAATCCCTTGAAGAGACATTTGATCTCATGATCCAGAAAGAATTTAATGCCGATAAAGTTGAAACGGCCCTGGATTCCATCATCCGCATCAGAGCGGTTCAAGATTTCAGTGCATCCAAGGCAGTGAGCTTTATTTTTGAATTAAAACAAATTATAAAAACCGTCTTGAATGAAGACAGGGACATCGCCTTTGATGCAAAGATAGATCAGACTGCCCTTGCCGCATTCAACCGGTTTATGAAGTGCAGAGAGAATGTATTCCTTTTAAAGGCCACCGAATCCAAAAGGCGGATTCACAGGGCCTTTGAAAGGGCAGGCTTAGTAGAAGAGCTAAAGGAAGAGACACTTCTTGGCTCGAACAAATCTTAAACAGGCTGTCACAGAGACTATGCATCTGAAACAGCCGAAACAGTGAGGTGGTTGGAATATGAATCAAAAGTACATGGTGCCCCTGGCAGGCGTTTTGCTGCTTTTTCTGCTGGCTTATGCAGGGGTTGAGGGAGCCGGTATGCAG
>Ga0307929_1002359_pt1 | contig 12334 bp, 5 predicted proteins | sample AceLakmetage1330_FD_203160 | JGI IMG/M metagenome (GOLD analysis project Ga0307929, IMG submission 203160) | Saline water microbial communities from Ace Lake, Antarctica - #1330 | ecosystem: Environmental > Aquatic > Non-marine Saline and Alkaline > Saline | place: Antarctica: Ace Lake...
CACCGGTAAATATGGAGATTATGGCCTGGACGATAAACGCGGCCAGGAAATTGCTGTAAAAGAGATCAATGATGCGGGCGGAATCGCTGCTGGACCCCTGAAAGGATACACCCTGGAACTGGAATTTTTTGATGACCGTGGCGATCCCAAGGAATCTGCCAATGTGGCCAAAAAAATCTCAGCCAGTAAATACCTGGTTGCCCTGGGACCCACCATGAGCAGTTGTGCTCTTGCTTCCACCCCCATCTACAATCGATATGGAATTCCCACTATTGTTACCTATGCAAATGCCAGTACCATCACGGAACAGGGATTTGATAATGTGATCCGTCTGACCTACACCACCAAAAGTATTTCAGACTTCATGATCACCACATCCAAGGACAAATTCAACGCTGAATCCATTGCAATCATCAGTGAAAATGCCGATTATGGTCAGCAATTGCGTAAATATGCCAAGGAAAAAGCCAAAGAGATTGGACTGGAAATAGTAGCAGATGATGTCATCACACCGGGTCAGGATGTGGACTTTTCATCCATTCTTCTACAGGCAAAGAATAAAAACCCCGATGTGCTGCTTCTGTTTGTCACATATAATGAAGGGGGCATGCTGGCAAAACAGGTCCGTAAGATGGATTGGGAAATAACCCTGTATGGCCCGGATGCATTGACCTCTCCCAAATTTTTTGAGCTCGCCGGAAGTCTGGACAATATCTATATTTCATCTCTCATGTCCCTGGATATCAAAAAACCAGTGGCACAGCATCTGGCAACTGAGTTCCAGAAAAATTACAAGGTATTGCCGCCTCTGGCAGCTATTTATGGGTATGATGCGGTGAAAGTGGCAACTAAGATCATTGAAAGTGGCGGGGTGGATCGTGCCTCTTTTATTGCAAAAATGAAAGATGTAAAAATGCCAGGTGTGGGTTCCCCCATGTACCAGTTTGATAAAAATGGGGAAGGACTTGTTCCCCCCCTCGTCGTTAAAGAAGCTCAATGGCATAAAGATCAGCAAAAGTAAACGAGCCTGAACCCCACTTGACGGGTCCTGCCAAATTTTTTTTAATTTTTTCAAAAAGCCAGCCCCATGACTAAGACATGGCGCAATTCCAATCTATTAAGATATTAAGGGATTGCGCCATTGTTATTCCGGCTCACCCCCCTGCCCGTTTCACCTTGTAACCCAGTCCAACAAGCATTGTTTCCAGAACATCCCGATGGTCTCCCTGGATTTCAATGATGCCGTTCTTTACGCTTCCGCCGCTCCCACACTTTTGTTTAAGAGATTTCCCAAGTTTTTTAAGCCCTTCACTGTCCAATGGGATGCCGGTGATAAGGGTCACCCCCTTTCCCTTACGCCCTTTGGTCTCCCGCATTAATCTGACAATACCATCATTTTTGGGTATCCCCGATTTTTTTTTGCAGACACATTTTCCCACGGGCTTATTGCATTGGGGGCACATTTTTCCAAACTCCGTGGAATACACCAGCCCCCCATCATTGTTGTTCATTTTTTTTACCATATTTTCCCTGCTTTCTTTGATTCACACGTTTATTCATGAACAGGACAATCATCCAGGACCTTTCGCACGGTGGTGGCAAGGGTCTCTTTGCTGAATGGTTTGGGCATGAGCGTCCGGGCACCGATCTCCACGGCGTGGGATGCCGTCATTCTCCGACTGTATCCCGTGGCAATGATCACCGGCATATCCGGCCGAAGCGCCAGGATTTTCCGTGTCAGCTCATCCCCGGACATATGTGGCATGCTCATGTCCGTAATGACCAGATCAAAGGCCGCTGGCTGATCTGCAAAAAGGGAAAAAGCATCTTCACTGTCGGTCTTTGATGTCACCTGGTAGCCAAATTTTTCAAGGGTGCGGGAAGCTATCTTACAGATCACCTGTTCATCATCAACAAACAGGATTCGTTCCGTTCCTCTGGGCAATTGAAGGTCATCAACAATGGGTTGCGGCGCTTCTTTTTCTTGGGTTGTGGGCAGCAAAATGCTAAAGACCGTCCCCTGCCCCACTTCACTGGCTACGGAAATCTCCCCGCCACAGCCTTTGACGATTTGATGTACCATAGCAAGTCCCATGCCCGTACCTTCATTGATTTCCTTGGTGGTAAAAAACGGGTCAAAGATGGAATCAATGATATCCCCAGGAATACCACAACCGGTATCGGAAATCTCAAGTTGCTGATACGTACCCGGCGGCAGTGTTTTACCGAGTGACATATCAGGCATATCATCCGGAGTTATACTCACACCCTGTAGGGTGATGGAGAGAACGCCGCTGTCACTCATGGCATGGGCGGCATTGGTACACAGATTCATAATCAACTGGTGAATCTTGATGGGATTTGCCAGAATAAGAGACCCGCTTACAATACGCTCTTTGATCTCTATGGAAGTTGGAATGGTGGAACGAAGAAATTTCACCACCTCCTTTGCCACCAGATCCATTCGCACAAGCTTTGGGTCTTCATCTGTTTTTCGAGCAAAGTTAAGAATCTGCTTGACCAAATCCTTTGCCCGCAACCCGGCAGCATATACCTGCCCAAGGTTTTCTTCCAGCTGGGAGCCCTCTGGTACACTGTCCATGGATAATTCAGTATATCCCAGCACCGCAGACAGAATATTATTAAAATCATGGGCAATCCCCCCGGCCAGGGAGCCAATGGCCTCCATCTTGTGTGCCTGAATCAACTCCTTTTCAGCCAGCTCTCTTTTTTCTATTTCAACTTTAAGTTCATGAATGATGTTGTTCAACTCCCGAGTCCGCTCCTGAACCTGAAGTTCCAGGGTATCGTTGATTCCAGTGAGGCGGTCCTGGGATGCCTGCAACATTTTTTTCTGCCGATCCAGGGTCAGAAACACATTGACCTTGCTTAACAATACTTTGGGATTGTATGGCTTGACCAAAAAATCCACAGCACCCGCATCATATCCTTTGAACACATGGTGCTCACTGGAATACACGGCGGATACAAAAATAATGGGCATCTCTTTTGTTTTTTCTTCACCGCGCAGAAATTCCGCCAGTTCATACCCATCCATCCCCGGCATCTGGACGTCCAAAAGGGCGATGGCAAACGAATGATTCAAAGAGGCTATCAGGGCATCATTGCCACTGCCAGCCATAATGATTTGTGCATTGGTTTCTTTGAGAATCTGTTCAAGGCTGAAACAAATTGGCAGGCTTGTCATCCACAATGAGAATTTTCTGTAAACCGTTCAAATCATTCCCTCCATTTTTTTACAAGACTCCACATAAAATATTGGAATCATGATATGTCGGATCTTTTCCAGGACCGTGTCATTTTTTTAAACGCTACCGGTAAAGCCACACCCGCATCATGGACAGCAACCGATCAATATCCACGGGTTTGGTGAGATAATCATTGGCACCGGCTGCAATGCAGTCATCTTTGTCTTGTTGCATGGCTTTAGCCGTAAGGGCAATGATGGGCAGTTTGCTGAAACGTGGCTGCTCCCGGATTTTTTTCATGGTCTCATACCCATCCATCACTGGCATCATGATATCCATGAGCACCAGATCCACATCCTTTCTTTCTTTCAGTACTTCCAGGGCCTTAATACCGTTTTCCGCCTTGAGGGTGAGGATGCCTTTATCGTTTAATACCTTTGCAAGGGCAAACACATTTCGCATATCATCGTCCACAATCAGGATCCTTCGATCCCGCAGCATCTGATCGGTATCATGCAAAGCCGAAATCATTTTCCGTTTCTCTTCGGGCATCTTTTCCACCATTCGATGGAGGAACAGAGATGTCTCATCCAGAAGCCGCTCCTCGGATCGCACCCCTTTGATGATGATAAATTCCGAATACCTTCTTAGATTTTGTTCCTCTTCCACGGTGAGCTCTTTACCGGTGTACACCACCACCGGTGGAAAGGCGATGTCGGTGGTCTTTTCCATCAATTTCAAAAGATCAAAACCGGTCATGTCCGGCAACCCAAGGTCCAGAATCATGCAGTCATATTGCTTTTGCTGCAATGCTGCCATGGCCTCCTTGCCGGTGGCGGCTTGCGTGATGGCCACATCCGCATCACCGATGAGACGGGTAATGGCCTGACGTTGATTGAAATTATCCTCCACCAGAAGCAGGTCTTTCATTTGTTTATCGATCATGGTGGCCATACCGGCAAGGGCCTTTTCAAGATCTTCCCGGGTCACCGGTTTGGTGAGATAACCGATGGCCCCCTTGGCAAAGGCCTCGGGCACGGGATCATCCGCGGACATGAAATGCACCGGAATATGCCGGGTGGCTGGGTCTTCTTTCAGAGATTCCAACACCTTCCATCCATCAATGCCCGGCAGATGAATATCCAGAATGATGGCGTTCAACGGATAGCGTTCCACCAGTTTAAGCCCATCCTCACCAGTGAGGGACACAAGGCCCTTGAAGCCCTTCTCCCTGCAGAAATTGAGCAGCGTCGTGGCAAAAACAACATCATCTTCAACAATAAGAACCGTCTTGTCCCCATCACCGATATCATCCCGATCATCGTTTAGGGGATTTTGCAAAGGACCGTCTGAATTGAGTGTCGGCACAATGGACGGAACCACCAGGGTTGTCTCTTTTTTTGCGACCTTTTTTACCGGCAAAGACTCAGACTGCGAAGAAGCTAACGGCATATTTTCCAGGGGGAGAAAAAGCGTAAAGGTGGACCCTTCATGTTCCTGACTCTGGAGCTGCACTTCTCCGCCCAGCAGTCGGGCAAGCTCCCGGGAGATGGACAAACCAAGACCTGTACCGCCATATTTCCTTGCTGTTCCGCTCTCTAACTGCTGAAAGGCCTCAAAAATACGTATCTGTTGGTCCTTGGGAATCCCGATACCCGTATCCCGGACATCTATGGCAATGGTATTTTTGCAGGTAAGTTCCGGGCGGTTAAAGGATACGCCCGCTTCGGGCTTATAAAACTCCACGGTTACCCCCCCCGTGGTTGTGAACTTGAAGGCATTGGACATAAAATTTTTCAGCACCTGCTCCATGCGCTGGAGATCACTGACAATGACGGCAGGCACATCCTCCCTGACAACAATGTTCAGGAATAAATCCTTTTCGCTGGCCAGATGTTTAAAATTTCTTTCAAGGGTACTGCAAAATTCGGCAAGATCAATGTTACCCATGTGGAGTTCCATTTTTCCGGCTTCAATTTTGGATAAATCCAGGATTTCATTAATAAGACTGAGCAGATCATTACCGCTGTTATAGATGATCTGGGCGGAATCCACCTGATCTGCCAGGAGGTTGCCTTCTTTGTTGTCGGCCAGTAACCGGGAAAGCAGCAGCAGACTGTTGAGGGGGGTTCTGAGTTCATGGGACATGTTGGCCAGAAACTCGGACTTATATTTACTGGTGATGGTCAGATCAGTTGCTTTCTTTTCCAGATCCTTCCGCAAATTTTCAAGGGCGCTGTTTTTCTCTTCAATGCTTTTTTTATTGCGCTCCAGATATTCTGTTTTTTCTTCCAGTTCTTCGTTGGCTGCCTGGAGTTCTTCCTGCTGTTCTTTGAGCTTGCTTTCCGAGGCCATGAGCATCTGGGTCTGCTCTTCCATCTCTTCGTTAAAGGACTGTAGTTCCTTCTGCTGTCGCTGCAATTCCGTGGCCTGTTGCCGGGTCTGCACCAGGGCGTTGTTGAGATCCAGTCGAGAACGAGCAGAGGCAAGGATAATGGCAATGGTGTCAGCCGTTTCAATCAAAAATTGTTTTTTCAATTCGGTGCAATCGTTGATTCCCCCAAGCTCCATGACTGCCTCCACCTCATCGTTGTGCACAAAGGGCACCAGACTCAGATGCCGGGGAGATATGGAGCCAAGGCCTGAAGTGATCGAAATATAGTCGGCAGGGATGTCCGTAATATCAAGAATCCGCCGTTCCAGGGCGGCCTGACCGGGAAGCCCCTCACCGGACTTGAAGTGCGCCGAAAACCCCGGGCCGGGTTGAAAGGCATAGCCGGTCATATATCGATAACTGCCCTTGCCGTCATGAACGTAGATGAGTCCCACCTGTTTTTGCAGGTACCGGGCCATGAACGTAACCACCTTTGAACACAGCTCTTCCAGGGACTGGTCCCCCCGGAGCAGGTTGTCCAGCTCTGTGACCCCCTGTTTTAACCAGTTCTGATCATCTGCCAGGGTATGGGCCGTTTCCAGTTCCCGGGCCATGGCATTAAATGAGCGTGCCACGCTGCCCAGTTCGTCCGAGGAGGTTACCGGTATCCGGTGGGCGAGCTCCCCTTCGCCGATGCGCCTGGCACCGGATTCCAGACGGCCCAGGGGCACAATTGTTTTGATGGTAAAATAAAGAGACAACAAAATGGCCACAACCAGTACCACCGCCAGGAGAATGGTTTGACGTTTACTGAGCCGGTGCACCGTGGCAAGGGCTTCATCTACGGACTGGACCACCACCACCAGAAGTTTTGGATCAGACGTGGCACGCACATTGCTAATCACCTCCACCTGTTGCCGATTGCTGTAAATTTGGTTGGGGAGAAACACCGTTTTGCCGGCGACAAAGGCCTGAACCTGTGGGTTGGCAAGGCCATCCCCATTGGCCAGTACCACACTGTGATCGGGATGTGCGAGAATTTTGCCCCGGGGATCTACAACGTAAACATACCCCGTGGTCCCCACACGCAGATCGGCGGTAAAACTCAAGTATTTTTCAACATCCACTTCCGCCACCACAATCCCGGTGACATGCCGATCCATGGGGCTGATCATGGGAATAAACACATCCAGAACCAGAAGATTGTTCCGGGTTGCATGGGTGTCACCAATAATAGCCGTCTGAACACCCATTTTTTGAAAATCCGGATGATCTGCATGGATTTCCAAATCCGCGGTGTTATAAACGGTGTCGCGGCCCACTTTAAGGGTTTCCTTACCCGTGGTATCGGTGATGGTCAGGGAATACAGATGGGGGATATTTTGTATCAGCTGCTGCATGAACCATTCCTGATCAGACACATGGGCATTTTCCAGTTCACCGGTTTCAATCACAAGCTGAATCTCTCTGATCATGTGGGCAAGTAACCCTTCAACAAGGTGTGCCGAGTGCATGGCCACCCCTTTATGAATCTCCGCAATGGACTGCAACCGGACCTGCCGGATATCATTGATTGTGGTAATGCCAAACCCGGCCAGGGGAACAATTGCCAGAAGCAGAATAAAAACCGTCAGTCTGAAGCTCAGCCGATGCCACCATTTCATGGGTGTTTCTCCCGGAGTTAAAATTGAATATCAACGATCTCATCCGCCATGCGCCAGGTGCGGTTGGTCAATTTCAACCCCAGCCGTTCCACCTGTGATTTATTGATGACAAGCTCCAGTTTTTCAGGAATTTCCACCGGTATATCCGTGGGGCGAATCCCATTGACAATTTTGTGAATCAGTCGAGCTGCCTGCCGGCCATTGGCATATCGCGAACCCGCATAGGAGGCAAAGGCACCCGATTGTATGCTGTTTTTACCATACCCAAAAATGGGAATTTTTTCAGCCATGGCCCGGGGCAAAATAATACGTTTAAGGATTCGATCAATGGGGGCCACGGGAACCTGGAGGATCACATCTGTGGTTTGCCGGGACAAAGCGGCCGCAGCTTTCGTTATATCCGCATCGGATTCCACCGCTGCCACCTGTAAGGTAAATCCCAACTCCCTTGCCGTCTCCCGGGCCACGGCAATGGACTCTCCCGAAGGCACAATGGAAGGCACGTGAAAACAGAAAATTGTTTTTGCACCGGGAAGCATCTTTTTAATGAACCAGATACGCTTGGCCGTAAGATTGGTGTCATTGGTGTCAATGCCGGTGAAATTATTGCCGGAACTCACCATGTCGGCAACAATGCCCCGTTGCACCGAAGAGGCACACGAAAGGAAAACAGCAGGAATCCCCGTACCGGCCGTGGCCACCAGCAGGGCATCTGACTCCAGTCCCCCCCCGGCAACGGCAATATCGGGTTTCCCCGCAATGATTTCAGCGGCCAGCTCCGGCAGTTTTTTACGGTCTCCCCTGGCATTTTTAACATCATATACAAAGGTATGTTGTTCTTCGGCCGCATGTTCCACCAGGGCATCCTTCAATCCATTCACCTCCCCCAGTCGAATATCTCCGACCATGAGAATGCCGATGCGTATGGTCTCTGCACGCACCGCCGTGGGAGAAAACAGCAGCGAGCCCAACAAACAGACCAGGCAGAAAAAAAACATCCAGGAACATGGCAGGGAAAATGCCACCGGACGAGTTCCATGTTTTTGTCTCCAAAAATGATTGTGCATACCCATACCCCCTTTTTTATATTTTTTTTATATGAAAAGGTAGCCTCCAAGGTTACCTCAGCAGAGCCCCCGGGGAGGGGTAATGGAACAGACCAATTGGGCTGTCTAACAGTTCCGGGTCGCTTCCATTACCCCACCCCGGGGGCGGCATACAGCCATTTGGCTCCGCGTCTACGACCCTATATTCGTTGTGTCCATCAGGGCATGGGTGTTATATGAACTTAGCGCCCTTTGGGTGGTTGTCCACGATTTTTTCGAAATGATCCGATTTTTCCCATATCTGGGTAAATGCGGTCATCGCGTAATATTATTCATAGAGGTCCAAATCCGGATATTCTCTTGCAGCACATTCAGGGCAAATACTGTGGCTGAAATCGACTTCGGAATGATCCCTGATATACACTTCAATCTGATTCCAATATCCCTTGTCATCCCGAATTTGTTTGCAGATCGAACAAATGGGCAAAATACCCCGTAAGGTTTTTATCTCGTGCGCTGCCCTTTTTAAATCTTTGATCAGTTTGTCTTTTTCCCTGTCAGCCGTTCTCTTGTCTGTGATATCATTAACCATGGTAACAAATTGTCCAGGATTCGGACTATAGGCCCTGACTTCAAAGTATTTATCCAGGCCTTCTGAATAGTTTTCAAATGTGATGGTTTTTCCTGTCAATGCCACTTGACCATAATTTTCTATCCAGTAGTGTTCGGTTTTTGGCAGAACTTCCAATACCGTTTTTCCAATTAAGTCTTTTCTTTTTAATCCGGTCATTTTTTCAAATGCCGCATTTAAATCCAGAAAACGATAGTCAACGGCTTTGCCTTCCTTGTTGGAGATAATTTCATGCAAGGCCAGTCCACTGATCATTTCTTCAAAAAGAGATTTAAATTTTCTTTCCGATTGAGCCAGATCTCTGAACAAGGTTTCATAGGGGTTTTTATAGCTGGATCTCACCAGCGCAAGATATATCAGATAATATGAAACCAGTTTAAAATAGTGCCCCGCCAGATTGGAAAGACCGTAAACACTCCCATAAAAAGTAAATACCAACTCGGCAAAGATTGTCATAACAAGGGACCATGAGATCAACAGATATACGATGGGATCCAGATCTCTTCTTTTTTGATAAAGGGCACCCCAGGCACCCATCAGAATAATACAGATAAGATATTCACTGACTTTTTTGAACCGTGTCAGTCCCCCAGGCTCAACATAACATTCGGGGAAAATTCGCCAATAAAAGATGGTGATAAAAACCAGCACGGTGATGACACCATATGCCGCAAAGACCCTGGGGAGGCGCAACTGCCTAAAAAACACAAGGGGGAAGATGAAAAGTGAAATGCTTTCCACAAAACGGGCCGCAATCCACAACTGGGTTGCGGGGTCAGCGCCCCACTGGGCCGGAATCACCCCCATGCCTTTGTAAGAAAGGGTATGCGCCATATCTATTGAACCCACAAACAGATATGCCACTCCCATGAAAACAAAGGCAGCGTTATGGGATAAATGCCGTGAGTTCCAGACTAAAACAAAAAGACTGAATGCCACCGTGATGGAAAAAAATTCTGCAAGCGTATGAAACAGCAAAAAATTATATCTGCTGACAATACCTAATGACAAAAATAACAAACCGCCAAAAATAATTTTCATGGCTGTTTTGTTGCCAGGCAGCGGAACGTCAGCCTTGATTTCATTTGCATCATCTGAGAAGAGTACCGTGTCGTCCCTCAAAGATTTGTGGTCAGGAGCATCTGTCACTTTAAACCTTTTCTGTTCCCTATTTATGTTTTGGTCATAACATCAGCCAGTCCTTATACTTAGTGGCCAGCGGGGGTCACGCTTGTGTATTGAAGGCTGGGGATTTTACCAGGCTACAGTCTATTACAAGTGGTATCTGCGTAAAGATAGTGGTTATAAGGTGGACACCGCGTCGTCCGGTAAAATTAGCTTAATGATCATTACATTATAAAATTGAAAATAGCAAAATCTATCCATAACTTTTATAGTTTTAATGGCTACCCACTTAAGCCGGGATATTTACAAGTCTTTTCATATGAATATTTGTAAATATTCGGACAGCACCCCATCTTCACTCATTTTGGCCTGCTCACATATCAATAGTATGCTACGCAGTCCCAACTAAGCGAATATGGGGCACTGGCCAAACATTTAGAATGCAACCCGAATATTTACGAATAATTGGCCTTTAACCTTTAACTTTAAGACTGTTAAGTCGCTTGATTCTAAAGGTTGTCCCGCCTTAAGTGGGTAGCCAAATTCTCATAATGCAGTTGGTTTGCCTTGAAAAACCCATGGCTTTGAGAAAACGGATGACACAGGTGACTGAAAAGAAGTTCAGGATGTATCCACGGATGATGACACGGTCAAAACGGGTGTAATAGAATTTGATATTTTCGAAAAACTGGTTTATAAATGAATTGAGTGTACCATTTTTGCAATATTGTCTTCCTCTCAAGCCTTAGAAAGGGGATGGGATGAGGTATTAAGAAGGGTTTTTCAGGCTATTTCCCCCGGGCTGATCTAAAAAGGGTACACTCAAATGAATTCTTGTTCACGGGTATCTCCTTATGATAAAGGTGGTGTGATGCTAACTTTACAAAGGATTATCCGTGAACAATCAAGTTTTCCGAGTGGTTGGGCAGATGTTGAACTTTAGTTCGGTAATGCCGTGGAGAACAGTGGTCAGGCCACGGCACACACCGAAGAAGGAACACGTCAGGTGGAAGAAGCGTCCCAGAACCTGAACGTTCTGGCTGAGCAGCTCAAGAGGGTTGTGGATCAGTACAAATCGAGTTGATTTTAATTTTGAATTCTCAGGAGAACCCAAAATGCCAAAAAAAGGCGGCATCCTGATTGTAGAGGACAGTCCCACGCAATCCATGTACCTTAAATTCCTGCTGGAGAAAAACGGGTACAAGAATGTTCATGTGGCCCGAGACGGTCGGGAGGGACTGAATGCGGCATCGGAAAACCGACCCCAACTGATCATCAGTGACGTCATGATGCCTAAAATGAACGGCTACGAGATGAGTCGGGCCATCAAAGATGATCCCGAATTATCACCAATTCCCCTGATTCTGCTGACAACCCTTTCGGATCCTGAAGATATCCTGAAAGGGCTTGAAGCCAAAGCCGATTTCTACCTTACCAAACCTTTTGATGAAACCGCCCTGTTGTCCCGTGTGAAGGATATCCTGGACCATCCCCTGAAACTGAAGAAAGAAGAGAAATGGGAAGAACTGGAAATTTTTGTCAGAGGCAAGCGGCGAAAAGTCCGGTCCACCAGTATGCGGATCATGAACCTGCTGCTATCAACTTATGAAAATGCTATGCAGCGGAACACGGAATTGTTGGAGGCCCAGGAGGAACTTCGCAAACTCAATGAAAAGCTGGAGGAGCGGGTCTATGATTTGCGGGTTTCGGAAAATCGGTTTCGAAGTCTTGTCAAGACCATTCCGGATATTGTGTACCGGATTGACCCCCAGGGCAGATTTACCTTTATTAACGAAGCCATCCAGCGGTTGGGGTATATGCCGGAAGACCTTTTAGGAGAGCATTTCAGTAAGATTATACTGCCCGCCGATGCAAAACGGGTGGACCGTAAGGAGGTCCTGAAAAAACTGAAAGGGAAAAAAACCGGCGATGAAAAAGCACCCAAGCTCTTTAATGAACAACGGACTGGAGATCGAAAAACCGTAGGACTTGAGGTGGTCCTGGTGCCATTTTACAAGGGATCTGTGGAACCCGGATACATCGAACCGCTCAGTTCGGACTATTTAATCATGGAGGTGAACAGTTCCGGCATGTGGGAAATCAACCCCAATGCGGACAACCAGGATTACATGGGAACGGTGGGTGTAATCCGGGACATCTCCATTCGTAAACAGATGGAAAAAGATCTGAAAGAGCGGGAAGCGCAGATGCGTACCATTTTTGATTATGCCTCCGCCGGTATCGTGGTTATTGATCCTGAGAATCACTTAATTGTGGATGCAAAT
>Ga0307929_1002361_pt1 | contig 12326 bp, 20 predicted proteins | sample AceLakmetage1330_FD_203160 | JGI IMG/M metagenome (GOLD analysis project Ga0307929, IMG submission 203160) | Saline water microbial communities from Ace Lake, Antarctica - #1330 | ecosystem: Environmental > Aquatic > Non-marine Saline and Alkaline > Saline | place: Antarctica: Ace Lake...
GGGCAATTCTTGGGCAGGCATCTCTGCTGAGATAAGCAAATCTTGGGCAGGTGTAGATTTTCTCAAAATGGGCGCAATGGATTCTATAGGCAAAAGCCTTTTAGAAAGCAAGATTCTGGCTGCTGCTCTTGCTGATATTGGGGCTGCGCTGAGATTCATGCAGGAGCAAGAGCAGCAAAGCCAGAGGCTTGAGCAAGCCATGAGGCAGGCAATGGGCATCTTGAGGGCACCAGAGCGCCCAAGCAGCCCACCCACCAGGGCAGAGCCAGTGCCCCGGCCTGCCAGGGTTGAGAGGGTGCAGCAGTCTCACCCTGATGCCAAGGCGATGCTCACTGAAATTATGAAAGAGGGCAGGGTGCCTCTCCCTGATGCGATTGAGATACTCATGCTGCATCCTGATGGTGAGGGCATGCAGGAGGTGCTTGAGGTGGGCATGTACTACGATACCCACAAAGGCAGAAAGACCCAAGAGGCTTGTGCAAGAGATTTGGGCATGAGCCTGGCAACATTCAAGAGGCGATTGAGAGAGTATAGACCACTGCGCAAGAGCAAGCACATTTGAGCTAAATTTGAGCTATTTGAGTGCTCAATCTGATGTAAGCTGTAAAACAACGAAGTAAAACACAAGTACCCACCAAGAGAGCGAGGTATACCATGCAGAAAAGCATCTTTGTAGGTGTGAGGATTGACCCTGAGCGAGGCATCAGATTGCAGGAGGTGAGCCAGCACAGAGGCTGCAATCAGAGTGAGGCGCTGAGGTGGTTGATTGACCAGGCACCCGCTCTCTTGAGCATGCAGCACCGGCCTGAGCAGCCCTCTGCTGCTTTGAGCGAGGTGAGCCATGCCTGAGCAAACAAAAGCCACCAGTGGCAAGCTGGTGGCTGATGGGCTAAGCGCTGTGGGCAATGGCGCTCTTTCTCACCCCAATTTTACCACGAATGGCACCCACCCTCAAGAGGCAGATTATGAGGCGCTGCTTGATGGGCACCTTCTCACCCCTGATGAGCTGATGAGCGCTGAGCAGCTTGATGCTAAGAAAGTGGCTGCACTGGCTGAGCAGATTGTGCCCTTTGAGGGTGCAGCCAGGCAGAGAGCGCTTGAGGCGCTCGCTCACCTCATAGGCTATACCCCACAATCAGAGCGCGAGGCAATAGAAAGCGCCTTGCTCATCTTGGGCATTTTCAAGAATAAACAGAGCGTAGAGCAGTATCTGCTGAGCTGCCCTCAGCCACCAGGCGCGCCCAAATTCTTGCCCATGAGCCTTGCAGACCTGCTCGCCATGCCGCCCAAAGAATGGATGATTGAGCAAGTGCTTGGCAGGGGTGATGCAGGTATGCTCTATGGGCCTCCTGGCTCAGGCAAAACCTTTGTAGTGATTGATATGATATTTTCAGCCTGCTTGGGCAAGCAGTTTGCCATGAGGTTTGATGTGGGCAAAGAGATGCAGGTGGCATACTGCGCGGGCGAGGGTGCCTCTGGCTTGCCTGCCAGGTTTGCTGCTGCTGCTGAGCGATATGGGGTGAGCGAGCTACCCGGTCTCACTTACTTCTCAGTGGTGCCTCAGCTTTTCTATGGGGCTGGTGAGGCTGATGAGCTTGAAACCATAGAGCGCTTTGTGCGAGAGTGGAAAGAGCGCCAGGGGGCAGGGCAGGCTAAGCCTCTGGATTTGCTGGTGATTGATACCATGCACAGTGCAGCCGTGAGCGCTGATGAGAATTCTGCAAAGGATATGGGCAGGGTATTGCAGCTCACCAAGTATGCCAGCAAAGCGCTGGGCTGTGCGGTGCTTTTGATTCACCATAGCAACAAAGCAGGCACAGGCGAGCGAGGCTCAAGCTCGCTGCGCGGTGCAATGGATTGCATGATTGAGGTGAAACCGACCGCGGGTAAATTCTCTATGAGCTGCGAAAAGCTCAAGGATGGCGAGCAGTGGAAAGCTCAGACATTTGACCTGGTGAGCAGCGCTGAGAGCGTGAGGGTTTGGTGGGATGAGCCAGGCGAGATGAGCACCACAGGCACCAAGAGCAAGCAGCAAAAGAGCCAGATTGCAGACCTGCTCAAGGGCAAGCCAGGGGTGAGATGGACGGCAAGCGCCTTGGGTGAGGCTGTAGGCTTGGGCAAGAGCAAGCGAATCTTTGCCCTGCTGAGCGAGCTGGTAGGTGAAGATGAGCATATTCTGAGTGGATTGAAGATGCCCGAAAAGGATAGCTCACCCCACAATCCTTTGATGTATTGGCATGAGGCTGAGGTGGGTGATGATTCTTAGTCACCTTCTCTTAGTCACCTCAGGCTTTGTCACTGGCTTTTGGTCATAGATATTTGGTAGTCATTAGTCACCACACTAAGAGTGTGTGTGGTGACTGACTACCAATTGATTATCTGTGGTCACAGGTGACTAACAGGTGACTAACAGGTGACTGACTAACAAAGAGCAAAAAAGATGAGCACCAAAACGATTGACACCGCGGCGATAAAGCAGGGGGTGAATCTCATAGACTTGGCTGAGCAGCGCTCTGAGTTGCGCAAAGAGAGCACCCTTGAGCGCTCAGGGCCTTGCCCCAAGTGCGGAGGCACCAAGCGCCTGCATGTGACTGCTGAGTGGTTTTTTTGCAGGGACTGCCACCCCAAGCGAGGTGATGCAATTGAGTGGGTACAATGGCTTGATGGGGTGAGCTTTCTTGAGGCAGTGGCTCAGCTCTCAGGCAATGCCTTGCCCATGCCAGCCACCAAGCGCAAAGCTGCACCCAAGCGCAAAGCCAAGCGCCCTGATTGGCGACAGGCAAACGCAGAGCAAATAGTGGCCACATCTCAAGATTTTCTCTTTTCGCCAAAGGGCGAGATGGGGCAGGAGTATCTGCTTGGGCGAGGGATTGAGGCTCATGCCTGGCTTGCTTTTGGGCTTGGCTTTGGGCCTAGGGTGGCTCTGCCAGGCACAGAGGGCAAGCAGCGAGCACCGGCCATTGTGCTGCCCTGGTATAGGGGTGGCAGGCTCTGCGCGGTGAGGTATCGCTTTCTTGAGGCTCAAGCCTACACTGATGCAGATGGGCATGAGCGCTCAGCCAAGCAGAGTGCTCTCTATGGCAGTGACTTCTCAGGGCTGCTCTATGGTGGGCAGGCGCTCATGGGTTGCGCTGAGGATTTGCGCACTTTGGTGCTCTGTGAGGGTGAGATAAATGCCCTGAGCCTTTGGCTGATGAGCCATGAGAGCGCTGTGGATGTGCTCAGCTTTGGCTCTGAGGGGCAAAGCCAAAACCTCACAGAGGCGATGGTAAATCATGCCGCAAAGTATCGCACGGTGATTCTGTGGGCAGATAAGCCTGAGATTGCCAAGGGTGCCATGAGGCTGCTGCCAGGCGCTTTTGCTATCTCCTCTCCTGGTGGGCAAGATGCCAATGATTTGCTCAAGGCTGGGCTTTTGGGTGGGGTGCTGAGCACCGCGAGGCTCAAGGCTTGCAGCGCTGATGAGGCGAGAGAGGCTCTGCTTTGGGATTTGTGGGATGGTGCCAAGGGCTTGCAGGGGGTTGATGGTGGCACTGCCTCTGTACTCAAGCGCTTGGCTGATGAGCTGGGCAAGCCTGTGCAGGTGAGCGAGCTTGAGCCTGGCAGATGGTTGGCTTTAGGTTGATTCTGATGTGCAATTCACAACAAAGAAAGAGGTAAAAGCGATGGGCAAGCAAGATGTGGCAAAGGTTGAAAGCAGCGACGAGCTAGATATTAAGCTGCTCGCTTATGGGCAAGCGCTTTATGAGCAGGGCAAAATCACTGAGGCTGAATTGGCTGAGGGGGCTGAGTGGATAAAAGCACAGGAGGGAGAGGCGATGCAGCCTGAGCCTGTGCTTGATACCAAGAGCGTAGTGGCTGCGCTCAGAGAGCTGCTTGATAGGGCAGAGCCTCTGCTTGCCTGCCATGAGCCATCTCGGGGGCATCAGGGTGAGCTGAGAGAGTTGGCAGTAGATAGCTATGATTTGAGCTGCTATCTCGCCACTGCAAGAGGGGTGGGTGAGGTGCTTGAGCAGCTTTGGCAGAGGCTGGGTGCTCGCTCATATGCCTTGGCTGAGGTATATGGGCAAGAGCCTGAATTTGATTTTGAATTGCAGCACTCAGTAAGTATCTCAAAGATTGTGGGTGATTCTGAGCTTGGCAAGCAGCTCATGCGCTGTGGTGGGCGCTCATGGCATGGCTCAGCTCAAGGCGAGGATGGCACCATCTCTGATGAGGAGATACCTTTTTAGGATGAGAGGCACCCTGCTTGGGCATCAGCAGCCAGAGCCAGAGCCTGAGATGCTGGTGCTGGCTGCTGTGCTCAAGCGGGCTGTGAGAGATGCGCGGCAAATCTCTCAGCCTACTCTCAAGCAGGAGGCGCTGAGCTTTCTTTGGGCCTGTGCACCAGACTTGGCAGAGGTGCTCAGTTTACCTGAGCTAAGACAATGTGAGGCAGAGAATGGCAGAGAATGGCATACCCAAGCTAACATCAGCGCAAAAGCGAGCAATTCAAGCGCTCCTGACTGAGCGTAATGTGAGAGAGGCTGCTGCTGCTGCCAAGGTTGCAGAGCGAACCCTGCACAGGTGGCTTACTGAGCCATTCTTTAGACAGCAGCTTACTGCTGCTGAGGGTGCTGCTATTGATGCAGCCACCAGGCGCTTGCTCGCCCTGCATGAGGCTGCTATAGATACCTTCTCAGACCTGCTCGCGGATGAGGATAGCACCCCTACAATCAAGCTCAGGGCTGCTCAGAGCGTGCTTGATAATATCCTCAAGCTGAGAGAGCTGCGCAATGTTGAGGTGAGGCTTGAGGCGCTTGAGGCTGCTCTGATGGCGGCAAAGTGATGAGCCCGAGACTTGCAAGCAAGCGCCTGGTGGCTCTTGAGGAGAGCGCTATGGTATTGCTCAAGCAGGCTGAGAAAGATGCTTTTGGCCTGCTCTCTGATGCAGAGCTTGAGCGCCTGGCTGATGCCCAAGATGATTCAATGGATGAGCTTGACGTGGCTTGGCAGGAGATAATGAGCCTCTCACCTGAGAGGCAAAGCAAGAGTCGCAAGCTGCTTTTTTTGCACTACTTGAGAGAGTTTAGCAGGGCAATCAATCAGAGGTGAGCATGAGGCAGATTGAGGCAAGGTTGCAAGAGATTGAGCGAGTTGCCAAGCTGAGCAGCTCAGGGGATTTTGTGGGGTGGCTCAAGGGCCTGCAAGGATTGCCAGAGGGTGAGTACTGGCAGAGGGTACTCGCTGAGATTGGCCCATTCTTGCCAGAGGGTGAGACTACTGAGCAGTATGTAGCGAGAGCCAGAGCCAGGAGAGCTGAGGCAGGCGAGGTGCTCAGCCTCTTTGCCCATGGGGGCGAGGTGATGCATGGGCCAGCTTGAGAGGCGATTGAGAGCGCTTGAGCAGTCTCATGCCGGCCCGGGCGCGTACCCTGCTTATATTTGTGCTAAGGATGAGGCAGAGCTTGAGCGCCTGGCACAGGGCCTGGCTCGCCCTGCAAAGGCTTATGTGGGCTGGTGCCCTGATGATTGGGATATTGAGCCAGAGGGTGAGGGATAATGAGTAAAAACATGTCGGACGCAAAAAAGAGCTTTGTGCAGGCATCTTGTGCAGAGCGCAAGGATAGAATCACGAAACTCTCTGAATTTGTAGCCCGGATAAGCAAGCGCAATGGGCATCTTATCAGCTTCTCTGAAAATTGAGCGAGGTGAGCCATGGGTAAGCGGATTGATAGCAGATTGCAAGCGCTTGAGGCAAGCAGGCAGGCAATGAGGGCAAAGGGCAGGCTCTGCTTTGAGCAGAGCACCTCAGAGCCTGCCCTATACCATGGGGGCACTATGAGCATGGGCCTGAGCGCTGAGACTTTCACCAGGGCTGAGATAAGCGCTCTGAGCGCTCAGGGGTGGCAGTGTACCCTGCTTGAGTGGGTGAGCGCTGGGCAAGGCGAGCCAGAGCCAGGAGAGCAGAGAGTGCAGCTCGCTTGGGAGTGAGTGCCTAGTGCAAGCGCTTGGGCTGCTTGGGCTTTGGTGCAGGAGGGCTTGCCTGATTGAGCTGGGCAAGGCGCTGCATTATCTCCTCAAAGAGTGCCTCAATTTTCTTTGCTCTGATGGTGGCAGGCGCTTTTTTGATGCTCATTTTGTAATTCTCCTCTGATGGTGAGGGCCATGGCTGCTGATGCCATGGCCCTCTTTACTTTTGCCTATAGTCGATATATCGGCCTGAGCGCAAAGCCTCAGCAAGCTGCTCTTTGAGGGTGGGATTTGTTGCCCATTCTGATGCTGGCACTGGTGCCTCAAGACGCCTGCCAGCTCGCTGATGGCTCAGGTAGGCTCTGCATGAGCTGCTGCATGCCTTGGCATCATGCCTCATGGCAAGAAAGAGATGCCCACAGGCTGCACAGGCGAGCAGGTAGGGCAAGCCTGTATAGGGGCTTTTGTGGCGCTCTCGCCATGCTCTCTGCTTGCAGGCGCTTGAGCAGTAGGGCGAGCGAGAGCGCTCATGGGGTTGATTGCAGATGGGGCAGAGTTTCATGCTGATTGGCCCAAGTGTAACGGCATATCTGATGCAAGGCTCAGATTGCCAAGTGCAGCGCTGAGCTATCCCCTGGCTTTGCATGGGTATAGCGAGAGGTAACAGCCAGGCTGCTATGCCCAAGGGTATCTCTCACCAGGGCGATGCTGGCACCCCTATCAAGGGCATGAGAGGCATGGGAGTGCCTCATCCAATGGGGTGAGACATTGCCAGAGATGCCAGCTCGCTCAGCAGCAGCCTTGACAAGGCGATGCACTTGGCTTGCGTCAAGGTGCCCGCCCTTCTGAGAGGCGAATACTGCATCAGTGGGCAGAGCCTTGCCCCTAAGGGCGAGCAGCTCAGTATAGGTGCCCTTTGAGAGCTTGACTGCCCTGGTCTTTTCGCCCTTGCCAAAGAGAGTAACCTGCCCACTCTCGCCATTGGGCTGCACATCTCGCCAGCACAGAGCGCAAACCTCACTCACCCGGCCTGCTGAGGCATAGAGCACTTGCAGCAGCACCTTATTTCTCTGCTTACGCGTGAGGGCAATCATGGTGAGCACCTCTTGCTCTGTCAATATTCTCTCAGCAAGGGTATCTTTCACCTTTGGTGTTTTGAGGGCTGCACCCACATTGAAAGCCAAATAGCCAAGTTTGTGCCCAAAGCTAAGCAGGCTCTTGATGGCTGCAATTTGGCGCTTGCCCTTGGCCTTGGCATCAGCCAGGGTATCTGCAAAGCTCTGCAAATCGGCAAGGATGAGCTGATGCAGGGGTTTGCCAGTATGGGCAAGCAGGCGCTGCACATCAGCCTCATAAGCTCGCTGAGTGCTCTCAGCCTTGCCATGCAGCCAAAGGGCAATGAGCTGGGCATCAGAATTGGCCTGCTGAGGCATGGTGCTGATTTGGTGGCTCTGGTAGGTGCTGAGGGCTGTGCTCATGGTCTTTTCTCCCGATGAATAAAACGCAAGGAAACTATTCTTCTCTTGCATTATTATACCACACTAACGACGTATTGCAAATGTTTAACACGTTGTTAATTGACAGGTTAAGAGGGGCCGTGCTACACTAAAGCACAGACTTTTGACGTTATTTTCTATCTGCGCAATGAGGTGCATTATGAGTGAGAGGCTCAATTTAACGGTTGAGGATGGGGTGGGCGAGCTGATGGGTGAGCTGGCAGGAGGTGAGCGCAAGCGTGGCCAGTGGCTCAGCGATTTGGTGAGGGCGATGCACGAGACAGAGAGCTTGGCACAGAGCAGCGATGTAGAGCAGTTGAGGCTGAGCTTTGCAGGGTTGGCAGGCTCTCACAAGCAGCTTGAGGGCAGGGTGATGGGCCTTGAGCGCAAAGTGGCTGCTCAGGGTGCATCAGGGGCGAGGGGGTGAGCCATGAGTGAGCAATTAGATATTGAGCAGCCAGAGCTTGAGGCTTGGATATTTGATTGCAGCCTTGAGGGTTGCGCCTTTGTCCTACGCACTGAGCAGGATTTGCTTGGGCCTGGATTGAGCATGCAGTTTCTCATTGCCTATGATATGGCAGGCAATGAGCATGCAGTTTATACCCTGACACCAAATCAGGTGCTCATGCTGCCCACCCTTCTGCCTGGTGCCCATACTGAGGATTGAGCCTCACCCATCCTGCTTGCCACCAAAGAGAGCCACCCACCAGGCAGGCGCTCTGCGCTGATTGGCGAGAGTGGCGCTCAGCTCACCCTGAGCTTGCCCAAGCTCTCGCTCAAGCAGATTGATTTTCTCTTGCAGGGCTTGCTCTCGCTCTTGGGCATCAGATTCTCTGCGCTGGGCATCTCTCAGCAGAGCCTCAGCAGCCCTGTACTGAGCCACAGGCACAAGCATGCCGGCCTCAGCGCTTTGCTGGCTCTCAGGGGTGCTCTCAGGCTCTGGCTGCTCAGGTTGCCAGGTGAATTGCTCAAGGGCACCCTCAGCGAGCTGCTCAAGCACTGCCTCATGGGTGAGATTTTCGCCTGTGGTTTTTTGATAGACAAAGGCAAGCAGCCTCACATCAGCCTCAGTGAATCTGCGCACCCCTCCTGGCTCAGGGGTTGCCTCAGTGCTCAAGTACCTGGCATAGGTGCCTGTATAGGCTCTGAGTATCTGCTTGCTGGCACCTATTAGCTCAGCAGCCTCTTTGGTGCTGTAATAGTCTTTCATAGCTCTTTACCCTCTGAGAGATGGCTTTGGCGTGCTTGGCAATGCAAGGGAGGCACAAGAGCGCTCAGGTGCCCTATTAGGCGCTGAGGCTGCTCAGAGCGCACAAAGAGCGCTTACACTGCTCTGATTGGCGCTTGTGCTTTGTTAAACACTCTGATATACTACCAGAAAGAGCCACAAAAGCAAACGAGCCTGCAGGGTGCTGACAACACCCCACAGGCTCTCACTCAAAACGCTGGGGTAAGCAGCGCCTGAGCTGGCAGAATCATACCAGTATATCGGGCAAATTGCACCCTCAGCGCACCAGTGCTGAGGGTTTTTCTATGTCTACAATCAAGCAGTATGCAGCATGGGCAGAAAAGAGGATAGCTCGCACAATCACCTCAGAGGGGGTGAGCGCTGGGCTGCTCGCTGTGCGGCAAGGGCCTCTTGCCCTCACCTTCTCAATCAAAGTGATGCCAGGCAAGGCGCTGCCCTTCTCATCTCGCAAGCCTCTCACCCTGAGAAGCTCGCTGAGCAAGGTGCTTGCCCTTGGGCCTGCCCTGGCTCAAGCCTTGCAGGTTGATTCTGTGAGGGTGGGCGAGGGGGCAGGCGCTGTGCTGATTGAGGTGCCCTTGCCCTCTGAGGCTCAGCGCACTCCTACCTCAGCAGAGCTTGCCAGGATGAGCAGGGGGGTGAGGGTGGCTGTGGGGGTTGATGGTGCTCGCAAGTCTGTGCATGTAGACCTCAGCCAGCATGGTGCTCTGCTATGGATTGGCCCAAGCAGGCGAGGCAAAACGCAGAGCATGAAAAGCACCCTTTTTTCCCTTGCCAGGGGCAGTGCCAGGCTAAACTATGTGATTCTCTGCCATGAGCGCAAGAGGCGAGATTGGCAAGCCTTTGAGGGTGCTCAAGGCTGCATGGGCATTGTCACTGAGCCAGATGAGCAGAGCCAGGCGCTTGAGTGGGTGGCAAGCTCGCTGCTCACCAAGAGCACAGGCAGGCGCTTTGTGGTGCTCTGCGATGATTTGCTCAACCTGCTTGAGCGAGCAGACCTCTCAGGGCCTCTGGCTGAGATTGCCAGCATGGGTGCAGGGCTTGGGGTGCATCTCTTGGCAGGCACTCAAGAGGCTGGCTCTCGCCGCGGCACAGGGGGTGCAGGGGTTGAGAATAACGCAACGGCAAAGATACTGTATCGCAATAGCAATGCAGCAGCAGCAGCCAGAGCCACAGGGCAAGGCTCTGAGGGGGTGCAGCAGCTCTCTGGTGCCAAGGGCGATGCCTTGCTCTTGCTTGATGGTGAGGCTCAGCGCGTGGCAACCGGCCTGGCAGATGATAGGGACATCATGCAGCTTGCTCAAGGTGAGGGATGGTTGCGGCCATGGTTGCAATCAACCGGCCAAAACCATCAGCAACCGGCCAAAACCGGCACAACTACCCATCAGCACCCCCATGCCGGCCTTGACGTGCAGCCAAGCGCGAGCGAGCGCTTAGGGGGTGATGGGCAAGCAGTTGAAATGGTTGAGGGGGTTGCGCTGCCCTTGGGCCTGGCTGCTCAGCTCTCCTGCTTTCCAATTGAGCGAAGGGCACCCACAGAGCCAGAGAGCACCCTGCTTGCCCATCTCGCTGCCCATGGGATGAGCAAGAGCGCTCTTTGCAGAGTGGCCTATGGGCATAAGGATGGGGCTGCATGGGCTTGGGTAGGTGAGGCGCTTGAGCGAGGCACTGAGAGCCTCACTAAGCAGAGCCAGGGGCAAGAGGGTGAGAAAAGCAGCGCAAAAGCCACCAAGCAAGGCGCTGAGAGGCTCTTTGAGGGCACTGATGGTGAGCTGCCTGGCAGTATTGACCTCACCACAGAGCAAGGCGCTGCCCTGTGGCAAGCCATGCAGCGCTCAGGGCTTGTGAAGCTGCCAGATGTGGCAGACCTGGTGCAATAGGTAGCAAGAGGGCAGGGTGCCTGCTTTGACCGGCTGCACCCTGCCCTTGCTGACATATCGTGAATCACAATCTATCAGCAAGAGAGGATGATACCATGAGCAAGCGATTTGGGCAGTACCTGGCAGGGCAGATTGAGCAGACCCATGCAGCTCTGATTGAGTGGCAGAGGGCAGAAGTGGCAGAAGCTGAGGCAGAAGGGCGAGAGGCTGTGATTTGCCCTGTGAGCCTGCTGTGGGTGGCTCTGGCTGAGCAGATGGGCCTCACCATAGACTTGAGCACAGGCAGGCTCTCTGGTGGGCCTGATGAGGTGCTCTCATGTTAGCAAAGGCGCTCTCAAGGCTGATGCTGGTGGCAGGGCTGGCTCTCTTTGTGGGGGTGGGGGTGCTCGCCTTTGGCATCTCAGCCACATGGGATAGCAGGAATACAGATGTACTGGTAAGCAGCCTGAGCATGAGCTGTGCGGTGGGCGCTGTGGCAGTGGCTGTGCTCTTGGCTGTGATTCTTGGCATACCATTGGGCATGAGGCTGATGGATGGCAGACGGCGAGAGCCTGAGCCTATGGGGTGGCGAGAGCTGCCACCCATGCCTCAGCAGCCCATGCTGCCCCGGCCAGGGCAAGTGCCTTGGGCAGATGCCCCACCCATGCTCACCAGTGGCCAGGGTGGGGGCGAGTGGCACTCTCAAGGGCCTGCTCAGTATGATTTGTGGGATGAGGCAGAGGCTGAGAGTGGCAGAGATTGGCGAGGGGGTGAGCTGTGAGGCGATGGCAGGTGAATCTGAGCGCTGTGGTGGAGGTGAGCGCTCAGCAGCTCGCTGATGTGAGTGCAGGTATATCAGCGAGGGTGGCTCAGGGCGAGCCTGTGCCTGATTGGATTGACCCTCATATGGTGGCTGCGCTGGCTCTCTTGGGGCTTGATGTGGACTTGGGCACAGGCGCTCTACGCAGGGGTGATGGGGCACCAGTGCAGGCACTGAGGGCCGGCATCAGCCAGCCTTGAGAATAGCTTGCAAATTCTCTTTTCATTGTAAAACACCTGTGCTATACTTGGCACCAGAAAAGCAAAGAGCGCTCTGCAGGTGTGGCAACCGTGGGCAGAGCGCTCTCAAGCGATGAAAAGCATATGCTTATCCTGATGTGCAGCTAAGAGTCTACACCAGCCCGAGCTGGTGTGTCAAGCTGCATATTTGATGCATCATGCTGCCTCATTGCCTGAGAGCGCTCACCCATCCTGCAAAGCACTTGCAGAGGGGTGAGCGCTTTTTTGTTGCCTTTTGATTGAGAGGGTGCAGGCCCATTGTGCCAGGTCCACATGCCTCTATGGGCCTATAGGGTGGGTATTATCCGGCCTATAAGGTGCCCTTGTATATGCCTAGTCCACATGGCCTTATGTGCCAGGTCCGCAAGCGTATGCTGCCAATAAGCAGGAGAATGAGTATTGAGCGAGCAAGAGAATGAGCCAGAGAATGAGCCAGAGAGCGAAGTGCCTCAGCGCTTAAACCTGACAGAATGGGCGAGCGCTGCTGCATGGGCAAGCACGCACGCGAGTGAGATGAAAAGAGCTTATCAGTTCGTTACCCAGGCTGGCGAGGTGGCAAGGGTAGACTATGCCAAGCTGGGCAATTCTTGGGCAGGCATCTCTGCTGAGATAAGCAAATCTTGGGCAGGTGTAGATTTTCTCAAAATGGGCGCAATGGATTCTATAGGCAAAAGCCTTTTAGAAAGCAAGATTCTGGCTGCTGCAAGCTCGCCCA